>Ga0222639_1000793_pt1 | contig 13951 bp, 10 predicted proteins | sample AntAcemetagen185_FD_179863 | JGI IMG/M metagenome (GOLD analysis project Ga0222639, IMG submission 179863) | Saline water microbial communities from Ace Lake, Antarctica - #185 | ecosystem: Environmental > Aquatic > Non-marine Saline and Alkaline > Saline | place: Antarctica: Ace Lake...
AGTGCGGCCATGGATATCAGCGACTTCTTCACAGCTTGAGCCGCCTTCCAGACCGCCATCCCGCCGACCGTGGTACTGCGGGAGGCAACGGTCGGGCCGGAGTCATGGACCGAGTCGGTGTCAACCGGACGAACTGTCACCTTATCCATGGTTACGCCCATTACCTCGGCGGCAATCTGAGCGAAGACGGTCCGGGATCCCTGGCCCAGTTCGGTCAGTCCGACGCCGACCAGAACACTTCCATCCTGCATAACTTGAACCGAACCACCCACCACATCTATCCCTTCGGCTCCGTTGGAGATACCCTGGATAACACCGGAGTAGCCGGTTCCGTAAAGGTAGCGATCCGAATCCGGTTCGGGTGGATTCGTCATCTCTTTCCGGCATTCATCGATCCGATCAATGCAGGTCTGCATTCCCACCGACTTTTCGAAGATCTGACCGGTTCCGGTAGCATCGCCGGGCTTCAGGCCATTTTTCCGCCGCAATTTTAGAGGATCCATATTCAGGGCCAGGGCCAGTTCGTCAATCTGCGCCTCCGAGCCATAGACCGCCTGGGGGACGCCGAAGCCCCGGAAGGCGCCGGAATAGGTTTTATTGGTATAAACCGCGGTGGATGTTCCCCGAACATTGGGCACATTATATGGTCCGGTAGCATGAATCAGTGTCTTCATCACCACAAAGGGGCTCTCCGAAGCGTAGGCTCCTCCATCAAGCAGAATCTTAAACTCCCGGGCTACGATTGTCCCATCCTTCTTCGCCCCCGTCCGGTAATAGATCCGGGAAGGGTGGCGAAGATTGGAACCAATGATCGACTCTCTCCGATCGTGGGCAATCCGCACCGGACGGCCGGTCCGGACCGCGGCGATCGCGGCCAGGGCGCCGATCTCGGCGGCCACATCATCCTTACCGCCAAAGGAACCTCCGGTAAAGGCCTGAACCACTTTGACCCGGGAGAACGGGAAATTAAGGTTAGCGGCAATATGGCCCCGGAGATGATAGGGAGACTGGCAGGAGGCATAGACCGTCACCCGCCCGTTGCTTTCAGGGACCGCGCAGACCGATTCCGGTTCCATATAAGCGTGTTCCTGATATGAGGTCCAGTAGGTATTCTCCACGATGACATCCGCTTCCTGAAATCCTTTCTCAATATCACCCTTGATCAGGTTCTTGGAGACGACAATATTACCCCCGGGATGAATATTCCGGGCGCCTTCCACCATGGCCTCATCAACATCCAGAATGGGCTCTATCTCATCAAGATCGATTTCTATCGCCCGGGCTCCCACCCGGGCCGCGGTTCTGGATTCCGCCACTACCAGGCAAATTGATTCCCCCTCATAGCGGATATCCGCAGTAGCCAGGAGCGGCTGGTCAAAAGGCGGGAGAATTCCCATAATATTCGGTCCCGGGATATCTTCTCCCCTGAGTACATCAACCACACCGGGGATCTTGAGAGCTGGAGCAGTATCCACGGATTTAATATATCCTGCCGGGATTGCCGCCCGGCGGGCATAGCCATGCAGAAGCCCCGGGAACTGGAGGTCGCCGGCAAACTTTGCCTTCCCGGTGACCAGTTCAACTCCGTCCACCTTCCGAACCGGTTTTCCTACTATGGTTAGTTGCTTTGTTTTCATCTGAGTCTGGATAGCGGAGAAAAAGAACAAGTCAAACCACGAAGGACACGAAGATCACGAAGAATTCTAAAGATTAAGCTCAATTTTATTTGTTTCTCAAACATTCTTCGTGTCCTTCGTAATCTTCGTGGTGAATTAATCAGTTCTTCTAAACACTCCGCTTTAAGTTTTCTTATCAAGACTCTTATCCCGCAACACCTCCGCGGCTTCTTTGACGGCTTTGATTATCATCCCATAACCGGTGCAGCGGCATATATTCCCGGCCAGGGCCTCGGCTATCTCATCCTCAGTCGGGTCGGGATTGCTCTCCAGCAGGGCCCGGGCACTCATAATCATTCCCGGGGTGCAGTACCCGCACTGAACCGCCCCCTGATCAAGAAAGGACTCCTGGATGGGGTGGAGGCCGCCTGACCCATCAGAGACCCCTTCGATAGTCATAACCTCACACCCCTGCAATTTGGCCGCCGGGAGAAGGCAGGCATTGACCGGACTGCCATCGAGCAGGATGGTGCAGGCCCCGCATTCACCGCGGCCGCAGCCTTCCTTGGTGCCGGTCATACTGAGCTGATCCCTGATCAGATCCAGTGCTCTGGTCTCGGGCTGTGCCTCTATACTTATATCCCTGCCGTTACAATTAAATTCAATCAACATCCGGTCTTCTCCACCTATTTTGCCCCTATTGATATTTGTTTTCCCCCAACCTCGGCCCCTTTTATTAGCACCTGATTTACCTGATTGTTGCCCCCTGCCTTTTTTTGATCAGCACCTAATTCCACAAATTTTCATTTTGCTGTGCTAAATACACTTTATGAATAATATGTTTTAAATCAGGTTAATCAGAGAAATCAGGTGCTAAATTTTTATCAGGTTAATCAGGTGCTAAATTATCATTCTGCTCCAGTGCCTCAGCCCAGGCTTCTTTCAGGGCCTCCGTCAGGAGCGGAGTTATTACCGACCGGCGGTAATCATCCGTGGCCCGCACATCGGAGATGGGACTGATTTTCGCGGCTGCTAACCGGGTGGCATCAGCTATTATTTCTGAAGTCATCCCGGAACCTTTGATGGTTGCCGCGGCCTTGACGAGTCGGATAGGAACCGGCCCCACGGATCCGGCAGCCGCCCGAATCTCCCCGACCTTCCGGTCGGCCCGGGCCTGCACCCAGACCGCCACATTAACCTGGGATATAATCTGGCCGTTACGCTGACCGATCTTGCGGAAAGATGATCCTCCGGAAAGAGATTCGCGGGGGATCTTTATTCCGGCCAGAAGTTCACCCCGTTTCAGGATTGTCTTTTTCGGTCCGGTAAAAAATTCTTCCGCCGCGACTTCTCTCCGTCCGGAGGGCGAGACCAAAACCAGGACCGCTCCCAGCACGATCAATGGAGTGAGAGTATCTCCGCAGGGAGACGCATTACAGATATTCCCCCCCACCGTGGCCAGATTCCGAATCTGGAGGGATCCGACCGAGGCCAATCCCTGAACCAGAACCAAAGGCAGCCGGGAATCGGTCGCCAGTTCGGCTAACGTAGTGGCCGGTCCGATTTCAATTCCTTCCTCCGTCTCCTTTATCCCCCGCAACTCCGGGATCCGGGAGATATCGATCAGGGAATCCGGGGGAACGGCCTGATCCGCCATAATAACCATCAGATCCGTCCCCCCCGCGATGAACTGACCATTCGGCGCCTCAGCTCGAGCCTCTACCGCATCTTCGATGGTGCTGGGAAATAAATAGTCCATAATTATGCTCAATCCGAAAATATTTCGAGTAAGTTCCTGCTTCGTAATTTCAATAACTGCTCAAAACCAAAACAAATTAATGCCCCGCTCCGTTAGCGAAGCGATTTTATTAACTTTAGGCACTTCAAACTTTAGGCACTTAAGAATATGACCCGCAAAGAAGTGAGGGCCATCTTCTTACCGGTATCCTCCCAGCAGGAGGGCCAGGATTGCCTTCTCGGTATGGAGACGATTCTCCGCTTCATCAAAGATGATCGAGGCGGAAGAGTTAAGAACCTCATCGGTCACCTCGGTATTCCGGGAGATCGGCATGCAGTGCATCACTTTGACATCTTTCTTCGCCATATCCACCACCTTCTTGTCCACGCACCATTCATCTTTAAGTTCATCTTTCATCTTCTGAAATTCTGGATCCCCGGCAAAGTGGGTCTCCAATCCCCTGGCGAATACTTCCGGAGAGACCCAGGAATAAACATTGATAAAATCAGCATCTTTGACCGCTTCTTCATAAGAACGGACGATATTGATACTCCCGCCGGATAGCTCGGCGGCTTTATCGGCCATGGCCTTGATCTTGAGATCGGGGTCAAATCCCTCCGGACAGGCGATGGAGAAGTCAAAACCAAGTTTCCCCGCCATTAGCATGGTAGAGTTGGTCAGTCCAGCCGGCGGGTTGGCGGTCCGGTAGCCCCAGCACATGGCTACCTTGACATTCCGGATCGACCCCTTCTTCTCAATCATGGTCATCGCATCTGCAAAAGCCTGGCACGGATGCTCAACCGGACAGGAGGCGTTGATGACCGGAATATCGGAATACTCTGCCGCGGAATCTACCCGTTCCCGACGGATGGCTCGATAAGCAATCCCATCGAGATAACAGGAGAGGGTCTTGATGGTATCATGCCAGTCTTCCTCCGCCGCCTCCCCGACCCAGAGGCGATTCTGATCCAGCCAGAGCATATGCCCGCCGAGCTGGGTCATCGCGGTTTCAAATGAGATACTGGTCCGGGTAGACGGGGTCTCAAAGACTCCCCCCAGACTCTTCCCCTCCAGGAGCCGATGAGGCTGCCCCATTTTGAGTTCCCGTTTGAGCTGCGCGGCGACTTCCAGAATCATCTCGATCTCATCCCGATTGACATCAGTTATCCCGGTTAGATTTCTTCCTTTCAGATCCGACATCTTACTTCCCTCCTTACGAATTAATTCACCACGAAGATCACGAAGGACACGAAGATCAGTTGAGAAACAAACAGAATATAGCTCAATTTATAGAAATCTTCGTGTCCTTCGTGGTTTCAATCAGTTTTTGTTCACAATAGATATCGGGAAAATTCCGATACAATATATTCAATGTCAGACTCTCCCTTCCGCCAGATAGCGTTTCAGTTCCTCGACGGTCCAGGATGGGTCGAAGCCCATTGTCTCTACCGTCCTTCCAATACTCCGAAAATCACGATCCAGCAGGCCCTCAGCCAGGGTAGTAATCGCATCGGAGACCGGGGTCGGGACACCGAGCATCTTCCCGAGAGAAGAAAATGTCACCAGGCCGTAAGGAATATCTTCGGTCAGGTGACGGACATCCAGCGAGAAAGGCCCTTCACAGACTTCCAGAAACGGAGTGTGGATAGCCTCGTAGATAGGCAGGACATAATCCGCCCCGTCCCGATTCCACTTCACCATCAGGATCTCTTCTTCCAGTGTGTTTTGCTTCAATCCCAGTTTTTCTCCGATCGCCATACGCTCCCGGTCCAGCAGCTCGATCAGATTAACAACCGCCGGGGTGTTCTCTTTAGGCCCGAAGAGGCAAAAATCCTTTTCTCCCAGTTCGATCCGGGCCGCGTTACAGATCATAGGCGGGCAGTGAGTGATCGCGTTATAATCGACCAGGATTGAATCGATCGCGTTCTGACCTTTCCGGAGTGTATATCCGTGTTCCCCGGGGAATACCTGTTCAGCAACCCCGATCACATAATCAATATCCTTCCCGGGGAAGGTAGCGATGATCAGGTTCTGGGTCCTGTTCTCCAGGCGAACCTGGTTATCCCCTAATTTAGATACTCCGTAGGGGAGCGTATTACAGTCAGCCAGGTATATCTTCTTGTCGATTCCCATCTCCTTAAGAACCTTGCCCCAGGTCAGAGACGCTCCGCCCTTTCCCAGATAGATTACAACCTGACCTTCTTCCAGATGGGGCGCGATCAGGCGGGCGTACTCTTCACAGACAAAGTAGGGAACCGGGTTGAGAATAACCTGGGCTCCTTTCACTGCTTCAGCAATATCGCTGGTGGCACAGTCGATCTCAACAAATTCCGTTGGCTGGGATTCTATATCCAGAACTTCAATCCCGCCTTTTTCCCTGATTCCGGCTACTTTTTCATCGCTACGGGAAAAGAGCGCTGATTCAAAACCCAGTTTGGCCATGTCGACCGCCGCCATCCTACCGCCGCTTCCGGCGCCTACTACAGCAACTTTTTTAATCTCCATTTTGTTTTCCTTCCTTTAGGGCTTGACCATCACTTCCCTCGGACATCGTTCTTAAGTACCTATAAGTGAGCTACAATTTAAAATGTAAAAATGTATTTTTCAGATTCATCCGACATCAACGGATTAATTCACCACGAAAAAGACGAAGATTTATTGAGAAACAAATTTTTTGCTTCATTTTTAGCAATCTTCGTGATCTTCGTCGCCTTAGTGGCTGTAATTAGTTATTTGCAGGTTGACATCGGATAAATTCCGAAGCAATAAATTCAATATTAGATTTTCCCTTCCGCCAGATATCGTTTCAGTTCATCCACCGACCAGGATGGGTCAAATCCCATGGTCTCTACCGTTCTTCCAATGCTGCGGAAATCACGATTCAGCAGACCTTCGGCCAAAGTAATAATCGCGTCGGAAACCGGAGTCGGCACACCGACCATCTTTCCGAGAGAAGAAAAGGTCACCAGGCCATAAGGAATATCCTCGGTCAGGTGGCGGACATCGAGCGAGAAGGGACCTTCACAGACTTCCAGGAAGGGCGTGTGTATGGCCTCATAGATCGGCAGGATATAATCCGCCCCGTCCCGGTTCCACTTCGCCATCAGCATCTCCTCTTCCAGGGTGTATTGCTTCAGTCCCAGTTTCTCTCCGATCGCCATGCGCTCACGGTCCAGAAGCTCGATCAAATGTACTACCGCCGGGGTATTCTCTTTCGGCCCAAAGAGGCAAAAATCCTTCTCTCCCAGTTCAATCCGGGCCGCGTTGCAGATCATGGGCGGAGTGTGGGTGATCGCGTTGTAATCGACCAGTATTGAATCGATCACATTCTGGCCTTTCCGGAATGTATATCCATGTTCCTTGGGGAAGATCTGTTCAGCAGCCTCGATCACATAATCAATATCCTTCCCGGGGAAGGTGGCAATAATCGGATTCTGGGATCTGTTTTCCAGGCGTACCTGGTTATCACCGAATTTAGAGGCCCCGTAGGGAAGCGTATTACAGTCGGCCAGGTATATCTTCTTGTCGATTCCCATCTCCTTTAGAACTTTGCTCCAGGTCAAGGATGCCCCGCCCTTACCAAGAGAGATCACTACCTGATCTTCTTCAAGATGGGGCGCGGAAAGGCGGGCATGCTTCTCGCAGACAAAGTACGGGACCAGATTAAGGATAACCTGAGCGCCTCTAACCGCCTCGGCGATATTGCTGGTAGCGCAAGCAACCGGTCCAAAAAAATCCATCGGTTGAGAGTCGATATCCAGAACCTCAACCCCCCCCTTCTCTCTGATTCCGGCAACTTCTTCGTCTTTATACGAATAGAGTGCTACCTCATACCCCATCATCCCCATATCGGCCGCAGACATTCTTCCCCCATTGCCTGCGCCCAAAACTGCAATTTTCTTAATTTCCATTATGGCCTCTCATTTTAAAAACCGAGCCTATATTTTGTTCTGTTAGTCTTATGAAATATTTAAAGCAGTAAAAATAAGCAAAGTTACAAAGCTAAGAATTTTACCCCCTCCATGAAAAAGAAACTTCTAATTTTATTTTCCCCCAGATAAAATATAATTTCGCAATTCCTCGGTTGCTCCCGGATTGACTATCAGGTCCTTCCCCTCCAGGACCACACCATAATCATCGTGGGCTCTCTGAAGGGAGATAATCTCATTGCGAGCATCCTCCCGGACCAATTCAGGGTCCCGGGTCAGGGGATCACCCCAGCCTCCTCCCCCGGATGGATAGGTTGAATAAGTGTCTCCCTTCTTCAGGCGGACTGCTTCCTTAGCCTTCAGTTCCCGTTCTTCGGGGGTTCCTTCATTGATATATGCAATATTGTGACTACCAGGTTTTCCTCCATAGAGACCGTAGGGAGGAATCTTCTTCCCATCGCCGAACATGACCAGGGTGGGATTATCGTCATATAACTTGATCTTATACTTCGCGCCGCATCCGCCCCGGAACTCACCGGCCCCTCCGGAGTCAGTGGTAAATTCGTTAAACTCGGTAATATGTGGATAATCGGCCTCATTGGTCTCGATATTGGGGGCGATCAGCCCGCCCAGATCGATCCCATCTCCGATGTAATGGCGGCCATCCAGTCCCTTGATCCCACCCGCGCCGCCGAAACCATTGAAGCCGAACATAACGTAAAAATTGTCATTGCGCGGATCGACCCCGGTGATGGTGGGACCGTTCCAGCGGTTCCAGCCGGCCGGAACCCGATCGGGGAGGACCAGAGATAGCGCTTTCCAGCAAGCTTCCAGGATGGCGCAGGCCGTATCCAGGGTGCAGGAGGCAACCGGAGCCGGAAACCGGGGGTTGACCACCGTCCCTTCCGGAACCGTAATCTTGATGGGGCGATATACCCCCTGATTATGAGGAATATCCGGGGTGGTAACCGTGGTCAGAAAGGCGACATAGACACAGGTGGCGGTATTAGCCAGCGGGGAGTTGACAAATCCGGTTACCTGATCATCCGAGCCGGTAAAATCCACCAGGGCCTCATCCCCCTGGATGGTGATGGTTACCTTGATCCTGATCGGGTCATCACTGAAGCCATCCGAATCCAGAAATGTCTCTCCCTCATAAACCCCATCCTGCAGTTGCGTGATCTCTTTTCTCATCCGACGCTCGGCATAGAGATGGATATCCTCCACGGTCTGACGGGTCTTCTCCACTCCATACTTATCCAATAGTTCTATAATCCTTTTCTCGGCCACCCGGCAGGACGCAACCTGAGCCTTCATATCCACCCAGAGGGCGTCCGGCATCCGGGTATTGATCCGGATCATCTCGACCACATCCCGGATGGGCTCTTCGTTCCGGTAGATTCGCAGGGCCGGGATCCGGATCCCTTCGTGAAAAAGTTCGGTAGCCTCCGGGCAGTAAGAACCCGGTTCCATCCCGCCCACATCCCCGTGGTGGGCCCGGTTAATGGCAACAAATTGCAGCTGATTATCATAAAATACCGGCTTCATTATGGTGATATCGGGGAGATGAGTCCCCCCCAGATAGGGATCATTCAAAACAAAAATATCCCCGGGATTGATATCATCGCCGAAGTAACGGCTTACCGCTTTTACCGCCTCCATCGAGGAGGCTGTGTGAGACGGCACCCCGTCGATCTGGGCCACAATCCGGTTGTCCCAATCACAGATGGCACAGGAAAAATCATGGACTTCAGCAAAGATGGGCGATATCGAGGTGTTGATCATGGTGATCCCCATCTCCTGATTGATGGTAAGGAGGCGGTTATAGATCACTGCCAGGGTGATCGGATCCCGGGCTCCTTCAAACTCTTTTTTTCGACCTTCTCCCGCTTTCACTTTTTTACCTCCATAATGATGTTCCCGAACCCATCGATCCGGCCATTCCAGTTGGGATGAACAATAACCGTGGTGATCCGCTCTTCGATAACCGCCGGACCGGAGATCAAACAACCCGGTTGAAGCTGATTTCGGTCATAAACCGGAGTATCGACAAAACCGGACGCTTCTTCGAAATATAGCGGCCGGGTAGCTTTAATGGCGCTGGCAGGATCCATCGATTTCTCCGGTCGTTCCTGAAGCTGAGCTTTTTCCACCGCCCCTATCGCGGTCACCCGGAGATTCATTATCTCCAGCGGTGTCTCCGGCGTGGAGTAGGTATAAAGCCGATCGTGAGCCGCATGAAATATCCGGGCGATCTCATCCAGATCTTCATCTGTGATCACGCATCCCGAGGGAATTTCAATCGTCACCTCATGGTGCTGGCCGACATATCGCACATCCAGATGGCGGACCAGGGTGGTCTTCCCTTCTTCGACCCCTTCCTGGAGAAGTTCCGCCAGGGCCCTCTTCTCCACCTGGGTGATGACCAGGTTGAAGTTTTCCAGATCAATCCCCGGAATAAACGCGTTATAGGTCTGAACCGTATCAAGCCGGATGTCCGACTCCAGCATCCCTAGGGCACAGAAGACCGAGGCGGCCTCCGGCACGATTACCCGCCGGGAACCGATCTCCTCGGCGATCTTGCAGGCGTGGATCGAACAGGCGCCCCCGGCACTGATCAGAGCATACTCCCTCGGATCGTGTCCGCGCTGCACCGAAACTACCTTGGCGGCGTCAGCCATATTCTGGTTGATGACCCGGAAGATCCCGGCCGCCGCCTCGGGAACCTCCATCTTCAGCGGCCCGGCGATCTCCTTCTCCATCATTTCCCGGGCCAGGTCGTAATCAACCTTCATCTCCCCTCCGAGAAAATAATCCTTATTCAGATACCCCAGCAATAAATTGGCATCGGTGACAGTGAGCTTCTTCCCTCCCAGACCGTAGCAGACCGGACCGGGATCCGCCCCGGCCGAGGCCGGGCCGACCCGGAGCATACCGCCCCGATCGATCCAGGCGATCGACCCTCCCCCCGCACCGACCGTATTGATATCGATCATCGGTTTGGCGATCCGGTACCCGGCTATCTCTCCCTCGGTACTGAGCGTAACCTCCCCGTTATTGATCAGGGTCACATCAAAAGAGGTACCCCCCATATCCATAAGGATTAGATTCGGCTCGCCCAGCAGGCCCGCGAAGAAAACCGCCCCCACCGCCCCCGCGGCCGGCCCGGAAAGAAGCGTAGCCGAAGCATGGCGGATCGCGGTCTCCACGGTCATTACTCCTCCATTGGAAGCGGTTACATAGAAAGCCCGGGTAAGACCATCATCCTTCAGACGGGTCTTGAGATTGGAGAGATATACAGTCAGCTTGGGACCGACATAGGCGTTGGCCACCGTGGTGGACATCCTTTCATATTCGCGAATCTGGGGAATTACCTCGGAAGAGATGGAGATAAAGGCCTCGGGAAGATACTCCTGAATAATTTCGCGGATCCTCCGCTCGTGACTATCGTTAAGAAAAGAAAAGAGGGTGCAGATAGATACCGCTTCGATTCCTGCCCGCCGAAAGATCTCTCCCTCCCGACGCACCCCTTCTTCATCGAGTGGTTCAATTATCTCCCCCCGGTAGTCAATCCGTTCCGCTACTCCCCTCCGCAGTCGTCTTGGGACCAGGGGCGGTGCCGGAGTCTGCCGGAGATCCCAGATATTGGTCTTATGAGCCCGCCGCATCTCCAGGGTATCCCGAAATCCCTGGGTCAAAATCAGGCCGGTTTTCGCCCCGGTCCCGGTCAGCAGCGTGTTGGTTGCTACCGTGGTGCCGTGCGTAAAGGCTGCCAGTTCACCCAGAAATTCCTCCAGGCTTTCATTAAAATATGCGGCGGCATTTTTAATTACATTGTAGAGTCCAACCGATGGGTCCCGGGGGGTGGAAAGTTCCTTGAAGGTATGTACTTTCCCATCTTCCGTAATGACCACGCAGTCTGTAAAGGTTCCTCCGGTATCAACCCCGATTCTGAATTTCACATTAACCTCCGGTTATAGCGTACTTCTAAGTAAAGTATAATTTAATATGCCGGGTCGCCGGTAATCGTGGGAACAGAGCACCGGCTTCTGCTCGATATCGTAGCCGACCTTATCCAGGTGGAGAACCGGGTCGCCCGGCTCTATCTCCATAATCCCAGCAAGTTTTTTATCCGCGCTGATCGGATCTATAGTCGTAATGTCATGGACGATCAATCGATAACAACGCTGAGAAAAAAATTCAAAGATAGGAGCTTTAAACTCTTCTTCATCATAGTCTTTCTCCAGAATGATATTTTTACTGAAGTAATCGATACAGTAGATGGCAGGAATGCCGTCAGCCAGAATCAGACGCTCGATGGCGTATATATCATCTCCCACTTCCAGCCTGAGCTTATCACTAATCTCCCGATCCGCTTTCTGGTGATGGATATGAACAAACGCGGTCCGAGGGGTATATCCACCTTCCGTGATCAGGTCTAAAAATTCTGGCTCCAGGTCGAACCGGGTCTGGAGGTTTAATACATGGTAATTGATAATGGTTCCGATCCCGCGCCGGCGAAGGATAAATCCTTTCTGCTCGAAAGAAGCCAGGACATCCCGGATCACGGTGCGGCTGACCCCAAGATTCTCCGCCAATTTATCCTCGGATGGAAGCCGGCCGGAATGCCCAAAGGCTCCGTCCTTCATCATCTTCAAGAGGACATTCTTAACCTTTACCGAAAGAAGCTGGTTATCAATTTTAGGGAAAGCAACTTTCATTATTCGTAATATGTATTACTTATTACTTTGGGGTCAATATAGATGATAAGAGAACCAATGTCAATATTTTTGTTGATACGGTCGGGGGGATGGTTATCTCTAAGCCCTGCTGCTGCTACCGATGCCCTCTCCGGCATCTTTCCAAACTAACCCAGGGCCAGGAAGACGGCTAATCCGATCATGACGGATCCCAATAATATCTTTAAAAGAAAAAGATGTTTCTGGGTTGTCCTGGCCATGGTATGCCAGGTTAATCCGAAGTAGGCATAGATCATTACTATCAATAGAGGTAAGACAAAGAGAAAATTATAGAAGAGCAGATACAGCCACCCGGTAAGCTGTAATCCGGTACTCCGGGTCATCAGGATAATGGTGGGGAGATAGACCTGGCCGGTACAGACCGCTTCAAAGAGAGTAACCAGAAATCCGGTTACGATAGCCCCGGTCACGATATGGCGCCCTCTCAAATGCCCGGAGATCATTCTGTGCATCCGAAGTTTTACCGATCGGGGCATCTGGAGGACAATATCCCCGCTCTCCCCGCTTTTTTTATAAGCCAGTGCGTCCCGGAAACATATGATCCCCACAATCCCGGCCGCCGCGACTGCCGACCAGCGGATTAATATAGCAATCCAGCGGTACGCTCCCAACCCGGTGATTACTTTAAACGCCCCCAGTCCCAGGAGGAGATAAGTAATATAGACGGTGACCGTAAAGGTCATTCCGATGATGATTATCTGGGATGGCTTGCGCTTTTGATGGGCAAGGAAAGAGACCAGAAAAATCATGGTGGCAATGGCGCAGGGATTAACCCCGTCCACCAACCCGGCAGCCAGGACACTTATAAAAGTAAAGTGATTGAAACGGTTCTTAAGATCATCCTCGTATTCATCCGGCAAATCACTAGCAGGGAGAGAAATAACTTCCCACCTGTCAGGATTGGCCAGGTATTCTCTGATCAGGGATTCTCCGGAGGCCATAATCTCATCCGCTCCGGCCAGGTATCCGCCGGGCAGAAAGAGTTCCTGGGGAGATGGCTCGCTGACCCCATAAAGCTTCTCCATCCCCACCATCAACTGAAATGATCCAGTATCTTCAATTTCATGGAGATGAAGAGAAATGCTCTCGGGGAACTCCACGGCCAGGGGTTTAAGGATCGTCTCCTTGATCTCCAGGCACTCACCACAGGTACGAGATCCGAAGAAGTGAATCTCCAGCCGGTCGGCCTGACCGATCACACTAAGGGGGAGAATGACGAGTAATAAAGAAACAGTCAGGCTTGATAATATTAATTTCCGCATCTATCTATAGCTTACTGGAAAAGCTTTTTTACCACGAAGTTCACGAAGTGGTTTATACTCAAATACCTTCGTGAACGGAGCGTGCCCCGCGATGAACGAAGTTCATTTTGCGGGGTGCCCTTAGTGGTGAATCACTTCGTTGTTTCAGGTATGATTTTCGGAATATTTTTGCTCTTTGGATTCTTTTTCACGTTATTGGCAGCTCCCTTCTTCCCCCGGCGCTGCCGTTTCCTGGGCTCCTGGGAGAGGAGTTTTCGGAACTCCTTTACCCGGTAACCAGAACGGGTTGCCAGGTCCATTATCGTCCCCGCCGCCCGGTAATAGACCAGACCTTTTACCCGGGGAGGAGACTCAACCGTGAATAAATCTTCGACGGCCGGAGGCTCATCGAGCGTACCGGCAGTCTCCGGAAGCGGTAGCTCCCAGTTATCCACCGAGCGGATTATGGTAGCAACACTGACCAGCCAGTAGAGGAGCTCCTCCAACCGCTCCCGGTTAAACCAGAGAGTACGGTTATCCCAGTTATAGAGAAGGAACCGTCGGACTTCACTGTCTTTAAAGATCGGCTCCAGCCGGTAGAGGTGATTCCGGGTCTTGACTTCTCTCATCCGATGGACATGCCGGAGGATTATGGAGACCAGACTGA
>Ga0222639_1000794_pt1 | contig 13945 bp, 15 predicted proteins | sample AntAcemetagen185_FD_179863 | JGI IMG/M metagenome (GOLD analysis project Ga0222639, IMG submission 179863) | Saline water microbial communities from Ace Lake, Antarctica - #185 | ecosystem: Environmental > Aquatic > Non-marine Saline and Alkaline > Saline | place: Antarctica: Ace Lake...
TGCTTGTACCCATTTCAAAAAAGTATAGGTCGAATCAGAATCTTTTGGAAAACCATTTTCCACAAAGTTAATCCAATTTGCCGGATAAATTGTATATACTTCTTTCTCTTGTGGGGAAAATGTCAAATATTTTGAATAAGTATCAATACCTAATTCTTGTGAATACAAACTATTGCAAATCAATAAAAAAATGATCAATGGAATAAATATCTTATTAAAAATTTCTTTTAACATCTTTAATTTATCTCTGTTGTTAAAGTGTAATTTTTAATCGACGGAAAACATTCCGGCAAATGTTCAATTACATATTCCAATATTTTCGGCAAAATAATAAAAAATATTAAAGTGTTTGCTACAATATGAATTAAATTAAATGGAATTCCAGCGATATAAATTGCAATAATTTGTTTTAGATCAAATCCTGAAGAAATAGGAAATGCAAGTGTTGTCAATGAATCATAGACAATAGTCAACAACAATCCTGTAGCACCAAATACTATACTAAATGTAATTTTATTATCGGTAAAAAATTGTATAAAACTTCTAAAAACAAAGCCAATAATAGCAATAAATGCAAAACCGATAACTTGAGCTAATAATAATGGAGGAAAAGCCAAACTACTTCCAAATGGGTTCAATGTGCTGAAAACAATTTCTCCAACGATCGCCACTATTAATCCTCGTCTCAGTCCAAAAAGCAATCCGGATAAAAATGTAATAAGAGTAATAAATTCAATATTGGGAATATATAAAAATGCAAACCCAAGTCCCCAAAATAATGCAAGAAATATTCCAACTTCACTAATTTTTTTATTGCGCTTAAATACTTCAAATATTTTATTTCTTTTCTTTTGCATTTTCTTTTTCATCACCTTTATGGCTTTCCTTGTAAAGTGGAATTCTAAAATAATTACTAAGTGAAGTCCATTTATTATCACCGACATCATTTTCTACAGCTTGTTTATACATATTCATTCGAGCATCTAATTCATCAAGATAATGCACAATAATTGCCTCCGGTAATGCCGGTTTTTTGGGAGATTGGTATTCATATTTACCTTGATGAGAAAGTATTATATGTTCAATTTTCAAAGCCAATTCTTTCGGAAATTTTTTAATCTTTTTTATTTCATTATGGATCATTGAATAACCAATTGTAATGTGTCCGAGAAAATTCCCCGCATCGGTATAAATATTATTTGGAAAGCCACTTAATTCATTTAATTTACCAATATCGTGAAGCAAAATTCCAGTTACAACCAAATCTTTATTTACTTTATAATTTCCAATGGCAGCAAATCCCATTTTCAATACGGATTCTATATGTTCAATAAAACCGCCAACAAAAGCATGATGTAATTTCATACTTGCAGGAAATTTTAAAATATCTTCTTTGTTTTGAGAATAAATTTTTTCAACTAATTCTTTCAAAAACGGATTTTCTATATTTGCAATTGCTTTTTGAATATTTTTCCATAATTGGTCAACATTTTTTTTTGTAGTTGGAAGAAGCAATTCCCATGAGAATCCCTTATCGTCAAATTCCGATTCATCTATTTTTACTATTTTTTCAATATTCAGCTGATTTCTTCCATTAAATTCTTCTACAATTGCCTTAACACCAACTGCCATACCAATATCAATTTTATCATTGATCTCTTTAGCATTATCCCAAATTTTCCCAGCGATCATTCCGGTTGCATCACTTAAAAAAATATCTAAATATAAATTATTGCCACGAGTTAATCTCAAATTTTTACTTTTAAGTAGTAAATAACTCCATACTTCATCCTGATTTTTATAATCTTTAATTGATTTTAATTTATTTTTCTGTGTCATAAAATATTTCTCCTAATTGGATAAAACAAATTACAAAAATATTTTTTACAAAGGCAATAATTATTAGCGTCTTAACACTTATTTACTCCAATGATTTAGCATATCGGTTCAACTTTATGATTATTCTACCTAGCATTATTTTTCAATTATTATCATTGTTATAATTATTTGTTGTGCCCTTCGTGTCTTATTGGTGCTCCTTGTGGTTATTTTTCCCGATTCCACAACCTATCATATTTCTAACTTGCCATTCTTATCAAATGTTTTCATTTTCCCATCAATAATTATTCCAGTAACTCCTTTATACCAAATAGATTCAAAATAAGGATTAAAAACTGTAATATTTTCTTTTGATTCCTTTAAAATATCTGTTGAATTGTGTTTATCTTTTGACCAATCAGATGGTGCTCTGTTCATAGATTTACTGGAATCAGCAAGTATATAAAATGGAACTTCTCTCTCATAAGCAATTCTCAATGCAGAATGTGTACCGATCTTATTTACAAATCCACCTTCCCAATACCAGTCCGTTCCAATAAGAACCATATCACTTGAATCAATTGCGCGTTCCATTGCAGCATCGGTATATAAAGAAACCGGAACATTTATAGTTGATAAAAATTTTGCAAGTGCCGTACCTTCACAAACCGGACGAGCTTCTGTTGTTGTAACAGAAATAGGTACGTTTTGTTTTACTGCATTCATAATTGATTTTCTTACAATCGAACTATGACTAAATGTAAATATCTTATTATTTTTTTTAATTAATTTTAATGATTCTTTAAGAGTTAATTCAATATTTTTATTTATATTTTCTTCAAAAGCATCTAATAACTTTACTAAATTACCATCATTATTCATAAGATAATTATTAATGTTTGGAAAAAGTGCCACCAATGGATGTGCCTTTACAACTTTTTCGTAAAATAAATTCATTTCTTGTTTTTGCTCATCAATCGACAAATTTTCATTTTCGATAAAGAACCGTTTCAGAACATGAATATATTTAAATAATAAAGTTGTTGCACCCGCTTCTTGTTCCATTAAAAGTGCTTCAAATTCAGGATAATGTTTCATAACTTTTTACCCCCTTTGGTAATTTACTATTACTTGAATTTTTATTTTCTATTAATTTTTTCTGGAATATAAACAATTCATCTATTTCGTTAATTGACCTATTCATATTTTTTAATGCCTTTTTTGCTCTGGCAAATTCACCTTTTCTACGGCTCAATTCTGCAATATAATAATATATCAATGATTGATTTTTTTTAGATTTTTTACTTTCTAACAAAGTTCTACCAAAATATTGAATGGATTGCTCTCTATATTCATCTGCCTTATCTGGGAAATTATCATCATCATATAACCACGCAATTCTTAAATTACAATCAGCAAGTAAAAACGAAGATCCATCTTTAATATTTAAGATTTTCATATAATTTTTAAATAAGTCATAAGTAGTTGGATTATTGTCTGTAAAATTTGATAAATAATCCATTGATTCCACATAATATTTAACTTTATTTAAATTATCAGGCACATTAGAAAAGTCGTGATCAATATAATAACAATTGTGACACATTAATAACCAATCGTCTAATAAATCATCTTGGACCGTATGAATTCTGAAATCCGAATCAATAGATTCAATTTGAAAAATATTATCTTCTGGATTATTTGTAATCCTATTGCCACATACCGGACATAAAATATTATTTTCTTCATTTTCCATATTATCACCAAAATAATCTTTAATAGTTTAATGATTTTTTCGAATTAATAAAAACTTAAATTTTTATTTTTAACCATTTCTTCTGAGGAAAATCCGTCGTAAACATTTTATTTATTATTTCTATCGCTTTTTTATGATTTTCCCAAGCAACTTGTTGCATCGCTTCTTCAAAAGTTAACCAATTATAAGCACTATGTTCTTTACTCAATTTTACAGAAACACTTTTTACATCAGCGACAAAGACCGGAACAAGATTAAAACGATCCGGCTCTGCTTCATAAAAATTACTCGTAAAATCCGTTACAAAAAAACTATCCGGAATCAAGCCGGTTTCCTCTTTCAATTCTCTTAATGCAGCTTCCCAAGCACTTTCATTTTCATCAATCTTGCCATGAACACAATGATAAATTCCTTCATACTGTAATCCTTTATTGCGCTTCATTATCAAAAATCTTAATTCTGAGAAACTACGATTTATTACCCAACAATCTATAACCCGAGTTGCGATTTTTGTCATAATATTTCCAAATATTTTAATCGATTAGAAAGGTAAATCGTCATCTTCTGCTTGACCATTATCTGATCCTGTATTTTGATTGGAAGTGCTTTGATTCGAAACATTTTGTTGAGAGCCATCACCTTTTCCTAACATCATAATTGTCTCGATCATTACCTCAGTTGAGTATCTAGTATTATTATCTTTATCTGTCCATTTCCGAGTTTGTAACCGACCATCGACATAAACCAAACGACCTTTTGTAATGTAATTAGTAATATAATCTGCTGTTTTCCCAAATGCAACGCAACGATGCCACTCTGTTCTATCAGTATATTCGGTTTCATCTTTTCTCTTGAATGACTCATTAGTTGCAACACTTATATTCACAACATGTATATTAGTAGAAGTTGATTTTAGCTCTGGATCTTGTCCTAAATGACCTACTAATATCACCTTGTTCATTGAATTTTTGTGCATACTATCCTCCTATTAATTTATTAATAATTTGTTTCTATTAACTTAAGAAAATTATTTATCCCATCTTTTTTTGAAATAACAAATCCGTAAAAATGTTTCTCTTGATGATTTGCAATTATTGATTGATAAACTATATTTGGAGTATCTAATAGAAGTTTCCCATTATAATTCACTATTCCCGCAGCTATAACTATTTTTTCCAATGAATCAATATTTATTACTCCATTTAGATTATTATCAACTACATAAGGAAAAGACATATCAGGAAACCGTTGTCCATATTTTTCATTATTTTTGCCAATTAAAGGATTAAAACCTGAATTATTGATATGATCCTTAACCAAAAATAGTTCGTTTTCTTTAACATTATCATTTTCTTCTGTTACAATAATATTTTCACAATCTTTCGATAAATTAGAATATTCTTCCGAATTCAAATATTTTTTTATTTGATAATATTTCCAATTATCCGGCAAGTTTGGAATTTTTTGCGGACTTTTATCTGTAATATTTATCCAACAATATTTATTTTCTACTTCCAAAAACACCTCTACCAATTCTTATCATTGTCGCCCCTTCTTGAAGAGCAATTTTATAATCATTCGTCATTCCCATCGACAATTCATTAAAGTGAATATTATCCGTCTCATTTTTTTTATTTGCTTCTAACATTTTTTTTAATTTTCTAAACGATCTTCTAATCTCATTTTCATTTTTAGTTAGCAGACTAATCGTCATTAATCCAACAATCCGAATGCTTTTGTACTTGTGTAATTTACAAATAAAATTTTCCAATTCTTCCGGCTCAACTCCACCTTTGCTTTTTTCACCGGAAGTGTTAACTTCTATTAAGCATTTAATTTGTGAACCTGACTTATCAATTTTTTTTACAATTTTTTCTCTATCCAAACTGTGAATGAAGTGAAAATTATTAAGTACTTTATTAACTTTATTAGATTGTAATTTTCCAATATAATGTCTTTCAATTCCTGGAAAACTTTCTTTTTCAAATTTCACAATCGCATCTTGCACTTTATTTTCACCAATCACTTTTATTCCAGCTTCTATTGCCATTTGAATTTTCTCAACGCTAAATGTCTTACTAACACCGATAAGTTTTACTTTTTTTGGATACTGACTAAACTTACGAATATTTTCATTTATTACATTTATTCTATCAATGTAATTTTGTAATGACATTTTTATTCCTCTTCTTCATTTTCCGATTCTGCAACATAAGCAACAGAACTTAAATGATCCTCTTCCTTTAAGTTAATTAATTTTACACCTTGTGTATTTCTTGAATAAGTACTTATCTTATTTATTGGCATTCTGATCATTAATCCTTTATTGGAAATTAACATTAGATCATCTTTTTCAACTACTTCTTTTAATGCGATCATCTTGCCAACTTTCTTGTTCGTCTTTAGCGTTATTACACCTTTTCCACCACGATGTTGAGCACGATAATCAGTTATCTTTGTGCGTTTTCCCAAGCCATTTTCACTAACAGCAAGAACAGTTACATCTTCGCGACTTACCGTTACCATATCAACAACAACATCATCTACTCCAGATAAAGTAATACCTTTAACACCAGTAGAATTTCTTCCAACTTCACGTACATCTTTTTCGTGGAAACGAATTGCCTTTCCAGCTCTGGATCCTAAAAGAATATCTTGATGTCCATCGGTAATTTTCACACCAACAATGTCATCGTTTTCACGAAGATTAATTGCAATGATCCCATTAACTCGTGGATGACTATATGCAGATAATAATGTCTTTTTTATCGTCCCATTTTTAGTTGCCATGATAATATTCTTATCTTCTGAAAATTCTCTAACATTCAAAAATGCTCTAACTTTTTCATCTTTTTCTGCCTGCAACAAATTCACAATTGCTCTGCCACGCGTTGCTCTACCTGACAACGGAATTTGATGAACTTTCAACCAATACACTTTTCCAAAATTTGTAAAGAAAAGTAAATATTCATGAGTAGAAGCAATAAACAGATTCTCAACAAAATCCTCATCTTTCATTCCAGCACCGCGCTTACCAATTCCGCCTCTTCTTTGAGCTCTATAGCCACTAACAGCCGTTCTTTTTATATATCCATTATGCGTAATTGTTATAGCCATATCTTCATCGGCAATCATATCTTCAACAGTAAAATCTTCACTATCTACAATCATTTCCGTTCGTCTTTCATCGCCATATTTTCTTTTTATTTCTTGGAATTCATCAGTCATTATCTCCATTCGTTTAGATTTATTCTCTAAAATAAAATTCAATATTTCAATTAATTTTAATAATTCCAAATATTGTTGAACGATTTTTTCTCTCTCTAAGCCAGTTAATTTTTGCAACTTCATATCAAGTATGGCTTGAGCTTGGATCACAGAAAATGAAAATCTTTTTATTAAATTATTCTTTGCATCGGAAGTGCTGGCAGATTTTTTTATTAATGCAATAATTTCATCAATATTATCTAATGCAATTTTTAATCCCTCTAAAATATGAGCCTCGGCTTCCGCCTTTTTCAAATTATATTTTGTGCGATTAACAATAATTTCATGTCGATATTCTATAAAATGCATCAATGTTTCTTTCAACGATAACACTTTTGGGATTCCATTTACTAACGCCAGCATAATTATGCCGAAAGTTCCTTGTAATTGTGTATGCTTATAAAGATTATTTATCACAACTTCCGGGATTGCGTCTTTTTTCAATTCAAACACAATTCTAATACCATCTTTATCTGACTCATCCCTTAAATCGCTAATATCTTCAATGACCCTATCTCTGATTAACTTTGCTGTTGTTTCCAAAAGTTTACTTTTATTAACTTGAAATGGAATCTCGGTAATCACAACTTGTTCTCTACTATTTCGAACTTGTTCTACACTCGCTCTTGCTCTTACTGTAATTTTCCCTTTTCCTGTTTCGTAAGCTGATTTCAATCCCATTGAACCAAAAGCTAATCCACCGGTAGGGAAATCAGGACCTTTCACAAATTTCCGTATTCCATTAATATCAAGCTCTGGATTTTCAACTAATGCAATAAGTGCATCAACGATTTCATTTAAATTGTGTGGTGGAATATTAGTCGCCATTCCAACTGCAATTCCAGAAGCTCCGTTAATTAATAAAGTCGGAACTTTAGTTGGAAGTACTGTCGGTTCTGTCAATGAATCATCAAAATTCGGAACAAATTTTACTGTCTCTTTATCAATATCATCTAACATGTCACCGGCAATTTTTTGCATCCTTGCTTCCGTATATCTCATTGCAGCAGCATTGTCACCATCGATTGAGCCAAAGTTTCCTTGCCCATCGACAATCAAATAACGCATCGCAAAATCTTGAGCCATTCGCACCATTGCAAAATAAACAGAAGTATCACCATGTGGATGATATTTTCCAAGTACTTCACCAACAATACGAGCTGATTTTTTATATGTTTTATTATGTTGTAAACCTAACTCGTGCATACCATAAAGTATTCTACGATGCACAGGTTTTAATCCATCTCTTACATCCGGAAGTGCACGAGAAACAATAACCGACATAGAATAATCTAAATACGCATCTCGTAATTCTTCCTCAATATCAATTTGAATTGTTCTTTCATTAGCCAAAATCACACCTTTATAATTTTATATATCTAAATTTTTAACATATTTTGCATTCTTCTGAATAAAATTTCTTCGTGGTTCTACTACTTCACCCATCAATATTGAAAACATTCTATCAGCGCTGGCAGCATCATCAAGTGTTACTTGTTTTAAAGTACGAAATTCTGGATCCATTGTAGTATTCCATAACTGATCCGGATTCATTTCTCCTAAACCTTTATAACGAGAAATTATTATTTTACTATCACTTTCTTTTTTCCATCTTTTAATTATGTTGTTCATTTCATCATCACTATAAGCCCACTGCTGTTTTTTCCCTCGCTTAATTGAATACAAAGGCGGTTGAGCAATATATATATTTCCATTAGTTACTAATTCACCCATGTGACGAAAGAAAAAAGTCAATAATAATGTTCTAATATGTGCTCCATCTACATCAGCATCGGTCATTATTATTATTTTATGATATCTTAATTTGCTAATATCAAATTCATCCTGACCAATTCCAGCTCCAAAAGCAGTAATCATCGCACGAATTTCAGTATTTTTTAACATTTTTTCCATACGGGATTTTTCAACATTAAGAATTTTTCCTCTTAATGGCAAAATCGCTTGAAAACGCCGATCTCTTCCCTGCTTTGCCGAACCTCCTGCAGAATCACCCTCAACAATATAAATTTCACTTAACGCAGGATCTTTTATAGAACAATCTGCTAATTTTCCCGGCAAGCCTCCTCCATCAAGAATACTTTTTCTACGAGTGAGATCTCTTGCTGCTTTTGCTGCTTCTTTTGCTTTTGCGGCGATAATACTTTTTTCAATGATCTTTTTTGCTACACTCGGATGCTGCTCAAAATATTCATTAATTCCTTCAAAAATAATACTATCAACAATTCCTTTAACTTCGCTATTCCCCAATTTTGTCTTGGTCTGTCCTTCAAATTGTGGCTCTTGCACTCGAATTGAAATAACTGCAGTTATTCCTTCACGAGTATCATCTCCACTTAACGAAAAATTTTTCTTTTTCATCTTGTCAAAAAGTTTATTTTTTGAAGCATAATTATTGAAAGAACGAGTAATTGCTGTTTTTGCACCAGTTAAATGAGTACCACCTTCTACAGTATTTATACAATTTACAAAAGAAAATAAATTTTCCGAATAACTATCATTATATTGAAAAGCAAATTCAACTTCGACTTCATCTTTTTCAGCAGAAACAAATACTGGTTTTGGATGCAATGGATGACGCATCTCATTAATATATTTTACAAACTCAACAATTCCGCCTTTATATTGAAATGTTTCCGATTCATCATTTACTTCATCGGTTATTGAAATCTTTATATTTTTATTTAAGAACGCAAGTTCTCGCATTCTTTCACTTACAACTTCAAAATCAAATGTTATTTTAGGAAATATTGTTCCATCGGGAATAAACATAACCTTTGAACCTGTTGACTTTGATTTCCCCACTACTATTAATTTACTAACCGGATTACCTTTCTCATATTCTTGTCGGAAAATTTTACCTTCCCTTTTAATATCTACAATACATTTGCTTGATAATGCATTCACAACTGAAACGCCAACACCATGCAATCCACCCGAGACCTTATAACTTCCCTTGTCAAATTTTCCACCGGCATGCAGTTGGGTCATTATTACTTCTACACCCGGTTTTTTCTCGGTCGGATGAATATCTACCGGCATTCCTCTGCCATCATCAGATACACTAACCATATTATTTTTATGAATCGTAACTTCTATGTGTGAACAATAGCCAGCTAATGCCTCATCAATAGAATTATCAACAACCTCATAAATCAAATGATGTAATCCTCTTTTTCCCGTATCTCCAATGTACATCGCGGGTCTTTTCCTTGCTGCTTCAAGTCCTTTTAATACAGTAATTTTATTTGATTGATATGCTTCTTTTTGGTTTGCCATTTCCTCTCTCTTTATGAATAAATCGTTTTACATAAATTTAATATCTTTAACAATTCTGTTTTCTAATTTATTTTCATATTTTTTCAATATTTCTTCTTTTAACATTACCAATTCATTTCTCCAAACGCTATTTTTTACCTTAACGATCATTTTCCCATTTATTATTTTTATTGGTGAAGTTACTTTTGAAGTCTTTTTCCCAACTATTTCAGGCCATATTTTAATTGCTTTATATTCATCAATTGCCCTTTCATCTGCTACATTTTTAACGATATCCCAATATATATTTTTCATCTTTTTCATTATGTATAATTTAAGAATTTTTTATTTAATAATCACTAAAAAAAGTAATATTTTATTATTATAAATTATATAAATTTAACAAGAATTCTAATGATTTATTTTGTTTACTTTATAAAAAAAATACCCAATATTCTACTGAGTGTTTAATTTATAATTCAATTCATGTATCTCTCCATTCGACAAGATCAGAGTATCACTTGCAGAATTTTTTTCATAAAACAGGCACACTTTTCCCAACGATATAATCAAGTATCAAAATAAAAGGCATCATATATTTTTTTTAGTGTATTCAGTATATAATAAAATATTTATAATTTCAATAATTCTTTTTATATTTGACAAATAATTCTTATATTATTTTATGGAAAATAAGAGAAAGCATAGAAGTGGATAGATTTCTACAAAAAACAGAATTATTAAATTATAATCATAAATTCATTGTGGATCTAAATTCACAAAAAAAATGGTCAAAATTAAGCAAATATGAAAAGGTCAATCAAATTTATAATTTTGTCCAAAATGAGATATTATTCGGTTATCCTGAATCTGATAATATGAAAGCATCTGATGTCTTGATAAAAAAATATGGAAATGGAATCACAAAATCTATATTACTTATGGCACTTTTAAGATCAAATGGAATTCCTTGTAGATTTAAAGGATTAAAAATAAAGAAAAATATTCATAAAAGAACAATTACAGGCATTGCTTATTCACTATTTCCACAAAAAATGATTCATGGTTGGACAGAAATATTTTATCAAGATAAGTGGATCATTTTAGATGGTGTTACCATTGATAAAAGTTACTTAAATAGAATTCTATCAATATTTCCAAATAGAGATAACGAACCTAATGGATATGGAATTGCATTAATTGATTGGAATAAAATCAATAACAGCTGGAATGGACAAAATACATTTGTTCAAAGAGGCGGGATCATTGAATATTTAGATATATATAATTCTCCGGATGAGTTCTTTGAATATTATAAACCAACTTTGACTGGAATAAAAAGAATACTTTACAAAATATTATTTATGAATAAAATAAATACAAAAATTATGAAAATTCGTGACGGTTCTTTGAAACTGAAAGAAAATTATTTTATACTAAGCAAATAATTTTCTTTTTTTTCTAATCTCACTCTTATCATTACCCAAAAATAATAAAACAACAATGCAATAAACACTCCATAAACCATTCCCATAAAAACATCAAATGGATAATGTTTTCCAACATAGATGCGGGAATATCCCACTAAAAATGCAGTAACAAAATATATATATCTATATTTAAAATAAAAGATCGCCAATAGAGTTGCGCCGGCAAAAAAATTGGATGCGTGATTTGATGGCATTGACCATTTACCGCCTTTCCCTGTTAATATTCTAATATGTTCCAACGCTCTGTTCATTTCCGAACTAACATTTTCATAATATTCCATCGCTCTTGAAGGTCTGACTCTTTTTACATTTGGCTTTATACAGTTATAAACAGAATAATCGGAAAAACTAACCGATAATATCATTAAAACAAAAATAATTCGTCCTCTTTTTTTATCAAAAAACAAGGCAAAAGCAGAGAAAGCCAATAGAGGAACAAGCCAAAATGTTTTTCCTGTTATTAATACAAAAAATACATCTAATATAGGATGTATTAATTTTTGATTAACTATAATAAATAATTGATAGTCAATGTTTTGTAAAAATGAAATCACAATAGTTCAAAAAACTTAATTTATTTTGTATTTAAAGTGTTATCATTTAATGGTTTTTCTTCTTTATTCACTTTTTTGAGTTTCTTCAGCACCATTTGATATTCATTTTCATTGTTAATGATTTTAAATAATTTATATATGCCTGCTTTTTTCATACAACTAACGACTTTGGGTTGAGGAAATACCAGTGTACATTCCCCTCCCTTACCTTGTGAATATCTCTTTGCCAACAATAATGTGCCAAGTCCTTCACTATTATTAATTTTTACCCGCTTGAAATCTAGTATAATATTTTTTACATTTTGCTTTGACAATGCAGTTGCAAGTCCCCTTTTATATTGGACAATTCCCAAATTGCTTAATACAATATCTTTTGCTTCAAATAGCATTGTATCATTAAAATATTTACTTGTAAAATACATAACATTCCTAATAAATTAATATTATTATTTATTCTCTATCATCTCTAAGTTTGCTCGCGGTAATAATACCTCTTTTTGAGTTTCCCCTATTTTTATTTTTGCAACACGAGCCAAAGAACCAGATTCCAATTTTTGTAATTTATGCGGAAGTTCGGTTACATTTCCTATTATTCCAAAATATGGAGCTCGAATTATTCTGACTTCTGTACCAATATCCATTCCAATTATTTCTTTCTTTTCGGAATCTTCTTTCTGATCTGTTTTTATTGGAATAATTACTTCCGGACGAATTACACCTGCACGGATCTGAGTTGCACCATTTATTGAAGCAACATCACCTTCATGTTTTTTTAACAATTCAAATGTTTGTTTTGCCATGTGGATTTTACCAAAGCCCTCTGTTAAAATTAGCGTAGTTTTAATATCTTCTTGCCCTGTTATTGCAACACCAATATCGTATCCAATTATTTTCTTAATATCATTGTAATTAAATCCACCAACAACAATTCCCTTCACTCCAATTTTAATTGCTTTCTTAAATGCTGAATGTGTTAAAAAGGAACCTCCTACAATAATTTTATCTTTACAATTTTCATCGATCATTTTTTCTTCAATAGGAATATCTTGAGTAGAAGTAACAATTTTCAATTCTCCTCTTCGCTCTCCACCTATACCAAAGATTCCCTGAATAAAAGCAGCTTGTGTCTTTACAACAACTCCCTCATTCTCGATAATTTCATCTACAACACCATCTACATAAGCATTTATTGCAACCGGGATCGGATTCTCTCTCAATATTGCTTGACCGGTAATATGTGAAAATGAATCTAATGTTCCATCAATTGGTGCATTTACAGCACTTTTAAATAATCCGAATATTCCATTCGTCTCTGCAATAATTTCACCTTTTTTTATTGGATCACCCTTTTCCTTTTTCATAAAATCTTTAATATCCGCTGGTTCTATATTTAATTTATTTGCAATATTTATCGGAATAATATTTCCCGGTAAATGTGTCTTTGCAACTTCATCGGCTGCTAATACTTTTTCACCTACATTTTTTAATATTTCACCCTTGATAGGTAATTGTCTTACTTTCTTTACAGTTGTATGTGGTGCCACTTTTAGTCCCGGAACATAAGCATGTGCCATTCTATCCTCCTATTATCTTAATAATAGACCGTTATTTAAATTATTTAATATCTTATTAATTTTCATCGAATTCTTTTATTGCCTTACTCCATTCCTGCAATTTCTCAACTCGCTCTTTTGGATCTGTCGGAATCACAAAGGGTCGTCTTCCTCTTGCATCAATTATTATCCCAACATTCCCACCATAAACTTTTGTATTTACTACTTCAC
>Ga0222639_1000795_pt1 | contig 13941 bp, 15 predicted proteins | sample AntAcemetagen185_FD_179863 | JGI IMG/M metagenome (GOLD analysis project Ga0222639, IMG submission 179863) | Saline water microbial communities from Ace Lake, Antarctica - #185 | ecosystem: Environmental > Aquatic > Non-marine Saline and Alkaline > Saline | place: Antarctica: Ace Lake...
GAAAACAATACCACCGATCCCCCACAGCGTCCACGCTCAGGTTCCCGCCGGTTGAAGAACCATACACCGGGTGCACCACCACCCCGGCACCGCCCGTATGATGCGGAGAAGAACCGGCATCACCACCCTGATTCTGCCGTCTGTTGTTTGTACGTCCTCCCAGCCGTACACCCGCCCCGGTGTAAGCCCGGTGACCGGGAGACCGCCGTCACGCTGGGACCGGGTAAAACTACAGAAGGTCAGGTCACGAAGGGCAAGACCCTGTTCCTGTTCCTGCGAGACGAACGTTAGCAGTGTATGGGTCTTCCCGCTGCCCGGTCCGGAGATATGGCGAAACACCTGAGCGGTCATGAGAGAATCCCTCGTTATACTGTGATGCAATGTCTGTATATCGCGCGCGTAACGGTTTTTTCCGGTGAAGATGATAGGAATAGTGTTCTTTCAGATTTTGTCAGGATTGCACAACTGTCCCCCCCCCTGTCCCGATCCTCACCACCCGTAGGTCAGCCAAAATTAAAGCAATATTCCGGTATTTTTCTCTGATTAAAGATAGTTCTGCGCCGTTTTGAAAAAGTGGCCCGACCGGCCCGTACATTTTGCAGTGGGTCGGATCATCCGACCTTATGGTCTCATACACCCGATACATGGGACACCTCCGATGGATCTTCCAGCCGGGATACCAGTGTTCGCGGCAGAATACCCTCACCGACAGGGAAATGAACGAAATCGCCGGAGAACTGCCAGCAATAACGCCTGCCTCCGGGAATGTTTTTTAAGCGCATCCGCTTTGACTCCCCGATCGTGTGACCCCGTTTTTTCAGTTTCACCAGATTGACGGAACACTTGATCATTCTTCACAGATCTATGCCCTTTCGATCAACGGCTACGTGAGAAAAGTCGCCGAGAACCGACGCGGGATTTTCTGGCAGCTCACGGAGGAAGGTATTAAGCGGGTAACGGGAGCTGAAACCTGAAACGGGGCAGGAAGCGGAACGGAGACTGGAATCGAAACCTAGACTGGAACTGGAACAGGCACCGAAGACAGAATAGGAATAGGAAATGGGACAGGAACAGGAACCGGGGGGGTGTCCCGATGATTCCCGGAGCCTCCCGTGAGTTTGGCCGTATTGCTACGATGGACCGGGAGGAGGATCTAACGGATGAGATTGTTATGCTGCGGTCGGTGATCCGGGAGGTTTCGTTGCTGGAACGGGCGGCCGAAACCCGTCTTCGTGAGGTCAGACGGGCGGGGCTGGTGGCACGGCTGAGAATTGTGTTAGGGAGAACCAATGAAAAAGAGGCGGTTGAGATTGTAAAGGAATGATGAGGGTGGAGATAGGATGAGAGTGAGATGATTGATGGGCTTTTACCATGCACCCGTTCAGGGTTTCTGGACGGTTGAATACTTTTTTAAAGGTGCAAAAGTTCCATTTCTTCAAAATATGAGCTTATCTACTCAATCTCGATTTGACAAGACATTAAGAGTAGTTAAAATGACTTAAAATCATTAAATGCATATGCACCATATGCCCATTTACCACGAATTGAATATCCAAATCCTGCTTTGGTAACTCCAGGGTTCATCATCCAAGCCCAATGAGGCGGACTTTTTTTCCAACAAAAAAACATGTCTTTTGTTATTTTTTTGGATGAATGTCTGACTGGAACCATGCAAGCATTTTCGAGAATTTTTCCACTGTGAGACAACCTTTTTTGATGAGCCATATGTTTGCTCCAGCGGATTGCGTGCAATTCTAGCGAGCGGTCATATTTTACTGGTTTTAAATGATGTTTCCGCCGCTCGTTATTTACCATTCCAAGAATGATCTTATTTTTAAAATTTGTATGATGATGGCGTTCGTGTGTTTTTTTTGGTGAAATAGACCTTACTCTCTTTCTAAAATCCGTTATTAGTCTTCTTAGAATTTTCATGATTTCACATTTTTGTATAATATTTTATAATACTTCATCATCTCTCATAAATATCCTGTTTAATAATACTCATAGACTAGCTGCTGGATCCTTCACTTTTTTTTGAATTTTTCAATAAATTTTAGGTTTTAATAAGAATGGATCTTGCAGTGAACAGTCCAACTGCGTAAGTCCTATACAATTTTAAAAGTAATTGCCCAATACCAGCACACCCTTGATGAGGTGGAACGCTGGCTCAGAGAACAGAGCGGTTAATCTTTTGAAAGGAGTTCAAAGGCCTTCGCGTGTCTTTGAAGAAGAGTGTCCAGTGCAGCTTTCTTATTGGGAGAGAGCTCATCTTTTGTGGAGCAAGTGCTCACAGACAGACTCCCATTTGACGATACTGAGGTCTGTACTTTATAGATTCCCGCTGAATCGGAAACACCGGCATTGTCTGCCACAGTAGTTGAACGCTGACGACTGGTTCTTTCTGATGGTGGTAATTCGTCTTTGTTCTCTGAATGAGTTCTTTTTGAAGTCATAAACATCCTCCCTGTGCTGTGATTCGGTCATGGATAATTGGTGCCCTGTTTATATTAATGTTCAGATTGAGCAGATTTCTCTCATCTCACCACCACGTTCCATCGTCTTCTCTCCCGGCTACAGACACTTCAATAATGAAAACCACCATAAATCGTACCTACCTTATCATGGCAACCACCATTTTCGTCTCCGGCGAGACTAAGGAACTCCTCAGAAGATTCGGGAGCAAGGGCGAAACCTACGACCAGATTATCAGGCGGCTTATCGAAATAGCCAACGATGCTACTGCCGCTGAAGAACGCTGGAACCGAATTTTAAGCGAAGACGAATTTATCTCAGCTGAAGCTCCTGAGATCCCTGATGAGATTGTGGAACTGCTTGCCGGTTATCTCTCCAATGCCTACCGCCGATATTCGAGGGAGCAGATCGCTGAGTTTTACCTGAAGGGCGAACCTGCGATCACGATCATGGCCCCGGCAGACTACCGGGAGCTGAAAAGTGAAATGGGTCATAAGATGCAACAGCCTTCAGAAATCCTGAATGAGTTTGCTCTGGAGAATGGTAATCTGAAAAATAGACTATTATTGCTGGAACAGCATGCCACTTCCTAGGAAGAGATCCTTCAGAAAATTATTACGAATGATGATCTGAGGATATGCTAAAGAATCTATAATGAAGCAGTTGCTTTTTTTTGGTAATTGTTTCAGCAATTATTATTCTGCAGAATCTTTTTATAAGTTTGAGTTAACCGTATTACATTAAGGTGAGTATGTGGCATATAGGAATAAAGTGTACGTTTGTTTTGATGGAGATAATGATATCCACTATTATCGACTTATGACAGCTTGGAAAAAGAATACAAAAATTGATTTCTATTTTCATGATGCACATGACTTAAATACGGCAAAGGATTCAAGTGTTGAAGAAACCATCAAACGAAAATTAAGAGACAGATTTGCAAATTCAAAAGTATTTGTTGTCCTGATTGGTGAGAAAACGAGATATCTTACTAAATTTGTAAAATGGGAGATGGAGGTGGCATTAAGTTTGGGATTACCAATAATTGGAGTCAATCTCAATAAAAAAAAGACATTTGATTCAGAAAGATGCCCTTCAACAATAAAAGAAGAACTTGTAGTTTATACTAGTTTTAACCCTAAAATTATTCAGCATGCATTAGATGATTGGCCGGATTCTCATATTAAATACAAAAAAGAAGGGAAAAATGGACCTTATTCCTATATGGATTCAGTTTATGAAAGATTAGATATATGAGTTGGAATTATTTTTTTGTCTTAAAAGATTATCTCAAAAAAAAAAGATTATTTACAGTAATCTCTCATACTGTAGCTATAATTGGTATTGAGTGGTTAATTTTAGAATTTTCATCATTTTGTATTCCAGGGATCCCAAATACATTCATTCCCTTATATGGCTTTTTCATACTGCCGGTTTCTTTTTTTGTAGCATTTTCAATTTCACTTTACATAAATCGACCAATTTCACAAGTAAGTGAAAAATTAAAAGATCGCGATATTGAAATTAGTATTGTGATTGGAGATTTTTTTGATCAAAAAGGAGATTATATTATCGGGACGAATACAACTTTTGAGACAGACATGCAAGAAGGTATAATCTCAAAAAATAGTATTCAGGGTCAATTTACATTAAAATATTTCAAGGATAATATCAACGATTTAGATAAAAAAATAGACGAAAAGCTAAAATCTGTTGAATTTACTACTATTGCTAATGGGAAAAGAAAAAATAAGAAGTATCCAATGGGTGAAACCATTCTCATAAAAAATGATACGGTTGTTGCATACTTTGTTGCTTTAGCAGATATGAATTCAGATGGAGTGGCATCCTCATCATATAGTAATATTGTGACCTCGCTTTCAAAATTGTGGACTCATATTTCATCTCATGGAAGTACTGGGTCATTAATTATTCCAATATTAGGTACTGGTTTTTCAAGAATTGAAACTGCGAAAGAACAAATAATACAAGAAATTATAAAAACCTTCATAAAAGCTTGCTCTACAAAAAGGTTCACTCACAAATTAACTATTGTAATCTACAGTAGAGATTACAGAAATGCAAATTTAGATCTAGACTCTTTAGGTGAATTCTTAAAGTGCCAGTGTAAATATGCCGAATTTAAATAAATCTTGAGAGACTCATTCCAATAAGTATTTCTCTTTTCCAGTACACGAAGGACCCACTTATCCATGCACTAAATCTTAATGATCTCCACATCTGGAAAATATTGCCTGATACTCTCTGCCCATTGCAGATACCGATCATCATCCATCTGAACATCAAAAAGCACCACTACCATATTATCAAATTTTTCCTGATATCGGTGACACTTCCCATAAATTGTTTCAAGATCTTTGGCCGATGTTGGTCCCTTGATCTCAATTGCTATGGAATCAACAACTATGTCCGGCCGGGATGATCCAAGCTGAACCTCCATGTTTACCGGATTGTCTGGAAAGTGAGCTTTCAGCCATCCGTTCAGCTCAATCTGGTAGGGTTGCTCATAGTCGTAATTTCGTGAAGGAGAAATTTTTTTTATGACTTCCAATAGTCTGAGAAATAATATTTGCCCTGGGTCGTTATCTCTGATATCTTCATCAAAAAGTAGCTCGTCATCAGGAGCTGGCTCCTCATATTTGTTTATGATTTCAACCATCCGGGTGGTGTGGATCTCCTGTCGTTCGTTTGCCAGCTTTTTCTCTTCAGCCTCAATATCCTTGGTTTTTATCTGGTGGCTTTTTGCATATGCTTTGATTTGTTCAATATCCAGATGGCTTTGTGCGTGTTCTATCCAGTGCTGTTTTGTAAGGCGGACTTTGTTGTAATTGCCGGTCTTGAAATTATATTCTGCGTCCTTTGGCTGACCAACTTTGTAATAACGGCAAAGGTTTCTAAGAAGTCTGGTTTCGAATCTTTCAAGAATGGATGCTTTCAGATATTTCTCATCATCTTTTTTTGTCGTTTATCTGAAAAATTAGCTCCAGCTGTTTTCACTCCTTTTCCGATTTTCTTAAAAAAACTCATGACATCCCGCCCGATCGTCTCCAGTGTAGGAGAATATGGGCTATGATGTCTTTACATTTTGGGAGTCAAAACAATCCTTTTACTATCACACCGCACGGCATACCTTTGGGTTTACTCTAACCGATCATTTATTATCCTTTTTTGAAAGAGGCGATAATAGCATGGAATAAAAAGCAGCGAAGCTCCGCAATGATTCCGGGTGGTGGAGGTTGTCAATGTTTGAAAGATCTCCCTCACCCCCTCCCTCAAAACATCAACCAAAACTGACACCCCCCGGCATACTACTATAACAGATCAGATGAAAGAACATCTTCCCATGAAGGTTCAGACTGCCGGGGCGTTCCTCATTTCTGGGGTGCTCATCTGGATTGTGGCAATGATCACGGCTGAATCACTCTATCCGGGGTATTCTGTCAAAACGAATTACATTAGTGATCTGGGTGTCGGCCCCTGGCCTTCTGATATTTTATTCAACGGTTCAACGATAGTATTCGGTCTGTGCGTCTGTGCCGCTGCATTCATTCTCATCCAGAAGCATTCGAACAAGCCTTTTTTGTATGGTATGGGCATCGCCGGAATCGGGGCTTTTTTTGTGGGCGTGTTCCCGGAAACGACCGGATTCCCGCATGTTCTCGCCGCAGGAATAACCTTCCTCGTTGGCTCTCTCGCTGCCATTGAAGCAGGAAGATGGTTCAAAAGTCCCTATCGCTACCTTTCCATCCTGATGGGCATCATTGGCATCACATCACTGTTTATTCTGATAACCGATACCTACGGAGCCGTAGGACCCGGTGGCATTGAACGGCTGATAGCGTATCCCCTTGCCTTATGGATTCTATCCTATGGGGGGTATCTGATGAACGAACCCGATGAACCACTACCATAACTGCCAGAGCAGAATACCCGAAATGCCCTATAGTAAATGTTACAAAAACGTCAGATCAATTCCCGGAAAACCGGATTGGGGCCTGAAACACTCCGATCCTCCCGATAGATTACGATGTATATTTAACCTCGTGCTTAAAAGTAAAACAATGAGGAATTGGATGAAAGTATCACATTATATTATTGCCGCTCTGCTGGTCATGGGTATGTTGATCAGCGGATGCACACAGGCGCCTTCCGAAGCCGTTTCCGGCGGCGACGTGACTATTGGAGCGCTCGTTCCGCTCACGGGGGACGGGGCCTCATGTGGCGCCGAAGTTCAGGCTGCCCTTGAGCTGAGCGTTCAGGAAATAAACGACCGCCAGGTGGCAATCGGGTCCGAAAGACGGATCAAACTCCTCATTGAGGATTCCGGGACCGATCCCGCACTCGCTCTTGAAAAAATCACGGGTATGGCTGCAAAGGGCGTAAAAATCGTCATTGGGCCGTGTACCAGTGCAGAAGTATCGGCAGTGAAGGAGTTTGCCGACCAGAATGGCATGCTGATTCTCGGGTACGCAAGCACTGCCCCGTCGCTGGCGGTGGCAGGTGACAATATCTTCCGCTTCGTAACGGACGATACCCGGCAGGGCGAGGCCATGGCAGCACTGCTCGCAGACGACGGCATTCAGGTAATTGTTCCGCTGGTCAGAGACGATGTCTGGGGGAATGAACTGCTTAAGGCCACGAAGACCGCATTCGAGGGTACGGGAGGCATGGTGACTGACGGGGTGTTCTACGAACCGGATACGACCGATTTCGCACCCGATCTTCTGACTGTTACCGATCGCGTGAGTGCAGCACTGAAACAGTATGGTCCGGAGAAGGTTGCCGTGTACCTCATCGGGTTTGATGAGGCCGGTTCAGTTCTTGCTCTGGCTGCCGCTGACGATTCCATCATTGCCACGGTGAACTGGTATGGCAGTGATGGCACGGCACGGGACTGCAATCTTGTCACCGATATCCCGGCAGCGTCTTTTGCAGCTTCGACTCACTTTGTCTGCCCGATCTACGGTGAAGCAGAAGAGACTGAAGAGTATAACAACGTCATTTCGCAGGTAGAGGCGAAGATCGACGCCCTGCCGGATGCCTATGCAGTGGCTGCCTATGACACTCTGAAGATCGCAGCACAAGCTGCCTTTGAGGTAGGGGATGACACTCCGGCTTCGCTGAAAGAGGCGGTGGTCTCGACAGCCGACTCATATTTCGGCGCTACTGGCTGGACCAAACTCAACGACGCTGGTGATCGGTTGTACGCGGACTATGACTTCTGGGCAATACAGGAGCAGAATGGCACGTACGAATGGGTCACGGTGCTTCGTTACCAGATTGATGCCGGCATCGGTGGTCATCTGGTCAGATAATAACCAACTCTCTTTTTTCCCGGTTCGTTCCTGACACCGTCATTACGGTACGGTTGCTGTTCTCTTCGATCCCTGCACAGCACCGAGTGCTTTTCGTTCTTCTTCACTCACATCACCACCTCCAGCAGCACCCCGGCAACAGCTCCCACAACCGCTCCCAGCACCCCGGCAACGCCGGTCATTCATCTTTTCCCATTTTTTCTGGCTCAACTACTAAATTATCACATTTTAGTAGATTTTAGTAGTTGGGAATTTGGAAGTTCTCTTCCCGGAAACGGGCAAAACACACTTTCATTCTTCTATTAAGGACTCTTCTCATTAACAATGAACATGAACGTGTTGCCACGTTTTTCTTTGTTCAGGTATCCAAGATCGGTCAGGTGGAGCAGATCCGTACGTGCTGTCTGATAAACGACGTCAAAGGTTTCCTTGATTTCACGTATGGTGAAGTACTCGTCGCTGTGCTCCGTCAGATAACTGAGCACTTTTGCCTGACGGGGGCTGATCTCTTTGATAGTTTTGATGAGCAGTGTGGTGTTGAGCTGTTCTGTCTGTTTTTCCTCCAGATAGATGAACAAATCCTGCAGGGCTTTATTGAGACAGGTGATATTATACAAAATAAAGTAGGTCAGGTCCATATCGTCATATTCGGTGTAAAGATACGCAAGAGCATAATTTTTCTTTGACCGGAGGATCATCTTTGAAATAGCCATGTACTCAAAGAGCCAGTACCCCTGTGAGAGCATGTACCAGTAGAAGATACTCCGGGCGGTCCGCCCATTGCCGTCCTCAAACGGGTGAATGTAGCCAATAAGAAAGTGAAGGATGATGCCCCGGATTATCGGATGAATATAGCCGGTTTCTTCTTCATCTGTCACGGAGTGAAGAGGGTCGGGTTCGTTGAAATGGTTTGCAAACTCGCAAAGGCTCGCAATCATCCCCGGAACTTCAGCAGCTTTTGGCGGGGTGTGATAGATCTCCCCATGAACCGGGTCTGCCACAACAATGTCGTCAGAGGTTCGAAATTGCCCTACGAGTTCTGGTTCAAGGGTCTCTTTTGTGACATGCTGATGGATCTCACAGATGAGTTCCGGTGTCAGGGGCCGGTCGGTGTTTTTGGCAATGAACTGCATGGTCTCGTAGTTGTTGAGAACCATCTGTTCACCGGGTGTGCGGGGTTTTTTGTGTTTGCGCAGCATCTCCTTTGCGACTTTTTGGGTGGTTACCGCCCCTTCCAGAATACTTGAAGCAATGGCTTCATCCATCAGGGAATTGATGATGTAGGATTTGTCGAGCTGAATTGCTTTGTTGCGTATGCGGATGGTTCCTGAGAGATAGCGGTCAAAGGTATGCAGGCTTCGGGTGATCTGTGGAAGAGTTGTATATTGAAGTAAGAAATTCTGAAAAAGAATTAATTCGTATCTGAGCATTCTAAACGTTTTCATAACCGCCCAGACCTGTTTCCGCTCATATTCGTCTTTTATACGGTATTTAAGCTCAGACCAATAGTAATACTTCTGATTGAATTCAAAAGCTTTCTTCTGAAGTTCCGGGTCAACTAACCAAGAAGAAATCCTTCTTGGAGTAGCAATTTTCAGAAGATCCGGTGTTTTTTCAGGAAGTTTTTTCATATGGTCCGACTCAAATACTAAATTAGTAGTTTTTAGTATTTATTAGTAGTTGGCACGGATTTTCGGAGGAATGAAGAAAGTCAGGTTGGTAAATACTAAATTGTCACATTTTAGTATTTCGTTAGTAATTGGGAATGTACCTGACACTCACACCCGGAAAGCATAATCCTGGCGGAGGAAAATCAGGTTTTCTCGCGTAAAAAGGAGCTGGGAAACCGCCGGCCAACTCTGAAAAAATCATGATTCCCCCGCTGTCCTCCTCAGAAAGAAACAGTTATAACTAATTTCATTCTATTATCAATTAGTCCAAACAGGTTCATTACATAATGGAATATTCTGATGACCACATCTCTCTTCTCTACGTCGATGACGAAGACATCCTGCTGAGTGCAACCAAACAATATTTAGAACAGACCGGGGATTTTAGCGTCGATACTGCCCCATCTGCCAAAGAGGCACTCAGCATGATTCAGGAACAGGAATACGACGCAATCGTATCTGATTATCAGATGCCTGAGATGGACGGCCTTGAACTCCTGAGAACACTTCGTGCTGACGGAAACAAAATCCCGTTTATCATCTTCACCGGCAGGGGCCGGGAAGAAGTAGCCGTTGCGGCGCTCAATGCCGGTGCTGACTTTTATCTCATGAAAGGCGGAAAGCCTAAGGTCCAGTTTGGCGAACTTCAGAACTTTATCCGAAAGGCGGTTGAGAAGAACCGGACAGAGACCCTCTATAAAACCGTCTTTGAGACTACCGGTTCTGCTATGATGATTTTTGAGGATGATACCACCATATCGCGCGTCAATAGTGAGATGGAGAAGCTATGGGGTTATTCCAGAAAAGAACTGGAAGGGAAAGTGAAGTGGCCTGAGCTGGTTTCCAAAGAAGATCTCGAGAAGATGCTGGGATATCACCGGCTCAGACGAACCGATCCCGACCTGGCGCCAAAAAACTACGAGTTCAGAGTGATCACTAAAAACGGTGATATGCGAACGGTCTACCTTACGATTTCCATGATTCCGGGTACCAAAAAAAGTGTTGTCTCTCTTACTGACATTACCCGGTATAAGGAAGAAGAAAACCGACTGAAGCTGACACAGTTTTCAATAGACCATGCTTCAGAAGGTATCTTCTGGGCAAACCCTGATGGCAGATTCTTTTCGGTCAACAAGAGCGCTATGACTATTTATGGCTTTTCGGAGGAGGAATATTATACCATGTCCATCCCCGACCTTGACCCTTCGTTTCCCAGAGAGCGTTTCCAGGAGTTCTGGAATGCTGCAAAAGAGAAAGGGTCTGTTACCTTTGAGACAATCGTTCCAAAAAAATCAGGTGGAGATGTCATTGTCGAAATTAACGTAGTATTCCTGACTTTTGAGGGCCAGGAATTTGAGTGTGGTTTTGTACGGGATATTACCAAACGCAAACAGGCAGAGAATGCTCTCAAGACTCTTAACAAAAAACTGAACCTCCTTTCATCCATCACCCGTCACGATATTATTAATCAGGTGGGAGTGGCACAGATGTATGTTGATATCATTGAAATGGATGGTGATGTTCCCCCGGATTCAAAGGTAGCAAAGGATCTGAAAACCATTGACGGGGTTCTCCAAACGATAGAACGACAGATTGTCTTTACCCGCGATTATCAGGATCTTGGCATACAGTCACCGGAATGGTGCAGGGTGGGAACGATTGTTGAGAATCTTGCCTCTCATGAATTTGAAGATCTGACGATCCACAATGAGGTTGCGACCTTTGAAATCTTTGTCGACCCGCTCTCTGAGAAAGCCTTTTTCAATTTGTTTGATAACGCTGTCCGGCACGGTGAACATGTTACTGAGATTTGTGTTTCATTCCATGAAACAGAAGAGCAGGGCGTTTTGGTCATTGAAGACAATGGGATTGGTATTGCAGGCGATATGAAAGAGAAGATTTTTCAGCATGGCGTCGGCAAAAACAGCGGCTTCGGACTCTTCTTAGTCAGAGAGATCTTTGATATTACCGGCATTACTATCACCGAGACCGGCACAGAAGGAAAGGGTGCACGGTTTGAGATTGCTGTGCCAAAGAACCAGTACCGGTTTGAAAACTAAGCTCTACGATTTTTCACCCATACCCAAGTCTGAATCGAATAGTTCAGGCACTTTTTTTGAGAACTGTGATCAGCATTTTCAGAGGGAACGGGAGATCACTCCCCAAAAAACCCGACTATGGTTTCCTATGCCACTGTGGCCCGCCGTTCTTCCATTGTTTGGCCTGGGCCTTCTTCCTCATTTCCTCATGACATATCAGGGCGTCATTGCACATCAGAATCAGAATGTGTGGGGAGTCATAGAGCGTAATCAGATGCGTGTGTCCGGGGTTCTCCCTGATTTCCCGGCTTACCAGCCCTGCTTTTTCCAGTTCATGCAGCCGGTCATTGTAGGTGGTAAACGAAACCCTTTCAATCTCATTCATCCCGATCATTTTCTCTACCGGTATTCCCGTAATCTGAGACGCTTTTTTATTGGAACGGAAAATCACACGATCGGTATCCATCGAAAAATAGGCAGAGGGTGCCTCATCATAGAGCGCACGGAACTGCTCTTCGCTTTTTCTGAGTGCCTGTTTTGATTCATTCAGCCACTAGCGTTCCCGTTCATCACGCCGGTGGATGTAAAAGAAGGAGAGAACGAGCACCAGCACCAGCAGGGTACCGGTGATCGGCGGCAGGCAGGCAAAAATGATGTGACTGGTCCATTGGTCTGCATCGACATCCATGCCGAACACTGCGATCGGCTGTTCTGTATCCGAATCGATCACGGGCACAATGCCGCTGATCCAGGTGCCCCAGCGGTCAGCTTCAGGACCTTCGGTCTGTTCCACGCCGGTCGTATAGACACTGGCGAGGAGGGCTGTTACTTCAGGATAGGACTGGCCGGGAGGGGAGCAATCGGGTGATTCGGTGGGTTCTGAGTCAACAAAGAAGAAAAAGGTGCCATCGGGTTTTTGCCCGATGAGATAGGTGGAACTGATCTCCGGATCAGCCTGGCGAAGGGCGGCCATCTGCTCTTTGAGTGCCAGATATTCCGGTGAGCACAGGTCTGCTGAAGAACCGGCGAGCGTTGCGACCTGTGAGGAATTGACACCGACAGCGGCAAGCCGTGTCCTGATGAGCAGTTCGTCCCGCATGTCCTGGTCGTGCTGTCCGGCAGTCCACAGAGTCAGGGCTGAACCGGTTATCAGAATAATGATAATACATGCTGTTATCCAATGTTTTGTACTGAATTTCATACTCTTACTCCTGCTCTTCACTCATTTTTTCCTGCTGGTACCGGATATTTTGGGAGGTTCAGGTAGCCAGAACTTCGTTCCCAACCCGTCTCTCAATATGTTACTTTTGAATACTGTGCTATCTATAGATTGTGGAATTATTTTTTTAAGTGATTCTTTATCGTTTTGTATACGGTGAATCAAAGTTACGTAAGGTACCAGACACTCCCGCGAGCTCCCTTTTGTGAATGATATCTGGCAACATATGATACACAAATGGGATTGTGCCTTGCCGGTGATGCACAAACTGCACCAACCAAATCATCCCTTCATCCCCCCGTACACCGCCGCCACATACCTCACCGTCTTCACAAAATCTTCACCCCGTAAATCATCCCCCTCCCGAATCAACCCAAGCTCATACACCGTTCGTCCACTTCAGCACATCACCGCCGACATCCGGCAGGGATGGACGGATGGGTGAGGAGTTGGGAAGGTGGTGTTTTGGATGAGTGATGGTGTTAGGAACTTATTTTATACGCGCTGTGGATGAAATGAAAAAACAAGATACTTTCATTTTTTGAAACATTATCTGAAAGTTTCGTAACTCTTTAAGTCACTACACACTCAAATAAATAATGCTACTTCGTTTAGATTTAGCATTCTCCGTGATGATAGTACGATATTGATCCCTCCTTACCGTGTGTCACTTGGACTCTTGTCCTGTATCGGAGAAAGGAGAGTGGAGATTTAAATCGAATATCTCGATTTGCTACACCTTTTTCCACCCTCTCTTTAAATCATCAGACCGACATTTTTTAGCTAACACTTCATACGGTCTGTCATCCATTTGTGAAATTGAACCTTATGTTTCGGATTTTTTTGGCTAGATGATAATACAGAGTTCTCGTAAACGGCGTCTGCCATTCACTCAAACTTCACCCCCTCTTCCCCCCGTACACCTCCGCCACATACCTCACCGTCTTCACAAAATCCTCACCCCGTAAATTATCCCCCTCCCAAATTAGCCCAAGCTCATACACCGCAATCCACTTCAGCACATCACCGCCGCCCTCACTCCCCCGGTGAAAACAATACCACCGATCCCCCACAGCGTTCACGCTCAGGTTCCCGCCGGTTGAAGAACCATACACCGGGTGCACCACCACCCCGGCACCGCCCGTATGATGCGGAGAAGAACCGGCATCACCACCCTGATTCTGCCGTCTGTTGTTTGTACGTCC
>Ga0222639_1000797_pt1 | contig 13901 bp, 12 predicted proteins | sample AntAcemetagen185_FD_179863 | JGI IMG/M metagenome (GOLD analysis project Ga0222639, IMG submission 179863) | Saline water microbial communities from Ace Lake, Antarctica - #185 | ecosystem: Environmental > Aquatic > Non-marine Saline and Alkaline > Saline | place: Antarctica: Ace Lake...
CAAGTTTTTGAATTTCATTTTTATGAATTCCAATTGAAGATAAATAAGATTTTAAACTATTAAGATCATTTTTTAAAACATTAACGGTTGCTGTTTGGCTTATATGCCGACTTGCTTCAGAAATATTTCCAACATTACCGTATATAATATTAGTAAAGACTTGGTTTACTCTTTCTGGAGAAATTTTTTGAGTTTTTGGAAAATCTTCTCCAGCATCAGGAGCTTCTTTTCCAATTTCGAGAACGAAATAAAGGATACGGTTCCTAACAGATTCGATTAAATTAAATATTGAAGAATTCGGTATCACTTTCCAAGCCGATATACAATTCATATCTTGATACATGTCCCCTCCTATATGGGCTACAAGATCCGGTAACCACTGTTCTCTAGGATTAATCCCTTTAGAATTTTTAATAAGATTTACATAGTATCCAATAGGCTCACTAAAATAACATTTGCTTAAACTTTCTCGATATTTTTTTGGAACACAACCTAATGGAATATCATAATTTGTTAAACCACTGCCAAAAAGTCCCGAGAAATGACCTTTAGAAATAACTCTAATAATTCTATAATCAGGCAGTAAATTATTATTTTTATATCCATTTAATTCCTGATCAACCCACTTTTCAAAAGGTTCGTTACCTAATCGAACTGCTAGAACTTTACATTTGCGCAATATTACAGAAATATTCACATTATTATCAATCACAGTCTCGTGTATATCACTTAATAATGACATAATAAACCACCTTCCTGTACCTATTATACGACAAATCTTTCAAAAACCCTCTTTTTTAAAAAACTTATTTATAAAAAAATGAACCCCTGCGTTCTCGCATCGCAGGGGTCAGGAGGTAATTTAATGAAAAAGCACATACGGGGTGGTGGCGAGCAATATTTATTTTGGAATGCCCCAAATAATTTCTTCTAATTCTTTTGGTTTCCACTCTTTGATATTTTTTCTAAAACGTTCTATCTCATCCTTCATTCGCTTATCTAATTTCACCAATTATGCAATAATATTTAAACATTCTTGAATTAATATTTTATGCTATTTGAGAAGGAATGGTAATATGTTCTAATTTCCAATCAGTAATCTTAATCGAGATAACCTTCTTATTTGGATCTATATCTATATTGCAAATATCCGAATTATTACAGTTTACCGGAAGAAAACAATCATTATAACGATTTTCGTAAGTGCTTCCATCTTTGCAGTAAGCAGTAAACCGAATAGTATAACAACCAATCATCATATTTCCAGTGTTATGTATCCTAAACCAAACTTTTACAGAATTATCATCATAATTTTGTTTCCAATCTTCTACTATAACATCAGCACTTAATCTATTAAACAAAAAACAACCCGATAAAAAAATAGTTAATGTTAAAAATAAAATTACCAATAAAACTTTCCTTTTCATTGCTTATACCCCTCACCTATTTTTAGATTTTATTTAAGTTCCCAATCTCCAGGTGGGTAATTTTGCTTGATTAATTCAGTTTCATATTCAAAGACATCGATATCTGTTACATAAGAATCAATAAAAAGTCTTTTATGAGTAATAATTTTTACATACGCAATGGCCTCATATATAATGTCAGGATCATAAATATTATCAATATCACCTCCAATTATCTCAGTTGGCCCATAAAACTTATCGAGAAAAATTACTACTGAAGCCTCGCCCTCAGAATTAATATTGATATATTCTTCCCACTCGTCAACCTTGTTATACCAGACTCCGTCAGGAACGCAATACCACTTTGCCAATTCGTATTGCCGGTTAATGATTGCCTGCCAGTAATTATAAACTGTATCTTCTACTACCATCCATGCAGGGGACCCCGGCGCAACCATCTCATCGCACCCTGTTAAGGCTAAAACTAAAAATATGACAAGGACCAAAAACAAAACTTTCCTTTTCATTTTAAAATACCTCTTTAGTTATTTGGTAGCCTTTAAAGAATCATCCTATTGAAGAGGATTGGTAAAAGGTTCTAATATTAGATTAGTAACATTAATCGATATAACTTTTTTGTTTTCTCCTACAGTTATCCAACAAGTGTGATCTTCAGAATGTCCTATACAAACAAATGTCCCAATAGTATTCCAGTCTTCATAAATGCTTCCATCTTCACAATAAGCAGCAAGCCAAATATTAGAGTAACCAATATTGACATTTCCGTTATTAGTTATTGTATAATAAACTTTCACTTGATCACTCCACTTTCCGCCGGAATAATCTTGTTCCCACTTATTTATTACAACATCGGCACTCAACTTTTCAAATAAACAACATCCCGATAAAAATATAGCTAATATCAAAAATAAAATTACAAAGAAACATTTCTTTTTCATAATTTAAGTCCCCTTTAATTAATTTTAAATTTAATATTCTATTACTCTAATTATGAAAGTTCATAATAGGGTCAGATTTTGCAATATCACTTTTCCTCTTCCCCCTCAATTTTTCTAATTAAAATGGGGGGGGGTACATCCTATTTTTTCCATAGTTTAGCTTTCCATTTTACGAGGGCTTTCTTTAGGAACGTCTATTTATTGTAATACCTAAAGCCTCAACTATCTGGTTAAGAAACTCCTCAAGTTTCATAGGTTTCCACTAAAAGTTACCGAAATATTGACTTGGCACCCCTTCCCTATGACAACCCACTCCAAACCCTACCTTTGTATCAACAATAATGCTGATGCAAAAAACAACAATAAAACAAATTAGCAACAATCTTTCTATTTTTTTTATTATCAAGTATCAATCCGTTTTAAGCAAGTCTTTATAGGTATGCTTAAATAAAGAACAGGTATTTCTCTGTTTCTTATTTCCATATTTGTTTAGTTCCGTCGCTAATTTGAAAATATTTTTTCTTCCATATTGTTAGTTCGGGTAGTGTACTATCAGTCAACCCTTCTGAATCTGGGAGTGGCCTTTCGAGCGATACTTGTTTTTCTAACCATTCCTTAAATAGCTGCCTAAACTTCGCATCTTTGGGAACCACGACTTGACGATTCTTAAACGAAATCTCCCATTCTTCAAAGAACTTAAAAACTTTACCCTCCATTTTATATGCCCTGATTGTCATTTTTGTTTTTTTAGGGGGAAAAGCTACTAGAGCAAGATCGGCATTAGGAATATCCCAATTTTTAATATCAACTACGTTGCTCGAAGTATAAAAAATCACCGAAGCTTTTGTTTTACCATCTTTTGTGCCATAAAAATGCACTTCTGAAAATAGGAGTACAACATCGCTACCTGAATCTCCAAAACCTTTTAAGGTGAGTGTCCTGGGTTCATTGCCAGAGAGCGCCCAATACCAATATTTATTCTCTGCAGGAGGCAACTCTTCATCCCATTTATCCCATGATCCAAACTTTACCTCTGCCAATACAATATTACTAGTAATTGCTATGCTTATGGTTATTAATAAAATGAATATAAACTTTTTCATCCTAATTCACCTCCTTGTAATAGGTACTTTAATAATTAAGAGATTATGGGGGTCAGATCTTGCAATATTACTTTTTCTCTTCCCCCTCATTGTTTTAATTAAAATAGGGACAACACATCCTATTTTTTCTATGGTTTAATTTTCCCTTTTACGAGGTCTTCCTTTAGCACGTCTATCTATAGAAATACCTAAAGCCTCGACAATCTGGTTAAGAAATTCCTCAGGTCCTATAGGTTTTTCGCTAAGAGTTACCGAATTATTGATCTAGTACAACCGTCCTTGCAATATTTTATTATAAAATATTTAATATTCTGCAAAGATAAAATTAGAATTGTTAGGATAAACCTGTGCATCCTGGTTAAATTCTAAAGAAGATATCTTGCCTTTTACATAAAGGTAGGCTTCTTCTAAAGTAATTTCTCCATTACTATCTAAATCTGCCGGAAAATAATCATAACCACACCCTTCAAGTAATGCTACAGTAAATACCCCTATAGTATTGCCCTCAAAAGAGCAAAAAGCTTGACTTATTTGATTATAGCTACAGGAAGTTAAAACTTTATAGCAGTCAGCAGTGAGCAAATCTCTTTCTCTATTTTTCACCTTTGGTCCAGAAGAAAATATTTTAATTATATCTTCATTGAAAACCTTTAGAGCTTTATCGGGAAATTCGTCTCTATTTCCAGCTTTGCCTATAAATCCCCCAGAATAACAGGAATCAATTATAACCACCTTCGTTCCTGGCATAACTCCTAAAGATTCTTCTAATTCATTCACGCTGATCTTGGAATTTACCGAAGATGTCATATCAGTAGGACAAAGATAAGAAACATCTTCGCTTCTATCTCCATGCCCACCAAAATAAAAATACGAGACATCATCATCGTCTGCCTCAGAAAAAGTAGAGGCAATTCCCAGTAAAATATTATTTTTTGTTGCCTCAAAATCACTTATATAATCAATTTTTGAAAATCCAACCTTTTCCTTCCCAAATTTCCATTTGCTAAGTACTTTGTAGATTAAATCGTAAGGTGGAGCATCTCCAAAGTCAACCTCACTACCATAATTAATATATTCACCAACACCTATACACAGGAAACGATAGGTAGTTCCATTCTGAGTATGTTCCTCGTTTTCTGGAGTTGTGGGTGTACAGGAAGATAAAATTAGACTTAAAACTGCTATCAATATAATCAGAATTAACAAATCTTTTTTATTTACAAAAAAATTATTTAGCGTATACATAATTTCTCCTTTGATTGATAAATATTAGGAATTACTACTTTACCTACTAAACCTTTTAATTTAAATTAGCGAACATCCTATCTTTCTATGGTTTAGTTTTCCATTTTATGAAGTCTTCCTTTAGGATGTCTATCCATAGAAATACCTAAAGCCTCGACAATCTGGTTAAGAAATTCCTCAGGTCCTATAGGTTTCCCGCTAAAAGTTACCGAATTATTGACCTGGTACAACGGTTCTTTACCATGCTTTACATGTTAAATATTTTATAAAGATTTTTTATTTATTGTTTTCCTAAGCTCAGACAAGCTTTCCTCATCCCATAGCTCTTTTCTTCGTTCCTTAATAGATGAAGAATTATTTTTCTTCCATTTGATTAACCTAATTTTATCGCCTTCAATTTCAATATTTGTTATTCCGTCTCTAAAATGCCCACAACCCGTGTTAAAATAACAAGGTAATGGTTTTCCGGTAGTTGATAACTTATTGAAATGTCTCCCCATTCTTTCTTCAATATGTAAGTCATTATTGTGTTTTTTAATTTCTTCATGTAATTCGCAAATTCTAACTTTGCTTGTAGAACTTTTCTTTATTTCTGTTTCTTTTTTCTTAATTTGATCTTTTAAACACCAATAGTACAATCGGGATGCAAAAATGGCATTGTGTGTATGCCCGCAAATAAGAATAACTTTATTATCTATTGCCCATTCATAATATAATTTTTCACGATTTCCAGGAATTTGTGATTTTGTTGCTAAGCGACTTGAGATACCGAATATTTTCCCTATAGGTACCAGAATTTCTCCCTTGCGGGCCCAATATCTACTCTCCCAAGTTTTTCTATCACATGTTTTATCTCCTTGATGACCATGAACTAAAAATATGTCGTCACCTAGCTTGATAGCTTCTGGAGCTCCATGTTGAATATTCTTATTATAGAAGATTGGATCAGTTGGTGGCCTTTTCCAATCACAATCATGATTTCCAAATATACGATGTACTTTGTTTGTTTGAAAGCTTCTTAATAGTTCATATATGCTCTTATCATAATAGTCATGTATTTCAATAAAATTAAATTGCCACAATTCCTCAATATCTCCCAATAGAATGATCGAATATTCAAACTTTTTATAATATTCCAATGCACATACCATGGTCTTTTTATTGTGAGCAAAAATATCCGATTTTCCGCCATCTCCCAGATGGAGATCACTAAACAGAGCATATTTAGTGTCAGCATTAAGGGGTAGTTTCTTAACGTCTTGACCTGTGTTTTTGTATAGGTCGTTTAATCGTTTATAAATATTAATATCATTAGCATTCATAATCACACCTCCAAAATAAAATATTAAGAAACTAGAAACTTCTGGGTTTATAAGAACTTTTACAAAAAGTTTGTAAAAGTTACTGAATTATTGATTTGATATTGCTTCCTTATCTATATAGTTCAAAAGTAAAATATTAATTATCCAAAAAAATAGGATATTTCCTATTTATTATTATAAAGCCATTTTAATACATTTACCGTTCAACAATTTAGCAGTTTGGGGATGGCAAGTTAAAAAGATGACTTGTTTGTTTTTTGCAAATTCGTTAATCTGCTCTGCAGCTAGAGCTTGTCTGTCCGCATCCATATCCACCAGAGGATCATCAAGTATAAGAAAACCTGATTTATCCTGAAGAAAATATTCCGCCATGGCAAGTCGCAAAGCCAAAGAAAAAGTATCTTTTGTACCAAAGGAAAGTAAATGATAGGTAAGTTCTGAGCCATCATCCTTTATCAATTTTTCAGGAAGGTCCTGTTCCATTTCAACCCGGGAAAAAGATTTCCCTGACATGTGAATGAAATAATTTACGAATTTCTTTTGAAATCCTTCATAGGTTTTTGCATCCATTTTACGAAGTAAATCACTGGCTTTTTCTTTTATATGCGCCACAGCCTTTCCCTCGAGAAGCATTCTTTGAAAATTTTGTACTGATTCATCAAGTTGTGTATTTAGTTCTTCAGAGGATTGGTCAGGTTTTTGATTTTCTATAATTATCTTTTGTTCTCGCCAGCTTACAATTTCTTGCTGAATTTCCCGGTCTGTATTATCTATTCTATCAATATAATCATAGAAACTAATATAATCATCAAATCGATCAGGTAACACGGCAAGCTTTTACAGTTTTTTCTTTAATTCCTTCTGCCTGTGCTGTTTTCCCCCAAGTAGGGAAATCATTTCATCATGGCTTTCATATTTTTCTTTCCATTCTTTAACTTGCTCTTCTGCTTCTTTTGTTTCTCTTTGAAGATTTTCAAGTTTTATTTCAAGACGAACTTGTTCGGCAGATATCTTCTCTAAAGGCCGTACCTTTTTTTCTATTCCCAACTGTTTATGTTTTTCTTCTAATTCTTCATATACTTCTTCTTTAAGCTCTTCTCTAAAATTACGCTTAGCATACTCAACTTCAAGTCTCAGCTTCTCGTATACCTTGTTAATAGATTGAGCTTCCTCGAAAGTATTGACTCCAAGTTTTTTAAACTCATCTTCGATTTCTTTTGTTTTTTCCTCTTTATCACAAATCAGCTTATCTATTTCACCTTCTCCGGCCTGGACTTCCATTTTCCAATCTTGGTGTTCCAAGGTCAATTTTCCCTGGAAGGTTTTTTCTATTTTTTCGCCTTGACCTAAGGAAAAAGTTTCCTCTTCTTCTAAAACATCTTTTAGTTTTAAAACTTGCTGATTTTTAGAAAAAAAGGATATAGTCAGCTTTGAAGTTTTTATTTTATTTTCAAGATCCTTTACATCCTGTTTTTGATTTTTAAGTTTCTCAATATCCTCTTCTGTAATTTCCTTAGCTTTTGAAAATTTACTTTTAGCATCTTCTAATTTTTCATGAAGCTTCTCCAGATCCTTAAACCATTTGCGAAATTCTTTGTTTTTCTGATTTTGACGAGATTCGTTTTCTTCTTTTTCGAGTTTCCCCTTTTTTTCTTCCATTTTACTAATTATGGGATCAACTTCATTCAACAACCAATTTTCTTTAATTGGCCATGCTTTACTGATAATTTTAATCTCTTTAGTTTCACGGTCAATTGTTTTTAAATCATTTTCTATCTGCTGACGTTCCTGTATTTGAGATTTTATACCCTTATATTGATTTAATTCATCCTTGATTTTATTTTGCTTATTTTCCTCATCCTGAATTTTTTTATTTATTTCATCAATTTCTATTTCTACCGTACAGGTTTCACTATAATCTTTTTCAATTCCTTCTTTTTCATAGAAGGCCTTTAGTATCTTGCCTACTTCTTTTTTATAAGGATTATTTATTCCCCGACCATTTTCAGGAACTTCTTTTTCCATGTCCCAATGCTGAAAGTATTCTTTATATTCCCGATCAAGTCTTACTTTTAATTTTTCTACTGACAGACCGTCTGTTTCCATGACCGAGGACCTGAGAATGGCTCCTAAATCCGGCCGGATATTTACATTTTCATCATGTAATATATTCATGGTTTTATCCAGAGAAGATTGCCAGGTGAGCAATATATTTTTCATGGTACCCTCACGAGCGGGGAGAAATTTGTCTATTTTTCTGGATACTTCTCCATCTATAGTATATTCACTCTGATCGGGAAATTTAAGAATTGAAGAACCTTTCTTGTTTCCGGGCTTCCATATTCTTTCAAGAAAGTAATCTTTCTCTTCTTTTTGGAATTCAAGGGAAACTCTGATAGTGTCTCCACCTTTTACCGGCATATATTCTTTCATTAATTTATCAAATCTTGTCTTTGTTAATTCTACCTCGGTAAAAAGTACAGATTTCAAAGCATTTAGCAAAGTAGATTTACCTGCCTCGTTAGGACCGAGGATAACCGTGAGTCCCGGACAAAATTCAACTTTTTTATCTTTAATACCTGCAAATGGTTTTAATTGTATACTTTTAATTTTCATGGCGTATTTCCCTTATTATGTCATAAGCTTTTTGAAGAGCCTTAGAAGATAACTCTTCTTTCTCTGTAAGTAATGATGAAAGAAGCTGATGAGGAAATGATTTTTCTGTAAATTCACAGTTAATTAATTCAGGTGTAATTGACTCATACAGTTCATCTTTAACTGTTTGCAGAAGCAACACCTTATTATTTATATGCCCTAAGGATTCTTCGACATTTTCAAGCTCTTCTTTCTTCAATCTCCCTTTTAAAATGAGGCGCAATATCATATTACTATATTCATCACGGATATATCTTTTCTTCATTGCATGAATTGCCTTTTCGTCATTCAGAAGAACCTTTTCAATGGAAAAGCGGTATTTTCCGGTGGTCACTTTTTTAATTTTCATTTTCGAAGAAGATTCTATATTGATAATAAAGGCACTTCCTTCATGATTACAATCAAATCCATCAGGTTCAGGAGTGCCCGGAATGAGAATTCTGGCATTTTTATCCGGATTTTCAGGCCAGGGCAAATGGGTATGACCAAGCAGCCACAAGTCAAGACCGGTAGATTCCAATTCCTTTCGAGTCATCGGATAATATTTTTTATTAAAATCCGGAGAAACCCCTTCAAGGCTTCCATGGGCTAATCCGATTTTTATTGAATCATTTTCATTACTTTCTCTGAAATTAATCCATTTAATCATATTTTCATTCGAATGTTTGGTACTACAGGGCGCCGCATAAATCTCGATTTTCAAATGATATTTTTTCAGGTCATAACTATCAGGATTTTTTGTAATTAAAACACGGTCACCTGCATGTTTGGAAAATTCATTCCACAATTTGCTGTCACGTGTATAATAATCATGATTACCCGGTAATACAATGACCAGTTCTCCCTCAAATTCATTAAGTATTTTAGCAGCCCTGGAAATATCTTTGACATTAAGTTTTATTCGGTCAAACAAGTCACCGGCAATAATAAAAAGTGCACAATCTTCCCTGTTAGCTGTTTTAACCATATTTTCAAGTGTTTCGTATCTCGCATTAATCAGTTCATCCTGAATTTCCGGATATCCGGTAAACCTCATCCCCAAATGCAGATCTGCAGTGTGAAATATTTTTATTCCCATTTTAACCTCTTATAAGATTTGTAATTTATGAGACCGTTTCTCAACAATTATATAACTAACTTTATATATTAAATCAATCTTCCTTATACTATTCCAAAATATTTTTGTATAAACAATAAAGACAGAGCAAAAAAATAATAATATTACTCTCTTACTCTGTTCTTTTACCTGAAAGATTCTTCCTGTGTAATTAGAAAATAGTTTCCTTTTAGTAAACTCTGTATGGGTTTCCCTAAAGATTAGGAATTGCCCCTTCGGTGCTTTTTGGTATAAAGCTCTCCAGAGTTCTGTCTGGTAACAGTCCTTTTGCCTGAAAGTTTGAATACTTTTCATATCTTACCTCTTCGGCTCCTTTTCTTTTATGCTGGAAAGAAAAGGTCTCTCCTGTTACCTTCATACAGGTTACGATATTTAATTTTATTTTGTATTTGTTTTTTTTATGTGGATATCACCTAAAAATTCACACTATTATATAAAATACTCCACTTATTTTTAAAATCCTTCTTTTTACCAAAAATAAAAACTTTAAGTCATGAAAGAGTTAATAAGTTAAATAGGGATATATTCTATTTTTATATATATTTTAATTTTCCTTTTACGAGGTCTTTCTTTAGGACGTATATATATTATAATACCTAAAGCCTTAATTATCTGCTTAAGAAACTCCTCAGATCCTATGGGTTTTCTGATAAAAATTACTGAGTTATTCACCTGGCACCCCTTCTCTATTTATTTAATTTAAAAGTAAAATATTAATCATCTAAGGAAATGAGATCTGTCAATACTTATCTCTATATCACGCAGTCCCCCTGCTCTATCAATTCAATCTGAAAAAGTTTTGGCCAAAATTTTCCGGTCACAAACAATCGATTATTCTTTACGTCATAGGCAATACCATTAAGAACATCCACTGCCCCACTACCGTCTTTTAGACTTAAAATTCCTTTCAGGTCTATCCATCCAATTACTTGACCGGTTAAAGGATTAATCCTGGCGATACGTTCTGTCTGCCAGATATTGGCATAGATTTCCCCTTGAATATATTCTAATTCATTTATTCTGTTCACAGGAATATCATTTTCTGTAACTTGAATCTGGTTAATTTTCTCAAAGGTTTCAGGATTTAAGAAATGCAATGTTGAGGTACCATCACTCATGATTAGATGCTTTCCATTAAATGTAATACCCCAACCTTCATGCGGATAATTAAACTCTTGTAGTAATTTAAAACTGTGTTTATCATAGACAAAACCGATATTGGATTGCCAGGTCAACTGTATAATTTTATTTCCATAAATGGCCACCCCTTCACCAAAAAGTTGAGGTGGCAGTTCATAAATTTGTAAGATTTCTCCAGTTTCTAATTTTACTTTACGTAAGGTGGAATATCCATAAAGACCTGTTCCTTCATATAAAACACCCTCTTCAAATACCAAACCTTCTGTGAAAGCACCTTTGTCATGAGGAAAAGTATTGACAACCTTATAGGTATAAACCGGAATAACATTAGAATTAGCGGAAGGCTCTAGATTTGAGTAATGATAAATAAAAAAAACTCCTGTTAATACCAAGAGTCCGATAACGAGTATTTTGAAAAATCGATTCATAATAATTTCCTTTTCTGTCTCTCGCCAATAGATAAAGGAAAAGCCTCAACCATCTGGTTAAGAAATTCCTTATATCCCGTAGGTTTTCTACCAGAAGTTACCAATTATTAAGCTAGCACCCTTCCCTGTTTATCTAATTTAAAAGTAAAATATTAATTGTATAAGAAAATGGAAGCATGCTCCCATTATATTTTAATACAAAAAATATATTTACTCAGGGATTGCTCTTTGTTCCTTTCTATTAAAATAATAAATTACTAATTTAATAATATTATAATTTACTATTTTATTATAGCAAAAGAAATATAAATTAGTAACAAACTTTTCTTCCTCAAAAAATCCCCTATTTTTTTAATGCGAGGAATCCGGAAGGCAGATTCACTTTTATCAATATTTTCTATTTAAATTACATAAATAATCTGTTATTATTAGTTATTGTGTCGATTTAAATTATTTGAGGTAAATATGATTCCCAAAAGATTAGTTTATGGTTCTACTGTAGCAATTTTACTATCATTTTCTATCTTTTTTAAAAAGATAGCTTTGACTAAAGGTGTTCCACCTATGACCTTGTTGATTCAATTTTTATTAATTGCCTCTATTATTCTGAACATAAACCTTCTTCTTTTTCAGAGAAAAAATATTAGAAAAATTAAAGACATAAAACGGTGGGAATGGAAAAATGTATTTTTTGCTGGTTTTTTTCTCATTTCTGCTTATCTTGCCAGTACCTACGGCCTTAGATTCACTACCTCGATTAATTATAGCTTTATTATCAAAAGTAACTTAATCTTTGTTCCTATCCTTGCATTTTTCTTTTTCCAAGAAAAAATTACCAAAGAAAAAATATTTCTTGCCTTTACTTTTTTTACGGGTATCTATCTGGTTACTACCAGAGGACAATTTATCCTTCCACATTTTGGTGATTTGTTAATTATAGTAGCCGCTTTCTTTTTTTCCTCCTTCTCTATCATTAATAAGAAACTGGCAAAAATGCTTGAGCCGGAAATAATCAGTTGGGGAGTCACTTCTTGCGCTGCTATCTTTGCCTTAATATTCATTTTTATTCTGAAGGTCAATGTATTTTCTTCAACAGGAATCCTGTTCGTCTTCCTTTCCGGTCTAACAGAGGCACTAATCATTCTTTTTATGAATAAAACTATTCGTATTACCAGTATGACTTATTATGTCATGATGACTATGTTTGTTCCTGTCATCAATTTAATTCTGGGTATTTTATTTCTAAATGAAACTATTAATTTTATCCAGTTAATCGGGGGTATTGTCCTGATTATCAGTGGAGTTATGGTTCAGAGATTAAGAGAATAAAGATACCGAATTATTACGTTAGCTTTATCTAATTTATTGTGGTGATTATGGGTCGAATTTTCCGGCAGACTTCCAACAAAATATTGATGTTTAAACAAAAGACAGATATCTTTATAATAACACCACCCGTATAGAATGCTCTCATTGGGTAAAAATTCCGGGTAGTTTCAATTTTTTTTATCTATAAAAACACCTTTTGTTAGATTAGTTCAAGTTATAGGAAAAAGTTATGTCAAATGTTGAGACCTGACCCCTTTATTTCAAATATATCCTGCTGTTCTTGATGATTTACTATCAATTCTTCTTTCTTTTTTTTATATATCATTTATCCTTTTCGCCTGGCATTCCTTATCAATAAAATATCAGGGTCATGTCTTGCAATGCAACATTTAATCCTTTTATTCCATTTTTTTTACCGCCCTGCTTACTGTAGCATAATGGATGCTGAGATATTCGGCGATTTCCTTTAGGGTATAGCCATGATGTACATGCGCTATATAGATAGCCTGATCTCTTTGATGTTTATCAAATCTATTTAAAGCATCCTCTAAAGAGGGTCTGTTGGCATATCGTTGCTTGCGGGGAATCTCTTTTGATCTTTCTTTCAAGAGAGGACTTATCCGTTTTTTAAAGGTCTCTTCCCTGTTCTACCCGTTCTATTACTATCCGTGTTTTCGTAAAATTATTTAAACAAAATACCAGGTAACCACATAGCAAAAAAAGGTACATAAGTAACCAATAATACAACAAAAACCATAACTGCATAAAATGGCCAGAGGGCGCTTACTACCTGTTCAATCTTCATCTTTCCCACAATACATCCTACAAATAGGGTGTTCCCCACTGGAGGAGTACAAAGACCAACTCCCAAATTCATCAACATTATTATCCCAAAATGAATAGGACTTATCCCTAAGTTAGTAACAATAGGTAAAAAAATAGGTGTAGTAATAAGTATAAGCGGGGCCATATCCATAATCATTCCCAATCCTAAAAGCACTATATTTATTATTAATAAAATTATATATTTATTGCTAGATACACCCAGAACTGCTTGAGCGATAGCATTCGGAATTCTTAGATAGGCCATTAACCAGGCAAAAGTGGACGCAGAAGCAATTAGAAACATTACAGCAATAATTGTTTTGCTTGAATCCCAAAGTATTTCCCAAAACTTTGAAAGAGGTATCTCTCTAT
>Ga0222639_1000807_pt1 | contig 13815 bp, 27 predicted proteins | sample AntAcemetagen185_FD_179863 | JGI IMG/M metagenome (GOLD analysis project Ga0222639, IMG submission 179863) | Saline water microbial communities from Ace Lake, Antarctica - #185 | ecosystem: Environmental > Aquatic > Non-marine Saline and Alkaline > Saline | place: Antarctica: Ace Lake...
GGTCTTGTTGGGTTGCGCCTGCCGCGGAGTTTCGTAAGCCGGGACAAGGGTCGTCCATTTCCACACTTCGTCGATCGACAGGCGGTAGAGGTACTCGCAGTCAGAGCGCTTCCAACACAGGCGCGCGGCTGCCAGGGTGGGCGAAGTCTCGCAGCCCATGTTGTCTGCCGGGTTGCGCTCGCTGTGATAAAGGGGGCCGGGGTCCTTGGGCTTGCGATCCCAGTCCAGCTCGGTACGGAGAGAGGACATCGAGCCCGGCCTGATCAAGGCCTCCACGGATTCGGTGGTGGGGTAGTGCTTCTTGAGGATGGGGAGCTGGTGCTCGGGCCCACCATCCCAGTGGCAGTAGGCGGCACGGATGGATCCGTCGGGAAGGGTGTAGCCGATAGCAGAGCGGGTGGACATGGCGGTAGGAGGAGGCTCAGGAGTAGAGAGTGGCGGGGTCGCCCTGATACTTGCGGTAGTCGTCCCAGTAGTCGCACAACAGGCTGTGCAACCGGACGGCACGGGAGGCGACATCTTTGCTGACTGAGATCGAGCAGCAGGTCAAGATTCAAGGCCTCGCAATTTGCGGTCGAGAGGGGTGTCAGGTGGAACGTAGCCAAGGAGGGGGGCGGGCTCGTCTTCGTATTCGTCGCAGTTGGCGAGAGGGAAGCCAGCGCTGGCGAAGACATCCGCTATGGCATCGGCACCGCCCTGGGCCGTGGGGTCCCACTGGCTCAACAGGTCCAGGGTCTTGATGGCATCAGAGCCAAGGGTGCCCATGAGGGCTTCGAGCTCGATCTCCTGGACACGCTTCTTGATGAGAGAGCGATTCGCGTCAGTGGAGTGATAGCGCTTGTCTCTGAGCTTGTGGATCTGATTTTGGAGCTCCCTGACTCGGGCGTTAAGGCTCTCCTCTTCTGGCGACATCGCGGCAGAGCAGTGCTTGCTGATGAGGGCTTCGGCGCGGGCGTTGAGGACGAGGCGGAAGGCTTTGAATTGGGCGGAGTTCATGGAGGAAGAGAAGGAGGGAAGAGTGCAAACAGCAAGACGACAGCGCAGCAGAACTGCCCTGATCCCGTCCTACGATTGGAACCACACAAGTGGCAAGCAGATGCGGACAGTGAGGCAGTGGAAGCAGTCGCCTCTTGCGGGGATGGAGTGGTTGAGGGACAAGGCCTCCATGATCGACGCCCACGTAGCGGCAGGAGCCGGGGTGGTGAACGACAGGGCGCGCATCGGAGGGATTGAGCGCAACCTGGAGTTGCTGACCAATGGCAGTGAGCAGGAAGTCATGCAGCGCCTGGTGGCAGAGCGGGAGATCGACCACGGAGGCGCAGAAGCACAGAGCTTACGAGACCGGATCAGGGCTGGCCCGAGGAGTGAGCTCCGGGAAGAGCTCAGCCAGTACGCGCCGACACTGAACCGGGGTCCGGCGGGGGTGGGGAGACAGGGCATTGGCGAATACCTCTCCGGCCTAGCGATGAACCACCCGGCTGCCCGGGTTGCCGGAATCTATGCGCCGGCCACCGCGCTGGGGATCGCCGGACTGAGCGCGGCTGGTCAAGGGCTTATGGGCCTGATCCAGCGCAGGGAGGAAGCGGTAGCTTCGCTCGCCGAGTTAGAGCGGGCAGCTGGGATGATGATCGAAGGGAAGGAGGACGAGATCGCAGAGATGGCCAGAGGCAGGGCGGGCTAGGCTGGGCAGAAGTTGTCAACGCCGCTGCTGCCATGATTCGCTTCGCCATGAAGAACCCCATGGAGCTGGCAGAGAGGATAACTGCAGCGGCTTCGGACCGCAGCGAGCGGTGGCAGGCTGGCGCTCGTCAGGCAGGGATAGAGGGCCAGCAGCGAGCGATTATGAGTAGAAGCCCAGAAGACGCTGCTGACTACATCGTTCACCGCACGCCCGGCTACGTGGACAGGATTCAAGCAGCCGATCCCCGAAACGAGCAAGCCGTTCGAGACCACTTGAAGGAGCGAGTACAGGGCATGCTCGATCCGCAGGGGCAGGCGGGGAGTTCCGCGCTGGCAAGGCGCCGCGAAGACATAGCTGCTGACTACTCACAAGAGATGAATCGTGGGTTGACAGGCGGCGAGCGAGGTCCCGTAGAGGGAGTGCTTCGAGGGTTGAACAATCCAATGGTCCGTAACGGCGGCCTTGGGGCAGCCGGGCTTGGCGCCGCGGTCGGCACTGGTGCGCTGTTGACGGAAGGCGCGCAACAGTTGATGACCTTGATGGACTTTCTTCAGGCGGGCGAGGACACGAGGGAGAGGGCAGACCAGAGTCCCTTGGTCTGATGGAGTTTGCTGGCGAGCGCTTGGGCAAAGTGCTTTGGGACCCAGCTGCCTTGCCTGGGCAGATGATGAACGAAGAGTTCAACAACTTGACCGGGGTAGCGATGTCGCAAGGGCTGCGTGAGCTGATGAGGCTGCGCTCGGACAAGGTCGTTGCGGGCGGGCTCTCGTCGAGATCGTGGCGGACTCTGGTGGACGGCGCACGTGCGATGGACGAAGGCGTATTGGCAGGACTGGACTGGGACCAGCCTCAGTGAGGGCGCCTCAAGCGTGAGGCGAGCACCTCTCGGATCTGTTCCTTTCGCATGTAGACGTCGTCCCTGAGGTCGAGGTCTCGCTGCTCGATGGCAGCCCAGCCGGCGGCATCCAGGCGAAGCCATTCGACGTGAAGATCCTCGTCGTGGAGCAGGGACTCGAGGTAGGGGTTGGTCACGAGACTGGGGCGGGGGACGGCACTGCTGGCGATGCGTCAACCAGCGCAAGCAGTATGGCGCCGTAACTGGCCCACCAATCAGTGGCATTATCCGCCATTGCGGCAATCCATTGAGGATCAGCAAGTCGCCATTTTTCTAGATCGTGCGATTGGCAGCCAATAGATAGAAGCGTGATGCCATCTGGCGTACAAGACCAGGCACAACTGTAGGTATCAAATTGAGCCGATTTAATCTCTCGCATGTTGCCAACGACGCCGTTGAGGTCGGCGCCGCGGAAGCTGGCGTCGCTGAGGTCGGCGCCGCGGAGGTTGGCGTCGCTGAGGTCGGCGCCGCGGAGGTTGGCGCCGTAGAGGTTGGCGTCGCTGAGGTCGGCGCCGTGGAGGTCGGCGCCGTTGAGGTTGGCGCCGTGGAGGTTGGCGCCGTTGAGGTCGGCGCCGCGGAGATTGGCGTAGCTGAGGTTGACTTCGCTGAGGTCGGCGCTGCGGAGGTTGGCGCCGCGGAGGGTGGCGTAGCTGAGGTTGGCTTCGCCGAGGTCGGCGCCGTAGAGGTTGGCGCCGTAGAGGTTGGCGCCGTAGAGGTTGGCGCCCGGCTCAATGGAAAGCTCGGTGCCGTTGATGGTTCGTTTCATCGCTAATGCAGCGGGGAGTGCGGGGTGAAGATCTTCGTCGTGGAGCAGGGACTCGAGGTAGGGGTTGGTCACGAGACTGGGACGGGAGAGCGCCGAATCCGACGAATAAGCTCGGCTTTGCTGAGATTGCGCTTGACGCCGGCCATCTCCTTGAGCTGGGCGCGGGTCATCGACTCGAGGTCGGGCGCGCGAGCGGCGGTACTGGCGGCGAGCTGGCTCAACAGGGGCCTGTAGCGGAAGCCGCTGACCAGCGGGTCTTTGCTCAAGCGATCGCTCGGAGGGAGCGGAGCCGGTGGAGGCGAAGCGGCCACGGCCGCCCAAGAGAGTCGGGCGAGGGGGATCAGGAAGCGGTCAAAGAAAACCGCCACCAAGGCAAGGGCCAGGGCGGCGGTGTTGAGGAGGGAGGTCATGGGGGAGGGTGGGGTTATCGGTTGTCCCCGCTTCCGCCGAGGACGTTGCGGGCTTGGCGGGACTGAAGCTTGTCGAGATTGAGGCGGGCGATCCTGTCAAGGGAAAGGCCTAGCTCTGTGGCGATTTGGCTAAGAGCCCAGAGGCAGTCGCCAAGCTCGCCGACAATGGAATCCCTGTCGGACGGCGCGTATTCGCCGCCCTTGTCGCGGTAGATCTTCTTGATCTTGCCAGCTACTTCGCCAGCTTCGTTGGCAAGCTCGAGGGCGGGATAGATCTCCGGGCCGCCGATGACCGGATAGACAGCCGTCGTCATGGCGGCCTTCTGGTATTGAGCGAATGTGAGGCCTGAGAGCATGTTGTTCGCCAGGTTGGTTTCAGTTGTCAAAGCAGCGCTCGCGGGAAGCACGTGTAAGCGCAAGCTCGATTTCACTGTGCCACAGCGCCTGCAAGTAGACACTGGCAGTAGAGGTCGGGCCGTGCGTGGCGGACAACAGCTCCATGCAGGAGTAGGCCACGGCCAGGTCTTGAGCTGGGACCTGATGGGCGAAGGGGTGGAGCATGGGATTTCAGCGCAGGGGGCAGGCGGCCTCAACTATTTTGAGGGCCGCGTATAGATTATGCTCGAGGCCATAGGCTTCGAGCTCACGGGTGCGGCGAGAGTTGCTCATACCTTTGGTGGATTTGAGGGCGTGAGCAACCTTGTCGCGAACAACCAAGGATTGCTTGATGGTGGCTCGGAAGTTTTCAGCCTGCGGGGCGCCTCGCTCGAGCAGCCGCCAATAGATCGGCAGGCTGTGGCCATCGCCGATGGCGCCTGCCACGCAGTCTTGCGCGACGTGGACCGATTCGTGGGCGACGGTCTCGGTCAGGAGGCCATCGCGCATGGCTTGGCCGCAGAGGACGAGCTTCCTGGTGACGTGGTTGTAGGAGCCGTAGATGCCCGGCTGGCAGTGCTCTTGGAGGACGGGGATCACGCCGCGACGCTTGAGGCGGGTAACCGCATCGTCGAGGACAGACAGCTGGCCTTGGGCCGCGGCGGGCGGGGCTGCGGCGAAAGGCAGCAGCAGGAGGGTCAGGGCGAGGAAGCAGTTCATGGCGTGCTTGCGGAAGGATCGCAAAGAATCCTCAGAGAAAGGCCCGCACGAGGCGGGCCGAGGGGTGGTCAGGTCAGGGGTCAGTCGACTTCGCCAGCCCTGCGCAGCCGAGAGATCTCGGCGTTGCGGGCGTCGTAGTCAGCGATCGCTGCGAGCTTGGCGGCGGGGATGGAGTACCCCTGGCCGCCCCATTCGCCGGTGAGTTCGTCGTGGAACTTGCCGGTCGAGTCCTGGGCTTGAGGTGCGTTGGCTGCGACTTCCTTGGCGCGCAGTCTCGCCAGGTGGTCGGAGTGGAAGTCAGTGGCGAGCGACGTCTCCTCCCGGGCTGCCGCGTCATCGCCGCGGGTGACGAAGGCGGCGACGAGTCGAGTTCCGATTCCTGGGGTGCGATAGAGGCGCAACCGCAGGGGGCCGATGCCAATGCGTTGGCAGGTGGCGACAGGGGTGCGGATGGTGGTAGCGGTCATGGAGGTAGAGGGTGAATGGATGGATGGGCTGGAGTGGGGAGGGGAGCAGCCTGCAACGAAGCAGAACTGCCCTGATTCCCTGCCCACTACTTCAGCGCGGGCTGCAAGCGCAGCACAAGCGGTCGTAGGAACCGAAGGGAGGACCCCTCGGGGCCCGATAGGATGGGGTCAAGATTTGCGAAGGCATGCCCGCCGGAGGCTGGATCGCCATCAGAACCGTCGAGCCGATGTCAGAGGTGAAGAACACAGATGAGCCGTGCCCGACCTGTCCGGCGCGGCCAATCAGCGGCTGCCCCCCGCCGGGTCTGCCGCCGGCGCAATTCTGGATGGGCTTAGCCACGGTGGCGGTGGCTACGGTGATGGGGTACACCACGCTTCAGATTGAAGTGCGGGAGTTGGTGGCCTGGAGGAAGGGAACCGTAGCGAATAGGTTCACCAGTGGAGACGGGGCGGCTCTCGAGGCGAGGGCTGCCCAGGAGAGGGAGCTGCAGGCTTCCTTCATGCGTGAGATCTGCGAAGATGTCAGGCGCCTGAAGCTGGAGATGGGAAAGATACCCAGGTCCAACTGCAGAACGAAGGAGTAAGTCGAGGATCTAGGTCTTCCTGAGTTGCCCCTCGAGGGCCTCGAAGATAGCGCCTCGGATTTGGCAGTTTACGCCAGACTCTGCTTCTTCGAAAGAGTTCTGACACATGGCCTTGAGCCAAGTGGCTGCCTGGAGATCGAGAAGAAGAACCGCCTCTGGCTCCTTGTGGGCCAGGTAAGCCGAGACGGAAGGACGGGTAGAAGGGGGCATGACGGTTTCGATTTCGGAGGGGGCAGGTGGGACAGGGGCTGCGCCCGTGGCGGAGCGCTGGTGATACCAGGGCGTGATCCCAGCGGGCACGCCTTGGTCCGGTTTGGGGCTTCGAAAGGGAGGGGTGGGGTCCGGCTTGGAGTTTTGAGAGGGAGGGGTGGGGCCAGAGGTTTTCATGCCGGAGCTAGGAACACGGGAGATCATGTTTTCTGCGGCAGCGAGCGATGCGGCGGTAAAAGAGCGAAGGGTCCGAAGTTGGTTGGCGTATTCAGGGTCAAGCTTGAGAAGCGAAGAGTTCCGAAGCTGGCTGTCGATTTCCCGCAAGCGGGCTTCGAGTTCTTGGCGGCAAGAGATGTTCATGGTCAGAGGTAGCGAGGACCGAGGAGAAGGTGGGCGACAGCGTGGTAGGAGAAGCGATCGCGTCGCTGTTGCGCCAGACAGGGCGGCCAAGATAGCCGCCGCTGGAAGTGACGGCAAAAAATGGATTGTTGGACACGTTGGATTTTCGTGTTGACGATGTTGGATTTCGTATTGACGGGCAGCAGTTGCCCCGCGAAGCGGGCACTGCAGGCTGAGGACGGGGCGAAGCCCCTGGGCCGAGGGGGTAGTGCGAGCTGGGCGAGCTCTGTTTAATGGCCGTTGAGGTAGTCGGTCAAGGCTTGGAGGTATTCCTCAACAAATAGAAAGGACATCGGGCTTAGCAATCAGATGAGGTTGACGAGAAACTGGGCCAACATCCAGGCGATGCAGGCAGGCCAGGCGAGGAGGACTAACAAGGCGCGGGTTGCCGGGTAGATAGTGCCAGGCCAGTGCTCGCCGCGGAAAGCGAGCTTGTCGAGCTTCACGAGGCCCAAGCCGACGAGCAAGTAGGCAGTGATGAACAGGAGTTGCATCAGATGAGTCCGAGGATGGAAAGCCATGAGCCGGGGTCATCGGGTTCGACATCGCTGCCGTCGGGGGTCGGACAGGTGCTGTCGAAGACGTAGGCCTCGACCTCGTCCATGGTGGGGGCGGGATACCATTCTCCGCCATGGCTGACCATGGGCCAGCCGGCGCAGGGTGCCTCGAATGAGTCGACGTCACGCTCCGTGGCTGCCCGAAGGCGGGCCTGAGGGAGGCAGGTTTCAACCGGATAGGGGCGCTCGGCCATGTCGAGGTCCATAGGCTTGTAGCCCAGGGCCAGGCCGATGAGTTGCTGCTCAGGAGACAGAGGCATCTTTGAGAAGGGGGATGAAGGGCAAGCGTTCGCTGCAGTGGCCAGTGGCCTGGTCGAGGGGCGGGCTGATGTGCCAGCCGACGACTGGTTTGGCGGAGTCCTCGCGGATGAGCCGCCCGTGTCGATCGAGGAAGACCGAGAGGTCAAGGCGCTCGCAGTGAGCGCAGGTGGGGTGCTGCGGGATGCCAGGGCAAGGCGAGCGGAAAAAGGGCAGGGTCATGTCTGTGGGGCCGGATGGTCGACCTGGCGGCGAAGCCGCTGGGTCGAGGGTACAGAGCGAGCGAAGCGAGTTCCGTTTCACCCACAAAGAAAGCCTGCCCCGAAGGGCAGGCGGGATTGGATCAGAAGAGGATCGCTTCGCCGGTGGGCTCAGCTTCGAGGGCTTCGCCTTGGGGCTCGCGCTGCGGCTCGGTCCGAGGAACGGAGCTGAAGCTGATGATCACCCAGTCACTGAAGCGACGGCGATCTTCACCGCGGGGCGCGCAGGGGCGTTCGTAAGCAGTGATGCTCACGAGGTGGTCTCCTGCCTGATAGGCAGCTCTCACTGCCTCGGCGAGCTCGGCGTAGGCGATGAAGTCCTTGTAAGCGCCGTAGCGCCTGGCCTCGCCCTCCTTCCGAGAGGCGTACTGGCCGCTGAAGGCAGCCCATGGCTCGCCACCTTGGGTGGTACCGCTGCGGCGCGGCTCGTCACCTTGCAACCAGAGGGTCTGACGCAGTTGAACGCGCTCAGACTCCTGGAGTTGCTCGGTCAGGACTTCGATCTGGGCAGCAAGCTGCTCCAGTTCTGCGGAAAGCTGGGACTTCGTAGGGGTGCTGGTCATGTTAACTCACGTGGTTGGGTTTGAAGTGCAAGTCGTCGCCAGCGCAGCAAAACTGCCCTGATTCCGTCTTACATAACGGTGGCTGTTGGTTGTTGGGCTTGTCAGGTCCCCCGGCTGCCGACCTTGACGCAGTGGCCTAGTTGGGTCAAGAGAAAAGCGAGCGAAGCGAGTATCCGTTTCTGCTCAGCAAAAAGCCCCGGGGTTAACCGGGGCGGAGGGGGGTTAGAAGCCGAAGCGGTAGCGCATGGCCCGGCGCTCGGCGGGGGTCAAGGGTGCCGCCATGAGGCGACCGAGGGCGACATGCAGCGGGCTTCCCTCCCGGAGGGGGAGTTCGGCTGCCGCGGCGGCTACCCGAGCAGGAGCCATGCGGGTAATCAGAGCTTCCTGGAAGAGGCTCCAGGCAAAGTGGTTGACGACGAGCTGATCGGTCATGAAGACAGCCCGGACGAGCCGGGTCGAGGGTTGACTCGTAGGACCTCGCAGCGCAGCAAAACTGCCCTGATTCGTTCCTACATCAACCCGGCTGTTGGGCTTGGCTCAGTTTGGGGGCTGCCTGAATATGCCGACAGGGAAGCCGATTGCTGGGGTCAGCCTCGCCTTGAGATCTTCGATCTCGTCTTCGAGGAGCGCACGAAGCTCGGGCTTCAGGGCCTTGATGACGGCGGCCGCGAAGCGGTTGGCGAGGCGATCGATCAGTCGATCGAGCGGGTTGGTCATGGAAGGAGAGGCAACTAGTGCAGCGTAGGCTGCCGCTGCTGCCCATTGGGCAGCGTCGCCTTGCGCTCCGCGCGCCGCGACAGTCGCCTGGCTGGCCACCGAGCCCTTCGGTGGAGGGAGAAGAGGGTGGGCCAGAAGAGAGAATGTTAGCTGTGCCCAAGCCGAAGGCTTGGAGTGATGAGAAGGAAGGAGCGGAGCGACTATCCGTTTCCTGAATGAAGAGAGACCAGGCGCGGAGAGTGGCTTCCCGCGCCTGATCTCAAGAGTGAAGAGTAGCAGGAAGCGCCGAAGGCGCCGTCCTGGGATGGTCAATAGGCCCCTGCATCCATGAGGGCCCAGAAGAGGTCGTGCCCCTCCTGGACGGAGTACACGGTTGGCTCTTGGTGGATGCCCTCGGAAGCGGAGACAGTGACCTCGTCCGAGCCGAGGGGCCAGAGGAAGGAAACCATGTTGTAGCCGCAGTGGAGCTTGACAAGCTCTTGAACAATGGTGACGGTGCCCATGAAGACTGCCCTGATACGGGTTACATCAACCAGGCTGTTGAGTCCGGCGAAGCCGGGGTGACCAGAGCGAGCGGAGCGAGCATCCGTAGCCGAAGGCTTGCGGGGGTGAGAGCGATAGACCCTGCGCAAGCCGAAGGCTTACGGATGTGGGAGCGAGCGGGAGCGAAAGACGCTGCGCAAGCCGAAGGCTTACGGATGCGGCTGCTTAAGACGCTGCGCGTCTTGAGCCAATGAAAAGCCCCAGCGCGAAGCCGGGGCGGGTTGTCAAGAGGAGCTGGAGGCAGTCCCCTGGTTGAGGACATCGAAGGTACTGTAGGCACCCTCGATGATATAGCTCGTTGCCATGCAGGCCGCCACAAGGGCGACCATGTAGGCGACGAAGCGCCGGAGGGACTGAGACTTAGGCGGCCGAGAAGAAGTGGACATCGAAAAGTCTTACGAGGTAAAGCAGCAGGCAGAGAGGGCCTGCTGCAGGTGCTAAATCAAGCCTACTGCGGTCAGTCCCGCAGCAGGGGGTAGGAGGGGTCCAGGAACAGGTCAATTTGGCCGTGGGCCATCCAGAGGCGGAGGCCCAGGCCGACACAGACCATAAAGGCCATGTAACGGCCAGGGTGGCGCTCAACGAAGCGGAAGAAGGAAGGCATGGTCTTGGTTGGATAGTGGAAATCGAAGCAGAACTGCCCTGATTCCCGGTTACACGGCCAGTGGCTGTTGGCCTGCGATCGCCTCGGCTGAAGCCTCGGCGTGATCACACCGTCGGCCTACGGCCTCCGGAAGCCAAGCAAGCCTCTGAGTCTGGGTAATCAAGGGATAAGGGAGCAGCCGCCCCTGGACGAGGAGGAAGCTCCCTGGACGAGGAGGAAGCTCCCTGGACGAGGAGGAAGCTCCCTGGACGAGGAGGAAGGCCGGGGTGGCGCCGGGATGACGCCGGCGTGGTGCTGGAGTGGCTGCTGCGTCAGGGCCCGGAGTGGGCCAGCGAAGCTGGAGTCGAGCGCGAGCTGAGGCGGTGCAAGCGGAGCAGGGGCGAGAGCGCTTCGCGCTTGACCGAGCGCAGCGAGCCACGGAGGAACCGGCCCGAAGGGCGACGCCCGGCTGCTGAAGGGGTACCCCAGATCGAAGAATCATGGGGAGGGAGTGGGATGAGGCGCTATGATGCACGGCGCTCAAGCCCGGGAGGACCCGAAGAATAGACACCGAGGGGAGGCAAGAAGAGCACAGCTAACATTCTCGCTAGATGTCCTCGGAGTGAGAGCAGGGCGGGGGTCAGAGACGCGGTGGCTAAAGGCCTCGGCCCTCTGCGTCAGAGCGGAGTGATAGCAGGGGGAGAGGGGCAGTGACGGAATAAGTGTATCAGTAACGATTGATAGTGTATAAGCTTATCAGATCTCCCTCAGGCCAGGTGGCTAAACAGTGAGGAGGGAGGTCCGGCCCGCGGCCGAGGGAAGAGGCGAGGTCATGCGGCCTTAGCGGCGTGGGTAGCATAGGCAGCTGGAGCGCTGCAGCGCTGAGGCAGCGTGAGCTGCATGAGCAGCGTGAGCTGCATGAGCAGCGTGAGCTGCAGAGCCGGCGGTTGTGGCCGCGGCCGGAGCGAGCCGAAGGCGAGGCGAGACAGAGCGAAGCAGCGAAGCTGCTGAGCACCCGAGCAACGAGCGCCCGAAGCAGCGAAGCTGCTGAAGGCCGAGCACCCGAGCGCGTGAACCGCGCAGCGGTGAAGGCCGAGCACCCGAGCGCCCGAAGCAGCGAAGCTGCTGAGGGCCGAGCAACGAGTGCCCGAACCGCGCAGCGGTGAGGGCCGAGCACCCGAGCGCCCGAAGCAGCGAAGCTGCTGAGGGCCGAGCAACGAGTGCCCGAAGCAGCGAAGCTGATGAAGGCCGAGCACCCGAGCGCCCGAAGCAGCGCAGCTGCTGAGGGCCGAGCAACGAGTGCGTGAACCGCGCAGCGGTGAAGGCCGAGCAGCGAGTGCGCTGAGGCAGCGTAAGCTGCTGAAGGCCGAGCAACGAGCGCGTGAACAGCCAAGCTGATGAGCGCCGAGCAACGAGTGCGTGAACCGCGCAGCGATGAAGGCCGAGCAACGAGTGCGTGAAGCAGCGAAGCTGATGAGGGCCGAGCATCTGAGTGCGTGAACCGCGCAGCGGCGAAGGCCGAGCAAGCCAGCGCAAGCTGGCGGTTGCACGAACGAAGCCAGTGGAAGCCGAAGGCTGGAGCGAGCGGGAGCGAAAGACGCTAGCGTCTTGAGTGAGGTGGAGGAGGCGAGGACCGCGCAGCGGGCCGAGATCCTTTTTTACCTGAGCACATTGCGGCTGTAGGTGTCTATTTTCGTGTAGCCTGCCAGCGACGGAAAAATATAGTTTTCAAAACCGTGAGTTCAAACCTGGGGAAAGCGTTTCGCCACCCAGGAAATCCCCACCGGCTGCCCAAGGCGGAGCGACTCCGGGTTGAGCGAGCGGCCGGGCAGGTAACAAAGGGATCCGGTGGCTAAACCGAAGGTTCGTTGCATAAGACCCGCAGCGTCTTCTGCTCTCACCCCCGCAAGCCTTCGGCTTGCGCAGCGTCTCTCGCTCCCGCATCCGTAAGCCTTCGGCTATAGGGCACGAGGCCCTGGGGCCTTCCGTAAAGTGAGCTCGCACTCCGCGATGTGGCCATGTCCAGCGACTTCTCCAAGCTCACCGCCTTGATGAGGTCTGCGATCGCCCAGTCCGAGCTACTCGTCGGAATGCTGGAATCGGTCGCGGCGGCCGGAGAAAAGGATCAGGTACCAACGACCACGAAAGAGATCACCGCCGAGGAGAACGAAGAGGCGACCCAAGCCGCGGCGGGGAGCCTGAGCCTGGTGGGTGACAAGGCGATTGCGAAGGAGTACGAGAAGAGGTTTGGCACGGACGCTGGCGGCATAGTCCTTTGCCTCTCGGAGGAAGAAGCACTGGACTACGAGGCCCTCGAGAAAGTGTTCACCGACTCGGCACCAGGGATAGACCTCGCCACATTGGTAATCAGTGAAGGGCTGCAATCGATCAGTCGGGGTTACTCCGTCAAGCCCCCCTCTCAGAGCAAAGGAGCAAAGGCCGACCCCGAAACACGCTGCGCGTCTGCCTCCGCCCCCCGGCAGCCGGGATCTCCCGAAGTGCCAGGGGCGGCTGCTTCCGAGGGGACGAAACAAGGAAAGGTGTAGGGATGTGTGTTTTTCCGGAGGGCCTTTAGGCCCGACGGTGTGTTTAAGGCCCCGCAAGGGGCCTGTTTGAGTGGGTGGTGGTAGGGAAGCAGCAGCAACAGCCGGCACTCCTGGGGCAGCCGGTCTTGTGAGAGCATTGCGGGGAATTGCGGAAGCTCCTTGGCTTTGATCGATCCCAATCAAGAGCCGTTTGCCTGGGCTTGTCAGGAGATGGAGCGGGGAATGCAGGCTTTGGAGCCTGGAAATACGCTTGCGGTTGCTTGGGGGCTGGTGAAATGCCGCATTGAGGCCACCGGCGCGGTAATGCTGGTGGCAGACAGGGCGGTCATGCTGGCTTTTCAGGGAGAAAAGCTGGAATCAGCCCCAGATTTCATGCTTTTGCGGGTCAGATCGCAGATCGCGAAGATGAAACTGCAAACAGACCGGGCACTGGAGGCCCTCAAAGAGGTCGAGACCACCAGGGCAGCCGGGTAGGGGCTGGTGGGGTGAAAGCAACAAGCCCTACGGGCAGCCGGAGGCTGGTGGGGTGAAAGCAACAAGCCCTACGGGCAGCCGGAGGCTGGTGGCGCAAAAGCAACAAGCCCTACGGGCTTTCTGGTGGCGCAAAAGCAACAAGCCCTACGGGCTTACCCGCTTCGCTTCTTCTTCGCCCACCATCAAGACCAGGAGCTGGTAAGCGGAGTAAGGGACTCCATCAAGGGTGATTCTCCGCCAGCCCTCGCTGTTTTGGTGACCAGCAACAGAGCCAGCCCGGGCACGTCCAAAGGATTTCCGCCACACCAGAGCGCGCTTCTTGTTGTCGTAGCGCAATACCTCCTCGAGACGTTCAGGGGAGGGCAGGGCTTTGGGGATGGACACGGACATGGGAGAAACAGAAGGCTCGTGGAGGTGGGAGCAGAAGACGCTGCGCAAGCCGAAGGCTCGTGGAGGTGGGAGCAGAAGACGCTGCGCAAGCCGAAGGCTTGCGGATGTAAGAGCGAGAGACGCTGCGCGTCTTTGACCCTGGCAGTCTAACCGGCGCAGAAGCGGGACTCTCAAGTCGTGGGCTACAGTCACGGGAGCAGCCGGACGAGGGGGAGTGAGCGCTTCAAGGGGGGTTAACCACAAGTGGGTGCAGAACGCCCTGATGTGCGCCTATGTCCGAGTGCTGTTGTGCAAGCAGACTTGCTGGGAGTCCTACACAAAAAAGACCCCCACCGATGAAATGGACGAGAGGTGGGAGGCTGAGTGGCAGGGATTCTGCTTCCTGGAGGGATTTCGCGACGGAAGCAGGGAATGCTG
>Ga0222639_1000811_pt1 | contig 13790 bp, 7 predicted proteins | sample AntAcemetagen185_FD_179863 | JGI IMG/M metagenome (GOLD analysis project Ga0222639, IMG submission 179863) | Saline water microbial communities from Ace Lake, Antarctica - #185 | ecosystem: Environmental > Aquatic > Non-marine Saline and Alkaline > Saline | place: Antarctica: Ace Lake | collected...
GGAAAGAGTTGATATTATTACAGATACAATCCATAGTGATAAGGACCAAGAAGAGCGTGAAAAATGCATGAAAGCGTTTAGAAAGGGAGAACTGAAAATATTGATTGCTACAGATGTTAGTGCCAGGGGAATAGATATTCAAAACGTTGAATATGTTGTAAATTATGATTTGCCTGATTCTTCTGAAAATTATGTTCATCGAGTGGGTAGGACAGGGCGTGGAAGTCAAAAAGGACAAGCTGTTTCCTTTTGTAGTAATGAAGAAAAAGAACTTTTGGGTGATATTGAACACTATCTGGGAAAACCAATTCAAAAAATTGAAATAACAAAAAGCGATTATAGAAGTACTTTAGAACTTACTGAAGATACGAATCATGACTGGCAAAAATTGATGGTAGAAATTGAGAATAAGAAAAATACTCGAAAAAAGAAAAAAAAGAAAACAAAGAAGTGAGATAGTAGATTAATATTTTTAATAAAATTAAAACAATAATCATGTTTATAAAAATTGCCATTGCATACGATTTTGACGGTACTTTGGCACCCGGTAATATGCAGGAGCATTCGTTTATCCCCAATCTAAAAATTAATAAAGACGCTTTTTGGAAAGAGGCAAATGAAAAAGCAAAAGAGCAAGATATGGACGAAGTACTTGCATATATGCAACTAATGCTACAAAAAGCCGATAAAAAAAATATTCCAATTACAAAAAAAGCATTTTTTGATTACGGCAAAGAATTAGTGTTTTTTAAAGGTGTTGAAACTTTTTTTAACAGGATAAATAAGTATGCAGCGGAAAAGAATGCTAAAATTGAACATCATATTATTTCTTCAGGAATAAGAGATATTATTAAAGGAACATCCATAGCAAATAATTTTACAAATATTTTTGCTTCAGGATTTGCTTATAATGAAAAAAATGTTGCAGTGTGGCCGGCTCTGGCTATTAATTACACCAATAAAACCCAATACCTATTTAGAATAAATAAGGGAATCAATAATTCTTATGATAATACTAAAATCAATAAATTTGTTGATCATGATAAACGACCAATACCATTTTCGCGTATGATTTATCTCGGCGATGGAGAAACTGATGTACCAGCTATGAAAATGATAAAATATCAGAGAGGTACTGCCATTGCTGTTTATGATCCAAATAAAGAAACGAAAGAAGACAAATTTTCACCAAAACAGATGTGCGAAAAGCTAATTGAACAACAACGGGCAGATTTCATTGCACCCGCTGTTTATACAAATAATTCGAAGCTTGATAAAATTATTAAAACTTTGATTAATAGGATTATTGAAGAAGAAAAGCTTAGGCTTTTTTAAATCAGTGAGACTTTAAGTTTGTGAAGCAAACATTTAGTCGAACTGATCCCGAGCGAAGTCGAGGGATCTCCAGGGTTATATTTCACGCCGCTTGTGTCGGGGAGCGTCATTTTTAAAAATAATTAATATAATTAACTTAAAAAGAAATTAATTTCATTGTGGATGGTTCATTTGAAGTGAGAACGGAATTGAACAAATATTAAAAGAACTTTGATTTAATAGCTATTGATATGTGATATTAAGAAATAAAAGTAAATGCAAATAAGTCCTATAATATATATTATGTTAAGTAGCACTTTTAAATAAATAGGAGAGTATAAATATATTTACTCTCCTATTTTACTATAATTATATATTAAAGGTTTTGAAGTCTTTCTGAAACCTCTTTATACTTATCAACATTACCTACTCTTGAGTAAATTTGTTTTAGTGAAAACAAAGTGCTATAATCATCCGGATCCAATTCGTATGCTTTCTCTAGTATTGGAAGTGATTTTTTCATATAATCATCACCAAGATTTTTTAAGGTATCATAATTTTCATCACCATATGGTAATACATCAGCTGCCTGGATATTATTTACACCCCTGTTAAAATATAATGCACCGAGATTATAAATTGCATCAAAATATACCTTATTATCTTTTACAACTTTTATAGAATATTTAACATTACCAGATTTCGGTAATATCCCTGATGCTGAAGCAATAACATATTCACCTTCGCTTTTAGATGTTTTAAACACTATGTCATCAAGATAAATTGAGGCAATTGCTATTTTACCTTTCATTACTTGATTTGAAAGATATACATTTGTTCCCTTTTCAGCACTAAACTCTTCAAACCATGAATTCTTTACTTTGCTTTTTTGTTCAGTACCTCCAGAAAGATTAGTATATGTAACATCATAGAGATTTTCTGATGTATCATTAACTATTCTATCGTACATAGAACCTACTGCTGAGTATATTGAAGCATTTGTTGAATCAGTTTTTAAAGCTTGTTTTAGATTGTTTAATGCTTTTTCAGTTTCGCCTAAATTTAAAAATAAATTTGTTTCAGTAATTAAAATTTGGAAATCTTCAGGAAACCTTTCTCTACCTATTTGTATGTATTCTAATGCTTTAATAGAGTCTCCATCTAGTTTATAATAATTAGATAAAGTTACGTACATGCCTTGATTTTTGTAATTCAAATCAACTAACATTCCATATCTGATTTTTGCAAGGTCGTTGTTTTCAGCTAAACCGGCAGAAAGAGCCGAATTATACAAAGCTCCGGTGTCAACACTAGATTCTAATATATTTTTATTTACTTCAAAAGCATTGAAGAAGTTCAATGAAGATTTGTTGTATTCTTTTGAATTGTAGAATCTTACGGCCTTATTGTAATATTGTTCTCCGCAAGCCATAATTCTTGGTAAAATATCTATAAGAAGTTTCCCTTTCACATCAAGTTCACGAGCTTTCAAAAATGATTCAAGAGCTTTATCAATACATTCGGGATCGAGATCCTTATATTTTTCATTATCAGTCATTGCTATTTCAAGATAAATATTTCCTCTATAATACCAGGTTTTAGCATCGTTTATTGTTTTTTCATGAGCTGCGGCAGCGTCAATAGCTTCTTTTGCTTTGTCAAGTTTTCCATGCCTTAAGTGGTTAAATGCACTTGTTCTTTTTGTGTTTTGTGCAAAAGTTGTACTTGTGGCTAATAAAATAATTAATAAAATTGCAATTTTTTTCATAGTAAGATTTATTTTTTTTTGTTATTTTATTTACAAAGATAAATAATTTTTTTTTATGCAATATTTGAATTTACAAAAGTTTGTTTACTCTTCTATAGCTTCCTCGTCATTATTTTCGTTTTCTAATTTGTTATTTTCATCAATAATAACGTCAGAATCATCATCATTATTTTCTTCGTTTTCTTCGTTTTCTCCATTTTCTTCGATAAAAACTTTTGTAACAGCAGCAATTCCATCGCCATCTTTCAGTTTAATAAGACGAACACCCTGAGTAGCTCTACCCATAACACGCATATCAGAAACAGGTAAGCGTATTAATAATCCAGATTTTGTAATAATCATTAGATCATCATTATCCAAAACATCTTTTATAGAGATCAGGTTTCCTGTTTTATCAGTAATATTAATGGTTTTAACGCCTTTCCCTCCCCTATTTGTAATTCTGTAATCATCAAGTTTAGAGCGTTTTCCATATCCGTTTTCTGATACTACAAGTACATCAGAATCTCCATTTTGAAAGCATACCAAACCAATTACTTCATCTTTAATATTTGACAATCTGATTCCTCTTACACCAGAAGCATTTCGTCCCATCGGTCTAACTTTTTCTTCATTAAAACGAATAGCTTTTCCTGATTTCAGAGCCATCATTATTTCGCTTTTTCCGTTTGTTAATCTTGCTTCTAACAAATGGTCAGTATCTTTAATTGTTATTGCATTAATACCATTTTGTCGCGGGCGTGAATAAGCTTCAAGCGAAGTTTTCTTTATTGTACCTTTTTTAGTTCCAAGAATTATATAATTGTTATTAAGGTACTCTTCATCTTTAAGATTTTCAACATTAATGTATGCTCTAACAACATCTTCTTTTTCAATATTAATAAGATTTTGAATAGCTCTCCCTTTTGTTGTTTTGCCGCCTTCGGGTATCTCAAACACTCTAAGCCAAAAGCACTTACCTAGTTCAGTAAAAAATAACAGATAGTTATGAGTGCTTGCAATAAATAAATGTTCGAGGAAGTCCTCTCCTCTTTTTGCACTACCCCTGGCTCCTCTTCCACCACGTTTTTGCTGCCTATATTCGCTAAGTTTTGTTCTTTTAATATAACCTAAATGCGAGATTGTTATAACAACTTCTTCGTTTGGAATTGTGTCTTCTATTTTAAAATCTTCAGCAGAATATTCTATGGTGCATCTTCTCTCATCACCATATTTATCTTTAATTTCGAGTAATTCTTTTTTAACAATATCCTTTCGCATTTCTTCACTGGCAAGAATCATCTTGAGATGCTCGATAAGTTTCATTAACTCATCGTAATCGGCTTTGATTTTTTCAATTTCTAAACCGGTTAGTTTTTGCAATCGCATATCAAGAATTGCTTTTGACTGAATCTCAGAAAGATTAAATTCTTTAATCAATCCGTTTTTAGCTTCTTCCGGTGTTCTTGATGCCCTGATTAATGCAATAACTGCATCAAGATTGTCAAGCGCAATCATTAAACCTTCAAGAACATGAGCTTTCTTTTCAGCCTGGTTTAATTCGAATTGGGTTCTACGTGTAACTACTTCAAGTCTATGCTCAACAAAATATTTAACCATGTCCTTTAAGTTCAATAATAAAGGACGACCTTTAACAAGAGCAATATTATTTACACTAAATGAACTTTGAAGTTGTGTAAATTGATAAAGTTTATTTAGAACAACATTTGTAATTGCGTCTCTTTTAAGCTCATAAACTATTCTCATACCATCTTTATCCGATTCATCACGAATATCAGAAATCCCTTCGATTTTTTTATCAATAACCAGTTCGGCAGTTCTTTTAATCATTTCAGCTTTATTGACTTGATAAGGAATTGAAGTGGCAATTATTATTTCTCTTCCGGATGAAGATTCTTCAATATTTGTATTACCTCTAACAACTATTCTTCCTCTACCTGTTTCAAAAGCATTTTTCACTCCTTCGTATCCGTAAATTATTCCACCTAATGGAAAATCAGGAGCTTTTATGTATTTCATCAAGCCTGCAACATCAATATCATTATCGTAAATGTATGCGATAGTTCCATCAATAATTTCATTAATATTATGAGGTGGCATATTTGTTGCCATCCCTACCGCAATACCAGAAGCCCCGTTAATAAGAAGGTTTGGTATTCTTGTTGGCATAACAACAGGTTCTTTTAATGTATCATCAAAATTGAGCTGAAAATCAACAGTATCTTTATCAATGTCAACAAGAATGTCTTCAGATATTTTTTGAAATTTTGCCTCAGTATAACGCATAGCTGCAGCGCTATCTCCATCAATTGAACCAAAGTTCCCCTGTCCATTAACCAATGGATATCTTAACGACCATTCCTGAGACATTCTAACCATTGCCTCGTAAACAGATGAATCTCCGTGTGGGTGATATTTACCAAGCACCTCTCCTACTATTCTTGCTGATTTTTTAAACGTACGGTTTGCATATAATCCAAGATCGTGCATTCCAAATAAAACACGGCGATGAACGGGCTTAAACCCATCTCTTACATCAGGTAAAGCTCGCGATACAATTACCGACATTGAATAGTCGATATACGCTGATTTCATTTGATTTTCAATATTAACTTTAATGACTCTTCCTTCTTCCTGCATATTATCTATAGTCTTCTTATATTTAATCACTTAGCTATTTTAGCTAAAGGATACGAAATTACAAATAATTACTGAAACATAAGTTAATTTTAAGGTATTTATTATAAACAGATTTCTGTTAATAATTTTTGCTTTCAAGTAAAAGAAGTTATATTTTTGTGGCTACATTTGTTAACGTATATAATTATTTTAAAATCAGTATTTTAATATTGGTAAATTACAGAAAATCATTACTTTTGTTAAAATAATTATTTATTGTATTTGAAAGAAAACCTAATAAATTGCGTTATTTTATAAACACTAATTTACTTAGAGTAAATTAGTTTAAGATGAAAAACTAATGGAAGCAAAATTTTCACAAAGAGTAAAAAACGTATTAACATATAGTCGCGAAGAGGCAATTAGGCTAGGCAATGATTATATTGGGCTTGAACATTTATTGTTAGGAATTATCCGTGAAGGACAGGGAATGGCGGTTCAGATAATGTCTTCTTTTAATATTGATTTAGAACACTTTAAAAAAGAGATTGAAATTTTCATTTCAACAACAAATATTTCTGAAAAAAAACCTGAAAACATTCCTCTTATAAAACAGGCTGAGAGAGTGTTAAAGATTACTTATCTTGAAGCAAAAGTTTTTCAGAGTGATCTTATCGGGACAGAGCATTTGTTACTAGCCATTTTAAAAGACGATAATAACCTGGTAACGAAATCATTTCACAAAAAAGGAATTGATTATGAATCGGTAAAAGATGAAGTTAAAGCTATAATTACCAGTAAGGATAATAGAGTAATTCCAAAGGGTGAATTTTCGGAAGGAACAGCAGATGATTCGGAAGAAAAAGGAGGTTTCTCAAAAGGATCGAAGAAATTATCAGATTCAAAATCAAAAACTCCTGTTCTTGATAACTTTGGTCGTAATATTACAAAAATGGCTGAAGAAGGGCGTCTTGACCCAATAGTTGGGCGCGAAAAAGAACTTGAGAGAATAGCTCAGATTTTAAGTCGGCGGAAAAAAAATAATCCTATCCTTATCGGAGAGCCGGGTGTTGGTAAATCAGCTATAGCTGAGGGTTTGGCAACTAAGATTGTTGAAAGAAAAGTTTCAAGAGCTTTATTCAATAAAAAAATTGTAACTCTTGATCTTGCATCAGTTGTTGCAGGGACAAAATATAGGGGGCAATTCGAAGAAAGAATGAAAGCAGTTTTAAATGAGCTGGAAAAAAATCCTGATATAATTTTATTTATTGATGAATTACACACTATTGTTGGTGCAGGAAATGCTGCCGGCTCGCTTGATGCTTCAAATATGTTTAAACCTGCTCTTGCGCGGGGTGAGCTTCAATGCATTGGTGCAACAACACTTGATGAATACCGACAACATATTGAAAAAGATGGTGCTTTAGAGCGCCGTTTTCAAAAGATAATTGTTGAGCCAACTACTTCTGAAGAAACAGTTGAAATTCTTAATAATATTAAAGATAAATATGAGGATCATCATTTGGTTACATATACGTCGGAGGCTTTAAAAGCTTGTGTTCAGCTTACTAACAGATATATGAGCGACAGATATCTTCCTGATAAAGCTATTGATGCACTTGATGAAGCAGGTTCAAGAGTTCATATAAAAAATATTCATGTTCCTGTTAATATTATAAATATTGAGAATAGCATTGAAGAAACAAAAAAACTAAAAACCAATGCAATAAGCAGCCAAAAATTTGAGGAAGCTGCACAATATCGTGATATTGAACGAAAATTGCAGGATAATCTTGAAACAGAAAAGAGCAAGTGGGAAGAAGAATCTATGATTCATAGAGAAGTTGTTAATGAGGAAAATGTTGCCGAAGTTGTTGCAATGATGACCGGAGTTCCAATACAAAGAATTGCTCAGAATGAAGGTGAGCGACTTTTAAACATGGAAAACGAACTTGAAGAATCTGTTATCGGGCAAAATGAAGCAATTAAAAAAATAACAAGAGCTATTCGCAGAAATCGTGCAGGATTAAAAGACCCGCAAAAACCTATAGGGTCATTTATTTTTCTTGGACCAACCGGTGTGGGAAAAACTTATCTTGCAAAAGTTTTATCTAAATATTTGTTTGATACTGAAGAAGCTCTTATAAGAGTTGATATGAGTGAATATATGGAAAAATTTGCTGTTTCACGACTTGTTGGAGCACCTCCCGGATATGTTGGTTATGAAGAAGGTGGACAGCTTACCGAAAAAGTTAGGCGTAAGCCCTATTCTATAATTTTACTTGATGAAATTGAAAAAGCTCATCCCGATGTTTTTCATCTTTTACTACAAGTATTGGATGATGGAATTCTTACAGATAGTTTTGGAAGAAAAGTTGATTTTAAGAATACAATAATTATTATGACTTCTAATATTGGTTCAAGAGAATTAAAAGATTTCGGACAAGGTGTTGGATTCAGCACTTCTGCTAAAAAATCTTCAAAAGCAAATTATGCTCAGGGTGTTATTTCAAATGCTCTAAAAAAATCATTTTCTCCGGAATTTCTTAACAGAATTGATGATGTTGTTATTTTTGATTCACTTGAAAGAGAAGACATTCATAAAATTATTGATATTGAATTAAAACATTTATATGTTAGAATTAAAGAGCTAGGATACAATATTAGTATTACAAAAAAAGCAAAAGATTTTATTATTGATAAAGGCTGGGATGCACAATTTGGTGCAAGACCTTTAAAACGTGCTATTCAAAAACACATTGAAGATAATCTTGCCGAAGAAATTATAAAATCAAAACTTCAGGATGGAGATAACATTATCATTGATTTTATTAAAAAGGATAATGCAGTTAAAATTAAAATAAAGAAAAAAATTAAGGAAATAGAAAAATAGATTTTAGTTTATTAAAAAAGGGATGATTAGCAAATCATCCCTTTTTTTTATTACCTCCTCAAAATCATAAGATTATTTTCTAAAGTCTCTGATTCTGCCTGTTTTCTTTCTTGTCTTTGGGAATTTTATTCCATAATAGAAATTAATATAATAAGTTAGAGCATTTTTCAATTCCCTGCGTTTTACTATTTCATGAATTTTTTTGGTTTCGAAAAGTTTATTAGTAGTAACAATATCTCTGTCAACTTCGAATCCTGCACCTGTCACAACTCTTGGACCAGCAAACTCAACCAATCCACCCTCTTCACCAATAATAATATCCCCCTGAGTTACATAGCTTGCATAAGCTCCTCCGGTAGTTGGACCGGCGATAACTGAAAGATATAAAATTCCTTCTTTTTTCAGGTCTAAAATGGACATGTTCATTTTGGCCATTTGGGCTAGAGCCATTGGCCCTTCATTCATTCTGGCACCACCTGAAGAACAAACCGAAATAAATGGGTATTTGTTTTTAATAGCAAAGTCAACTGCTCTTTTAAATTTTTCACCAAAAACGGAACCAAAAGAGCCTCCAATAAATTGAATGTCTGTTAAAATAAGAACAACATTTTTGCCATTAATCTTTGCAATACCTGTAACAAGACTTTCATTAGAAAAGCATTTTTTCTGCATTCTCTCAAGCAAACTCTTGTATTTTCCAAAATTATATCTGTCGCTGCCAAATAATTGATAAATATCCAGGTCATTTTCAATTTCAATATAAGTGTCTTTATCACAGATCTTATCAATTTGATCTTCTATACTCAAGTAATCGCCTTTTCCACATTTCGGGCAAGCGTAATAATTATTAACATAATCTTTATAAGAAACAAATCCGCAACCACCTGCAACTCTGAAAAGATTTTGTTTTGGATCCCATTCTTTTATACATTCGAATAATTCGGTTTCTTCGATACCTTCTTTTGCTAAATGGGCTTTAATTAAAGTTTGATAATAAAAATCTTCACTTTCAATATCAACTCTGTCTTTAAAAGTTGGTTGTTTTTTATGGATTATTCTTTTTACAAGTTTTCCAAGTTTATTATAAAATTCTCCATAATTTAGAACTTTTTCTCTTCTCTCTTTTAATAATTTGGAAACAACTTTCTTTTTAATAGTTATTTTACCTCTTTTATCAACAGTAACCCATTCGTCTAATTCTTTAGTAATGGATTCTTTAATAATTTTGATAGTAAATTTATAATCGGTATGAGCACCATTTTTTGGCTCAGGTAATATTTCATCTATCATACCAATATCTCTGATATGTTCTGCTCCGGGTCTTAATACTTCCAAAGCATCAGGCAAAGTAGCTTCCAATTCTTCTCCGGCAGCTAATCTTTTATGAAAAATAATGCGACTACAACTTTCAGGTGCAATAACAGAATAGAGTGCGTTTTCTAGCATAAAGCTTTTGTCAGCTATCTGTATTGCTAATGCTCCGCCACTACCTCCTTCACCAATAACATATGAAATGGTTGGTGCTTTTACATTACAAAACCTGCTGATACAGTCTGATATTAAAAACGATTGTCCTCCCATTTCAGCCTCCATTGAGCTGTTTCCTCCAAAAGTATCAACAAATGATATTACAGGAGTGTTAGTTTTTTCTGCTTCGTCCAGAATATCAAGAATAAAACCATGACCTTCTGCAGTGACCATTCCGGTCGCTTTACTATTTTTTCCTTGTCTTCTCTTTTCCTGCCCAAGTATTATACAGCGAATTTTATTGATAGTCCCTCTTGCAGCTATAAGAGAAGGATCTGGTGATTCAAAGTATGATAATTTAGTAAAAACTCCGTCAATAACGTCTGAACTTCTAATCCTTTCAGGATTTCTTATCAGTTCATACCGCTCGATTAATGTCTTATTTGGTGTAATTTCTTTTTTTCTCATTATTAGCTTATTAGTTAAATAGTTAAACAAAATAATTTGAAGTAAAAAATTAATTTAATGAATGGTTTTCCCTAAATATTTAAATTTTTCAAGCGTCAAAATTAGAAAAGAAATACAGAAAACAAAGTAGAATGGTAAAAAAACAAATTCTAAATTGATAAATATATTTTTAACATTTTATAAAAAACAGTATAAGTGTGTTTTAGTTGAGTAAATTTGAAATAATTATTATTAATGAACTACATAGCAGGAGAGCTATCGGGATTCGTTCAACTTATAATTTTCAATACACTTCGTTTTTGAAATTTGAGTATCACGAAAAAAAATTGATTTATAATTTTTCGTATAATTCGTCAGTTTATTTTTGCTTTTCGAAGTTTTTTATAATTCCATTATATTCACCGCAGATATTATCAATTTTGGCTTTAATAGTATTGTCGTTATTACTAAAATATTTAATTATTAAAGAGAAACCTGTGTTAGTGAAATACATTTTTGAATTGTCTAATCCGTCAATATAGAAATTTTCTTTAGCTCCTACTCTATTATTTCGACCAAGATATTTTTCATGAATTATTTTCGAGATTCTTTCGATCTTATTATCAGATGTTTCCTTTATCACGTATTCGCCCATAAAAAACACATCATCAATAAAATAAAATAAAACACGCATACTTGAATTAAACATAGAATCTCTGTATCCTATTATTTTAACATCATACCTCTTATTCAAAAAATATGAATTAAAACAAATAGGTTTTACCTTTTTTTTGACTAGCTCTTGATAAGTTGTAAAATACTCAATATCATTAAATATAATAGCTTTATCTGTAGTGTAACTTTCATAACTTTCATTCTTTTTTAAAAACTCAAGAATGTGAAAAACAAACTCATCTTTTATGCAGTATCCGTGTGGGTTTTTGTTAGTATATTTCTTATAGGCATTAATATACCGGTAATTGTATTTGGAGTAAAATGTTTTTAATAAAAATAATTTTATTCGTGAAAAAGAAGTAATTGTTGCAAAAATGATAATTGCAAAAATCAAAATCAAAATAAAATTATTTAAAGTCATATTAAAAAATATTAAAGGTAAAAAGCACAATAAAAAGATAATATAATATTACAAAATTGCGAAAAAACAATTATCTTTTTATTATTTGTTTTCTTTTTTACCTTTGCAGCCATTTTACCTTTAATAAATATATAAGTACCTATAAATGAGAATTTAATATAATTAATGCTAATATTAAGTATTATGGAAAACAATCAATTACCAAAAGGCGGTGAATTTTTGTTAAGGAAAACAAAAGCTGAAAATGTATTTATTCCTGAAGAATTTGATGAAGAACAACAAATGATTGTTCAGACTTGTGAAGATTTTCTTGAAGCTGAAGTATATCCAAATTTAGAAAGAATTGATGAAAAAGAACCGGGTCTTATGCAAAAACTTTTAAAGAAAGCCGGTGAACTTGGATTACTTGGTATTTCTGTTCCTGAGGAGTATGAAGGTTTTGATCAAAGTTTTATTACTTCAATGAAATTTAATGAAGCAATGGGATCTGCAGCATCTTATTCTGTTGCAATGATGGCTCATACCGGAATTGGTACTCTACCGATTTTATATTATGGAACTGAAGAACAAAAAGCTAAATATATCCCAAAACTTGCTACTGGTGAATTACTTGCAGCATATTGTCTTACAGAACCAGATGCTGGTTCTGATGCTAATTCGGGAAAAACCAAAGCAGTTCTTTCTGAAGATGGAAAACATTATATCATTAACGGACAAAAAATGTGGATTACTAACGGTGGGTTTGCTGATGTTCAAACAGTTTTTGCTAAGATTGACAACGACAGAGTTTTAAGTGCTTTTATAATTGAAAAAAAATGGGATGGTGTTATAATTAATCCTGAAGAAAAGAAAATGGGTATAAAAGGATCTTCCACTGTTCAGATTTTTTATAATGACGTAAAAGTACCTGTTGAAAATTTACTTGGTAAAAGAGGTGAGGGATTTAGAATCGCATTAAATATTCTTCATATTGGTAGAATTAAGTTGGGTGCAACTGTTATTGGTAGCGCAAAGCGTACAATTAATCAATCTGTTAATTATGCAAATGAGAGAAAACAGTTTACTCAAGCTATTTCAAATTTTCCAATTATCAAGTATAAACTTGCAGAGCAGGTAATTAAAACTTATACTACTGAATCATCTGTTTATAGGGCAAGTAAAGATATTGAAACTACTATTGAACAATATTTGAAAGATGGAATGAGTAAAGGTGAAGCAAATATAAAAGGTGTTGCACAATTTGCTGTTGAGTGTGCACTATTAAAAGTATATGGTTCCGAAACTCTTGATTATGTTGTTGATGAAGCTGTTCAAATACATGGTGGAATGGGTTATTCATCAGAATTACCTATTGACAGATCTTATCGTGATTCGAGGATTAACAGAATATTTGAAGGAACAAATGAAATTAACAGATTGTTAATTGTTGATACTGCATTGAAACGTTCAATGAAAGGTGAAATCGATCTTTTTGCTCAAGCAAAACAAGTTGTTTATGAGCTAAATAAATCTGCTGAACACCAATTTGAGCTAAAAAGTTATTTTGAAACCAAGCACAATAATATTGAGAATTTTAAAAAAGCAATTTTATTAATCCTTGGAAACGGACAAGAAAAATTTAAAAGAAAATTTGCTTTTGAACAAGAGATTTGGATGAATATTGCTGATATGATTATACCTTTATATGCAGCAGAATCAACACTTCTTAGAGTTGAAAAACTTGAAATGATTCAGGAAAAAAACGAAATTACAGATAATGATGATTTAAAATTAGCAAAAGACATTCTTAATGTTTTTGTTTATGATTGTGCTGATACAATTTATAAAGCAGGTGCTGATGCTATTAATTCATTTTGTGTTGGAAAAGAGCAGCAATTAATGATAAAAGCTTTAGGTAATTTTACAAAAGTTGCACCGGTAAACACTAAATTGGCAAGAAGAAATATTGCTGACAAACTTATCGAAGAAAATAAATATAAGTTTTAATTATCTTTAATAAAGACAAAAAAAAACATAAAAAAGCCCCTTGTCAGAAACAAGGGGCTTTTTTTATATTTTGCAATTATTTTAAAATTGCCTTTGAAATTACTAAACGTTGAATTTGGTTAGTACCCTCATATATCTGGCATAATTTGGCATCTCTCATCATTTTCTCAACCATGAAATCACGCGAATAACCATCACCA
>Ga0222639_1000812_pt1 | contig 13784 bp, 10 predicted proteins | sample AntAcemetagen185_FD_179863 | JGI IMG/M metagenome (GOLD analysis project Ga0222639, IMG submission 179863) | Saline water microbial communities from Ace Lake, Antarctica - #185 | ecosystem: Environmental > Aquatic > Non-marine Saline and Alkaline > Saline | place: Antarctica: Ace Lake...
AAATGATTTTATTGATAAATGCATATATGAAGCTAGAAATGAAAAAAAATATTTCTATACTGACATACTCACGAAATTTACATTTGAGAACTTTTTGTTGTTTGGCTTAACAGAAGATGTATTAACAAATTTTGAAAGAATCATTGAAAAATGCACAAAAAAATTCTTAGTATCTCTTGATGGATTTGATCAATCATTTGATGAATATAGAAAAAGTACAGTTGAAAATTATAAGGACGAGAAAGATATAAAAAGAAGGACAAATAATGAAATCAATTGGTTGACCACTTTTTTAAACACAGTATTAAGGATAAAATCGAATCATGATCAGAAAACACTTTATTCGCTTATTGATTTTTGTGTTGCTGTTCCAACAGACAGATTTCTAGAAATAAGAAAAAAAGAAAGAGATTCATATATATATTCAGGACGCTATGCAACTCTTCGTTGGTCTGGTCCTGAATTAATTATATTACTAAGGAAAAGATTAGAGCTCTTGAGTGGGTATTATTGTGAAAGGAAAAAAGACAAAAACCCCCATGAGCTGCTACAGGAAGTAATGGAAAATGGCTTCAATGATTTGATTACTGATACAGTTATCAATATAGGTAAAATGGAATACCCAAAGCATATATTCTTAGAAGTTTTACGCCATACTTTTTGGAGACCTAGAGATATTTTGTGGTATTTTAGAAATATATTAGCGATGCATTCCGAAATGAGTAGAAGAAATAAAAAAATTACGGTTGATCAAGTTAAAAAAATAATTTCTGACACAACATTTAGAGTTATTGATGCGGAATTCATTGGTGAATTTCAAAAAAGTTTGGTCAATATTAGAAACGTCATTTCGGCGTTTAATCAAAGCGATAATATCTTGTCTTATGAACAAATTCAGCAAAAAATATATGATATAGACTTTTATTTTGCTTATGGAAAGGATGAGAATCTCAGTTTAAATGAAAAGATAGAATATTTATATAATTTAGGCTTTTTAGGTATTGTCGCCGATAAAAATTTTGTCAATAGATTTGGGCTTAGGTCAAATCATGTATTTTATTTCAATGAAGGTAGCCAAATGTTTAAGGGACAGGGGATGGAGGAGTCTGAACTAAAAATGCTTAATTACCTAATTCACCCAATGTTCTGTGAATATCTTAATTTAAATGTAAATGAAAAAACTTTGATCTTTAATTATACTTGGGATTATTTGTATGAAACTGAAGCGTATATTTTTACTTATGAATGATCTTTATTTAGAATTCATGGGATATTCATTAAACCCAGACAATATGCTAAGCTCTGAGTCTCCATCTTAAGAGAGGGACTGCCAATAAATCCAGATTCGGGTCAGACCTGCACATTGTCAAAATTCAGTTATTAACCAAATTACCTCCAACGTGGGAGTGGGGGACATCCTATAATGCTCCTGTCAAGAAAAAATATTCAAAATAATATAACCTTTCATATCAGCTAGTTACGATGCTCGAAAATTCTTGATACAGTTCAGCGTCAAGCCCATTGCGGACTTTTTGCAGTTTTCAGTGAGTTTCTCACCTTTTGTGAACTCTACACCTTATCGTTACGTTTATCCGGCATGCGACCCTGCCGGCCGCCGCCCATCATCCCTTATCCAGGTTGTAAAGTTCAGTGAGAGGCCCAGTATTGTCCCTCACGAGATCCAAAATTGGTCTCAACGTCCATAATCGAGCTCTCTCACTGATAAACTTGCATACTCTTATATGTTAAAATGACAACTACATTTCCCCTCAGAAGATAATCAAGATTCTCCATCAATTCTTAAAGTTTACAGCGACGCAGCCGCTTTCATCTTCATTGATTGCTTATTCTGAAGAACATCATTCCAATCCTGGCCTTCCTGAGGCGGCAAATCTAACGTAAATATCACGCCTGAATAACGTTCCTGGAATTGCCGGGTATATCCTTTTCCTGCTGGGTCATTGTCAAATGCAAGAAAGATATCCATTTTTTCTGAACTGTATTTTTTTATCAGACCATCAATCAACTTCCATTGGAAACGGCTAACCTGGCCGCCAATTGCAAAATACCGGGTTCGGTCGTTTTTATCACGGCGCAGTTTGGCATAGGAAAGTGCGTCAATCGGAGCTTCGCAAATCACGGCCCTTACATCACCTTCCTTCAAAATACTCCTCCACAGCCCTTTACGACCGCCTTTCGTGTAACATTTGAAATTATGATTCCGCTTTTCAATACCCGCTATCCCCTTAAAATCAAAGTACGGAAAACAAACATTCCCATACCGATCAATTCTTACGACGTCGGCAAACCGACCGGCCAAAATGGATTCAAGACCAATACCTCGACTTTCCAAGTAATCATGATGTCTTGTAATCGGCGTGGTGTCAGCGTACTCCAACGCCACTTTTTGTCGGTTCTTGGCGGCTGATCGAGGATTAGGTAAAGGGGCAGTATGGGAAAAAGAATCAATATTACAGCATAACGCTTTCCTCAGCTCTTTTCTTGTTTAACCAAGATTACAGCCGGTATGCTGCATTACAAAGTCAAGAATTGAACCCCCTTTGCCATGCCTGAAATCGTAATATACCCAATGCCCATCATAGCCCCGGCTCACAGCAATTTTGCCGTCATCAGCCTGGCGCCTGAGTACGACACATGTTCTGCTGGACTGGTTACGGTCAAGCTCCGTGTAATCGTAGTTCGGTGCATATTCCATCAGGCTGATTTCACTTTTAAATCGTTCAAGTTCTTCCATTTGAACTCCGGCGGTCTTATGTTGTTCATTCCTCAATGATGTTGCTTTAACTGCCGTCTTCATGGCCCCACTTTCTGATAGTGTGGTAATTATCCTGAGTAACCCCTCCGGCTTTGCCAGAGGTACCTGGCTGATGTTGGTCTCCTATAATGTTACTTTCAAATATTCAGGATTGAACGGTTCCTGCTTTTTCATTAAGGTCCACGCGATCACCAGGAGTTTGGCCGCCAGTTTGACTCTCATTTTTGTCTTGATGCCTCGCTCGCGGGATCTTTGGCGGAGTTTTTCCGTAAAGTATGCGACAAACAGTTGATTTCTGGAAGAAGCCACCAGGGCCGCCTGGTACAAAGCATAGCGGAGATCGGCTTTTCCTTTTTTCGATATGACTGCCGTGGCGCCCGCCGATTGTTTTCCGCTGCGGTTTGCATTGAGGTCCCAACCTGACAGCTTTACCACCTGTTTTGCATTATCAAACCGAAATGGGTTTCCGATAGCGCCCAAAACTTTCGATGAGATGTCTTTGCCAAAACCAGGCATGGTGAGAAGATACGTGTATTCAGGGAAATTCAAGCAGATTTCTTCTATCTTTTCCTCCACTTCCAAAATGGATTCCCGGACATGTTGAAGTTCCTCAACCATCATTTTTGCTTCAAACTGAACAGTTGCCCCAGCACTACAACCAATGGATTCAAATGCCTTTTCCCAAATCAGCTTCACGTGTTCCCGTTGCTTTATTGTGCGTTTGCCTGGTGCGACCAACCTTAGAAATTCTTCGTACTCCAGCCCTGCTATCAGCGAAGGTTCCAGGCACCATTTCACCACGCTAAGGCTGCAGGCTGACATCCGGGGAAAATAAGGGTCCAATTCAGGAAAATACTGCGCAAGCAGATGATTCCGAATCCGTACTTTCGTTCCGTGTTCCTGCTTTTTCAGCCGCCGTTTAAAAGACAGCAGGTTTCTCAGTTCGCGAAGTGACATGATCGGATATTCGTAAAACAGACATTTGCCTTGGGAAACCAAATCCGCCACATTGGCCGCATCCTTCGTGTCATGCTTGTCCCAGCGCCCATCCAGTAATTCACGATTTCTTTTGACGGCCGTGCCCGCCACAAGCACTACTTCAAAACCGCTTTTGATCAAGTGCTCTCCCAGAGGTTTGTGGTAATTAGCTGTCGGCTCAAGGCCAAACACCACCTTATTGAGGTTATTCTTAACTTTGGCCGCTTCAACGTACGTGTACAACTTCTCATATCCCTGTAAATTGTTATTAAAAACCAACCGCTTCAGAAGTGTTTTCCCCCTGGCCGTTCCAAAAAAAGCATGATGATTATCCTTGGCCACATCAATGCCTACAATCAAATGTTCATTGGATCCACGGATCTCTTTCCGCAATTGACGAAAACTCTCCAACCTGGTAGAATCCACATCGTCCATTTGAAACCTCCTTTTTAAGTTAAAGTTGTTTGCCAAAGCGACTTCATCTTAACAGGAGGTTTCTTTTTTCGATAGCTATTAAGAAAAATTTATTTATGCTATACGGGGGAGTGTAACCTGTTGGTTTTTTAATATATAACGTCCATCATTAAGTAAATAACTTCGGGCAGCGGGAAGCTCTTTCAAAATTTAACTGAAATTGAGCATAGTCTCTCAAACTGATGTACACATGGCCAAGCTGTTTTATGAATTAGGGGAATTAATGATTAATGGGGGTCGGACCAAGCTATCTATTTAATATGAAAAGAAAATACCTTAAAAACGAGCTGTTTTTGGGGTTTAGAAGCCTGTTTTTAGGGCCAAAATAAGGCGTTTAAGAAAAATGCTTGAATTCCATATTTTCTTAGAAGGTCGATTTCACCCTCAAAAACACAGGTTTAAGACCAAAAAATACCCTATTTTAAAGTTATTCGGTAAACATATTAAGATGTTGGCTTGGTCCGACCCCAGACAAAAGACAACAACAGACACAAAGGGGACGTCCCCAGTGAAAATCAAGCTACATTTTCATACAGCATCCGTTTTTCCGGGCTCATGGCCGCCAGGTACTCCCGGGCTTTTTCAGGCGAAACGGCCTTCAAGGATCCATCTTCCAACTGGATGACCACGCCGGCCTCGGTCAGCATTTTGAAGCGCCTTTTCCGAATGTCCTTGTCCGGATGACAGATGAGCTGACAATGGCCGCAGGTGAGCTGCCCCTTGTTGCCGGGCAGGAGGGCGTGATAAAAGCCTATGCCCGGTCTGGGGCGAAAGGCGTATGGCTTGACGGCACTCCGTAGCGCGACCGGAAACTCTTCATCCTTTTCCGGTATGGGGAACCTGGCCGGCGACCAGGTGGACCACTTGCCCGATTTGGACAGTCCGGCAAACCCGCCGCAAACGTAGTCGCAACGATTGTAGCTCTGCCGCCTGGCATAGGAGAATTCAACCCCGCCCAGGGTGATGGTGGTTTTTTCGTCCGGGTGCATAAGGCCCGAGGCACAAGCGGACTGGCACAGCCTGCAAGTGTCGCAATAGTTTTCCCCGGCAGGCAGGCGGCCCGCCCTTCAACGTTTCGGTGGTAACGATGCCCACATCGATGGCACCGGCATTCAACACCAGGTCTTTTGCGAGTTGGCTGAGGTCTTCGTAAGGCTTTTTGTCTTTCACCTTTTTTTACATCCTCGTTTTTTTCGCAGATCCTTGATGTCAAACGGTTCTTTCCAGATAAATGGTCTTTGACGGGCCGAATTGGTTCGTACTGAAGAAATGTATCAGCTTGGAATCATTCCAGGCGACCCGGGTGCTTATTTTCTTTACGCCCAGCTTTCTCAAATGTGCCATGAATTCATTAATCAGCTGCCTGCCGATACCCTTTTGCCGGCAATCGGGATCAACGCCGATGGTATCCAGGGTTGCCTCTTCCTGGAAAATACCGTATTCTCCCATGTAGATTTCCCCCATCACGAACCCCACCACCGTTCCATCTTCCTCCTCTGCCACCAAGGATGCAGGCAGATAATCTTTGGTCTGGAAAAGCTTTTCAAATTTCACATTATAATACTCCGGCCGTGGCAACTTGAGTACTTTCTCGTCAATCCCAACCACAGCGTCATAATCGTCAGCCTTCATGAGTCTGATTTTAATGGTGTTCGTGTTCATGGGGGCCCCCTTTCTCTAAAACGTCAACCGTTGAGATTCAACAAGTAACCTTGAATTCGGCTGCCTTCATTAACAGCCTTCATGATTTGATTATCCATGAGTTTGGCCTGATGTCAACCTTTAAACGTTGATGATATTAGATGATTCTACAGACGAAACCCGTGGTCTGATTGACCAAGTGGCGGAGGAATTTCCAAAGGAAAAGCATGATGTTCATGTCATCCGCAGGAAAAAAAGACAGGGGTTTAAATAGAAAAGATTCTTAGTCTCAATTGCTACAAGAAATTTCATCGCCATGATATCCTTGCAATTGTTGACAAACTGAAAGGTCGGGCATATGCTCGTAATCATCTTTTTTCGGACATTCTTACTTTTTTATCCAAAATCAAATCAGAGAAAGCCTCATTAGGGAGAAACAGCATGGGACGGGGAAAAATGCACTACGGCTGGGTTGTCATTTTCATGGGCTTGCTCACCACCATCGCCGCCCACGGTTTTGGCCGGATGGCTTACACCATCATTCTGCCCGCCATGAAAGACGGGCTTCAGCTTGATTACACGCAGCTGGGACTTCTGGGCACCGGAAATTTCATCGGCTACCTGACCATGGCCATCATTGGTGGGTTTCTGGCGGCACGCTTTGGAACCCGTATTGTCATCACCCTGGCGCTGGTTCTCATGGGCATCACCATGGTGCTGACCGGCCTTGCTGAAAATTTTGGTTTCGCCTTTGGCATGCGCCTGATGACGGGTCTGGGCAACGGTGCGGCCTACGTACCGGCAATGGCCCTGGGGTCCGCCTGGTTTTCCATGGAAAGACGGGGGTTTGCCACGGGAATCGTCTCGGGGGGCATCGGGGCGGGAACCCTTATCAGCGGGCTGGTGGTGCCTCCCATCCTCCAGGCTTTCGGCCCGGAAGGGTGGCGCATGTCCTGGTATATTCTGGGTGGAGCCGTGCTGGTGATTTCAGGGGTGGTATTCCTCTTTATCCGCAGTCGTCCCGAGGATAAGGGGCTATCTCCCATAGGGGTTCAAAAGAAAGATGACCGGGCCGCTGCTTCCGGCATCCAAAGCAAGGTCTCTTCCCTTGACTGGACCCGGATCTACAAAATGCCGTCGGTCTGGTACCTGGGCCTCGTCTACTTTTTCTATGGCCTGTCCTATATCATCTATATGGTCTTTTTCGCCGCCTATCTGGTCAAGGAAATCGGCCTATCCCAGGCATGGGCCGGCACGTTATGGGCCACGGTAGGAGGATTGAGCGTTTTTTGCGGCGTCATCTGGGGAAGCATCTCCGACCGGCTGGGGAGAAGCCGGGGGGCGGCCCTGGCCTACCTGGTCCTGGGCATCTCCTATATTATTTATGCGCTGGTTAAGGTCAAATTCGGCTTTTACCTGTCCGCCGTTCTGTTCGGTTTTACCGCCTGGAGCATTCCCACCATCATGGCGGCAGCGGCCGGCGACTTTGTGGGGCCCCGACTTGCACCGGCGGGGCTGGGGTTCATCACCCTGTTTTTCGGCATAGGCCAGGCCCTGGGGCCGTTACTGGGGGGGTATATTGCCGATGTCACCCATTCCTTCACCATCCCATTTCTGGTGGCGGGGGGCATATCACTGGCGGGTATGGTGTTTTCGCTTTTTCTCAAAAAGCCGGTGAAATCGTAAAACCATTTTCATTATTCAGTATCGAGGAGGAGGAAATGCAATGAAGACGTTTTTTTTCCGTTTTTTCTTTTTGTTTCTGATTATGGGGTCTTGGCTTTTTCTGGATACAACCCTCTGTTTCAGCCTGGACCGTTTCGGTTCCGGGTTTCGGGAAGAACGGGCCGGATGGATATTCGTTCACATCGAGGGTGAACCCGCTGAACGGGGTTTGCAGTACGGTGCGCTCATGGCGCCCGAGATCAATGAGTTCATTTCGGTGCTGAAAGTCTACTTGAAAGAAAACACCGGAAAAAACTGGGACTTTTTTCGGGATGCGGCCCAGAGTTTCATGATGGATAAATTGGGGGAAGAGTACCTGACTGAAATTGCCTGGATTGTCGGGGGTATGCGGCTACGGGGCATGACGGTGGATATGCTGGATATCGTAGCGGAAAATGCGTTTTTCGAACTGGCGGACTACTATCTGCCATGGCTTGAGGGGGAATCGGATGGCCAAAAACAATGGGGGCGTCGTATTTCGCCCCCATTTCGCTGCTCCGCCTTTATTGCCACCACGCCCTACACGAAAGACGGCCGGATCGTCATGGGACACAACTCATGGGATGATTACATCATTGGACAAAGGTTCAATGTGATTCTGGACGTTCACCCCTCAAACGGTTATCGGGTCATGCTTCAGTGTGCACCCGGGTTTATTCACAGTGGAACGGATTTTGCCGTCAACAGCGGCGGCATGGTCATTACCGAAACCACCATCGGAAACTTCAAAGGGTTTGACACAAACGGTATCCCCGAATTTATCAGGGCCCGCAGAGCAGCCCAGTATTCTGAAAACCTGAACGATTTTGTAAGGATCATGTCCGAAGGAAACAACGGCGGCTATGCCAACACCTGGTTGATCGGGGACATTAAAACCAATGAAATTGGAAAACTGGAACTGGGTCTTTTAAACGTCACATTTTCCCGATCAAAGACCGGTTTTTACGATGGAGAAAACTATGTGGATGATTCCAAAATGATCCGGGAGGAATGCGGCCCTACCTTGTGGGAAACGTTATCCAACTGGCCCGATGATCTGTCCAACGCCAACTGTGTAACCGCGCGTCGAATGCGCTGGCAGGCGCTTATGGAGCAGCACAAGGGGGAGGTCGACGCTCAGTTGGCCATGGCGTTTGAAGCCGACCAGTTTGAACAGGCCCTGGGTCGGATCAATCCCGGTGGTCTTGTCCTCATGGCCCGCATGGAAATCACGGATATTCCCGAAATTCCCGGTGCTGAAGCCCCCAGGCCCTTCGGCGCCAACGAGGCCAAGGTGATCACGGCGGAACTGGCCGAGAAAATGAGTTTCTGGGCGCGCATGGGACACCCGGATGGTTCCCAGTTCCAATGGTCTCACTTTCTTCTGGATTATCCCCGGTTCGCCTGGCAGTCCCCTTATCTGAGGAATCTGGTGGGACATCCCTGGGCACTGTTTTCGAGTCGTTAGCAGAATTGGGAAATCAACGTACCGGTTTCCGTCATTCCTGACCCAGCACGAATTAGGATGCAGCCCCGATTTCAGGTTCCGGGACATGGCCGGCATAAAGACTTACCCCGTATGGAACCCGGCCCATCTTGAAATCTTGGGGTTTGGTGAAAAACGGATCATCAACCACCTGTTTCAGCAAATCATCTCTGTACTGCGGGTGGGCGATGCCGGCAATGGCCAAAGCCTTGTTTCCGGTGGTCAACCCTCGGAGGTCCGCGACCCCGTATTCCGTTACAATCACCACGCCGTCATAGGAAGATGCGGTCAGGGTGACGCCGGCCGGGTGATGGGCCACGATCTTTGAGAGGCCCTTGTTCGTGATGCTTTTGACCGCGATAATGGCCGCACCGTATTCCCGGCGGCTGATGGCCCGAATGAAATCGGGCTGGCCACCGACACCGCTGTAATATTTCCCAGGATCGATGAAATCGGCCCAGACATTGCCGAACAGGTCGATGCCCAATGCCGTATTGATAGAAATGAACGGACTGTTTTTGCGAATGATGTCTGCCCCGTTTGTGTAAGCGCATGGGCGCATTTGCACCCCGGTACGCATATGGCAGAAGTCATAGAGGTCTCCGGATCCCATGATCAAGGATGTGGTGCTGTACCCCAGATTGGCCTTTTTCTTTCGGTTGGTAACAATCCCCATCTTCTGCAGCAGCATGAGCCCGTCGCCGTACAGTTCGGTCTGCACCCCCAGATCCCTGAACCCGCCGCCCCGAATGATGCCGATGACCGAATCGGGGATTTTGCCGATGCCTGTCTGAAGGGTCACGCCGTCGCGGATAAAGTGTTCAACAATGAGTTCGCCGATTCTCCTTTCCGCATTGGGCAGATCGTCGAAATCGGGCGGATCAAAAGTATAAACCGGCTTGACATCCGCTTCCACCAGGTAATCTAGGGAACCGGCATCCACCACACTCTGGCCCTCGGTGAACGGCATGGACGGATCCAGTTCGGCCACCACCACCCGGGCATGATCAATGGCCGTATGGAGCGCCTCCACAGATAGTCCCAGGCTGTATTCGCCGGTGTGGGGATTCCGGGTCACTTTGATCAGCACCACATCGGTCTCGTATTTCTGACCGGCGCCGATCAGGCCGTCCACATTGGCCAGCGTGCAGGGAAGGTAGTAGGCACGCCCCAGGTTGGCGGCCTTTCGTACCTCTCCCCCGGAAAAAATAGAATAGGCCATGACCCGGTCCTGCAATCCTTCTGCCAGATACGGAATCGGTCCCTGAAGCAGGAGATGCACCATCCGCGTGAAGGGCAACCGTGGCGTGCGGGCCTTTATGGCATCAGACAGAGATTCAATCAGGGTAGTCGGCGTTGCAGCGTTTGATCCGACATAGCAGTTAATGGATTCTCTTCCCTTGAAGTGTGCGGCAATCACCTCACCCAGTTGATCCGCTGGAATAATTTGTGGCGTTTTTATCATGGCTTTATCTTCTTTGATTTCTCCAACGGAACATAGCAGAAAATCAACGTACCGGTTTCTGCCATTCCTTGGCGAAAACCTCTCCGATTCGGCCCACCTGGCTTGGGTCTATTTTCATGGCCTTGGCAATTTCACCATAGAGTTTTTTGCGGTCACTGTTTTCCGCCGCCACCAGGCTTGTGAGATTTCTCTTTTCCTTCAGGCCCAGACCGGCGGCACTGGCCAGGGACACATACCCATTGTTGTCCTCCCTGAGAACTCCGTTTTGATAGAAGGGTTTCATTTGGGCATAACGGGCTTTCATCTGCTGCTTCAGCATTCGAATGCCGGGATTGGAAACCGTTAAAGGCTCAGCCGCCATCGCCGGGGGCGCGAAGAAAGCAAAAAAGGTGTTGTTGAAAAGGCTGCTCTTTTCATTTTTGAGGGATGTTCCTTCCGAAGGCTTCTGCCCCCTGATTTCATCGACGATCTCCCCGGCCACGGATTCCACCTGTTCAGCGGGGAAATAGATGTTGATGGTGACACAGGCAAAAATCATCAACGAAAAAAACATCAGCGTCATCCGCACAGGTCTTCTAAAAATCTTCATGGTAAAACCTCCCTGGAAGCGTTTATCGAACAACGGGACCGCCTTTGGAATCGGTAATCCGTTTAATTCGCTTGAGCATATCTTTAAACCCAACCCGATTGTCTTTGCTTTGATTTATCACATCCACCCCTGAAAAAAAACCTCTTTTCACCAGGTATTCCCTGCCGTCCTTTAGTATGGTGCCGTGGATTCTGAATACATCATTTTCAAGGGTGGCATGGACGCCGATTTTTTCATAGGGAAATTCTTTGAAAAAGGAAACGAACAGCCCGGCCATACCGGCAAAGGGACTTTGTCCCCCCCCGAGGCGTGCGATATTGTCTACGGCTTTTACACTGATTTTTTGAGGGACATCATCGGTTTTGACCGTATCCAGGAGCAGGTCAAACCGCTGCAGCTGACCATCGGAAACCTCCAATTTTTTTGCATAACCGTTCAAAATGCCCTCTATCTTCCCGAAAGAGGTCCCTTCGGTCATCTCAGCCAGGTTCAAATGGTGCCAGCGGGCATTCAAGTGGTAAACCGGAAGGGCGGTAAAAAGCCCTCTCGCACCCACGTGGGAAAGGGTTAACGCCCCGTCGAAAATATCTGCCTTTATTTCCCCCGTACTCTGCAACCGCCCCCCCTCAATATGGATGGGGTCCAGGTTTCCGCCGGCACTCCCCGTTACCGCGTGAGGCCATATTCCGGACAGTACCGGTTCCAATTGAAGATCCTCAAAATGAAGCGCCGTATGAATCGCCGGTGAGGGCGTCATCAGGTTGGTGATCCTGGAAGGGCCGATGCGAACCGTTCCCCCCGGAACCGCCAGGGTTGTGGCGGCGGGCATGAACAAACGATTTGGTGCCGCCTGTATGGGGACCTTCAACCCCTGTTCCGGCAGGAAGGGAAGCCGCATGGAACGAACCGACAAGCCGCCTTCCAGATTTTGTGCCGCCCCCTCACCCTTACCATTCGTCAACCAGACCGGGAGGGACAATTGGATGCCGGTAAGGGCGTAAATGGCATCCCCGTAAAACAGCGCCCCGTCTTTCCACGTGCAAACCCCTTGGGTCATCCAATGGGATTTCTTGCCTTTCAGGATCATTTCCGCCCCGACAATACCCTCCAGCCTGACTTTTGAAAAGGCCGGTTTTTCCGTTTGAAAAGGCTCCCGAATCAACCGGTGAAAAGGTGCCTTCACAGGGGTGCCCGGAATCTTAAGGGACAATTCCCCCTCATATTCGTCCCCTGCCTGAAACAATGTTCCCGTTACATGGGCTGTGGCAATCTTGTCCATCCCCAGGGACAACTTATCCAGTTTCAGCCGTTTATTGGAACCCTGGTAGCTTCCGTTATATTGTGCAAAAAAAGCGTTCTCCCCAAAATCAAAATAAAACCGATCCATCAGAACTTCGCCGCCATCGGCAGATAATTCACCTGTTGCCCTTATGGTTAACGGGGGAGGTGTGATCCGGCCTGAAATCTGGGCGCGAAGGGATATGTTTTCACCCAGGCAGGTTCCCTGTGGGTTTTGAAACCCAAATTTTTTAAGGGCCAGATGGGTGGAAAAAGCGATCGCGCCCTTTTTGTCCACTGTTGCCGTGACTGCAAGGGTATCCATCCCCTGAAAGGTCCAATCAGACGGCAGCAGTTTCAAGCGGGAGGCCGTGTGGAACAATCCTGTCTCTTTTCCCTTTGCCGTGATTGTCAGTCGACCCTTGTCCATTTGAAAAGCCGCCCGAATGTTGCTTAAAAGGGAGGCGTTTAGTCTGATTTCCGGAAAATTCAGGGACCGTTTAAGCAAGTTGACCTGCCCTTGTGTGGAATCGATTTCTATGTGCGTAACGGAAGATATCTTTTTTTCTGCGGCATGCTTAATTTCAGGAATACGGCAGGAGAGCTCCCTGATTTCAAAATGGGGGTAAGATCCCGAAAAATTAAGGGTTCCTGCGGCAGACTTCACGGAAACGCCCTTCCCCTTAAAGGCCACTTGATTCCCGGTCAGCGTTCCCGACAGTTTTAAATTGGAGACGGGCCCCATAACCGCAACCTGAGCCTTCATCAACCCTTTTACACTGATTTTTTTGGCGCGGTATGAAACGGGACTGTTTTTCATGTTCCCCTGCACATGACTGTCAAAAACCCACCGGCCCTGTTTCACCCCTCCTGAGAATGTTCCGGAAAAATCCATGGGTCCGGCAATATTGAGTTCACCAAACCTTCCCTCAACACCTTTAAGGGAGAGATTTAGGTCGGAAAAAGCTATCTTTTGTTTTCGGTGGTCATAATGCATGGACGTCTTTGCTCGAATATTTTTGACCTTTGCTTGAGGACTCCTTAAATCTCCATCTGAAAAGGCCAGTGTAAGATCGATCTTTGGGTCGGCGAGTGATAAGGCGCTGGTGGTTTCAATATGAAAATCAGGGATCGAGAGCGTCGTGTGTTCGTTGGGTGATTCAACCACAATGCCCCCCCGAATATCCATTAAATGATCGGCGTTGAGATGTCCTGACAGCCCTGAAACCTCAATTCTGCGACCGCCCCATCGGGCAACCACGCGGCCCTCTCCGATTTCAGCAGCCGCCAGCCTGAGATCCTTAAAAAGAAAGAAGGAGACGAAAAATCCGGCCATGGAATTCAAAAAAGAGGGCCCTTCACTTCTGTTATCTTCTGAAACAGCGGTTGCCCC
>Ga0222639_1000824_pt1 | contig 13694 bp, 11 predicted proteins | sample AntAcemetagen185_FD_179863 | JGI IMG/M metagenome (GOLD analysis project Ga0222639, IMG submission 179863) | Saline water microbial communities from Ace Lake, Antarctica - #185 | ecosystem: Environmental > Aquatic > Non-marine Saline and Alkaline > Saline | place: Antarctica: Ace Lake...
ACCCCGCAGAAAGATTAGACACCCGGTCTGTCCCTCCACCAGCTGAAACGCTTCATTATATTTCCCCATAGAACCACGGTGGCGCTCATGGGTATCCTTCATTGCTCCGGTCGGCGACTCGACCCCGCAGGCCCTCGCCTCTATACGGATCTCCTCCCAGACCTCGCCCTAGTTCGAAGAAAACTGCGAGGACCGTTCCAGACTCTCAGAGACCGACCGGGCCTTCTTCGCCCGGATATTCCGTGACATCATCACATCCGAATCCGAGAAATGCGCCGAACGATATGACCATCGCCCCGATTCAGTGCAGGAGACCGGGACCACGATCTTCGCCTCAGGCGGCACCAGAATGCTGGTGTTCACCACCCGGTTCTGCTTCGCCCCGGCAAGCTCCTCACCATCGAGAATTAAGACCGGCAGCTTCCCGGTGTTTCTCACCACCAGTTCCGGAACCGAACCACTCTCGGAAACCTCAGAAACCTGCAGGAATCCTGCCTCAAACGCCTCACGTAAAATCAGATACTCAGGGCCTTCTGCCGCCTCTGCGTTGCGCACAAGGGGGGCAACGGCCATATTCCCAAACGATACTGCATCGCCACAGCTGATGCCGGCTAAAATATCACTTCCGGTTATTGCCATATCCATATCCATCTCTTCCTTTGTTTCGCCCCCGACACACAGGCCGGAGACGCATACCAAGATATGGTGCCGGGAAATGCTTATTTAATTCTAACATAACGAGTTTAGCATTACTAGCAAAATTATCAGTGTTAGTTTCATTATCTTCTACACCAATTATTTCTCAGGAGAAAAACGGTCATGGATGCTTTTGAACAGGTTGTACACATTATCCCGCTGGGTCATGAGATTGATCGGGCCATCGTCCCGTTTGAGAAGGTTAAGGCTGACAAAGTCTATCTGCTAACAACCTATGATGAGCCTGGCAGCATGGGTGAGGACCAGATCTATTACGCCCGTGAGGTTCGTAATAAACTCTTAGAACGTGGGATAGCAGTAGAATGTGTAAAGACTGATCTCTTCGACCTGCTGGATATTATCTCCAATACGGCGATCATCATCCGGAAAGAGAAGGAGCTGGGCAACCGGGTGAACGTGAATATGTTAGCCGCCGGACGGCTCACCTCGGTCGGCGTAACGCTCGCTGCAATGGCCCACAATGTCAATGTCTACTACGTGAAGAGCGACGCCTTTCCGGAGGACCATGACGAACGCCTGGCCCACGGGCTTTCGGTCTGTTCATCCGGTGATATCACCCGGCTGGTGAACTTCCGGTTCCTGCTGCCTGGTGAGACCGGCATCAGAATCCTGGTCGAACTCTGCACGAAGGACCGGCCGGTCCGCAACCGGGATATCCTCAGTGTACTTCAGGAGGCAGGTGTGCCGGGATTTGAGGAGCTTTATGATGAGGTAGGCCGGGAGGAGCGCCGGGCTGTGCAGAGCCGGCAGCTGATGCGTCTGGATAAGACGATCTTAACCCGGCTTGAGAAGGACGGGTTTATCGAGCGGGAGAAACAGGGGAGAAATGTGTTTGTATCGGCGACGGAGACGGGGCTGTATGCTGCCTGTGCGAGTGGGTTGTTTCGGAGAGAGTAGGAGGAGTTACCCATAGCCGGAACACGTTTTCTGTAGCAAATCATTGTCTATTCTTTATGATTGGATATAGAGCATTAAGGTGTCTTGAGATATATCATCCAAATTGTTAATCCATATTGAATCTTTAATATCTCTCTCTTCACTTTCAATGTTTAGCCATTCCAATACTTCATTAACACGTACATCATAGGGAAGAGAAACAGATGATAATGGACGTCTTAATCGAAATTCTAATTTTTTTAATAAGCTTTCATCTGAGTAAAGGCTTAAAGCTAATCCTTCAGCATGAAATGTATTCATCCATGAAGGTTTTTCATCCTCCAATAATGGTAGTTTTAGATACCACTCGTTGCAAGTCATCCTGTTTGTTCGCGAACCATATTGGTTCATAAGTAGTGTAAGCATTGCATTTCGGATGGCGCCACCACAATGAAATACATAAGAAAACCCATCTTTTTGAACTATTGGCCAAACGTTCTTTTCAAATTTGAGATATCTTTTGAGTGCTTGTGGCTGACTGGAATCCACAAAAAAAGGTCGAGACGAATATTTCCAATCACCATCAGGTTCACCTTTATGGATCAAATCTCTTACTTCAAGTTTTAAAGAATCCCATGATTTTACTTCAAGATTTTTTCCTGCAACGCCAAGTCCCCTACCCCCATAAAAAAGAACTCCATCAGCTAATACGTCTCCACTGTCGATATCAACCACACTATACCCACTATTACTTGAGATATTTGTATGAATCTGGCCCATTTTTTCTGCTTTCTGCAACCAATACTCACCCAATTGTAAAACATCACCTATTTCCTCAATTAATTCCTCATTTTCTATCATTTTATTTAGAATCGATTGAAATGTTGATGCCAGTTGCGTTGAAGAACAAAATAAATCAGAAAGGCTTTTTTTGGACCTTTCTTTTCTTGGACTCTGATAAATATACGATGCGATCTGTTGTCGGATTACAGCATAGTTTGGTCCTTTTTTCCCCTCACCAAGCCAACCATCCCGTGCAGCATCAATCATAGCATGCTGTAAAATATAATCCGGGAGTTTTTCTGCACAAATCATCACTCGTGTTTTATGAGTTCTTCTGTTACCACGACCAATCCGTTGAAGTAAAGAAGAGATGTCTGGAGGAGGACCATCTAAAATTACTAAATCAATATTTCCAATATCTATTCCAATCTCAAGTGTAGATGTTGCAATCAGAATAATACGGTCTTTATTTTTGATTGCCCACTCCGCTTCTTCCCGAAGTTTTTTACTTAAACTACCATGATGGGCATATATTTCATATCCTATCTTATCACTCTGTGATTTCAGTAAAAAAGTCAGATAATCCACACGTTTTCTGCTTTTAGAAAAAATTAATATTTTCTCATTTTGTTGTAAGGAACTGAGATACACCAATATCTGATTTGAAACCGAAATACTCTCTGAATCTGCTTTTACAATTTCAATTGGCCGTTTTTTGTCACTTGATGCGATTCGTGCAGTATCGGGAAAAAAATCTAACAGAACGGACTCTGGATTAGGTAATGTAGCACTAAGGCCAATAATTTGTAATTTATCACTACTGCACCATTCATTTTTTGCTGCAAATGATTTTAGTTTTCTTAACCTTCGTAAAAGCCATTTTAGTTGCTCACCTCGTGCTGTTCCATAAAGAAGATGTATCTCGTCAAGGATAACAGCCTTTACTAAAGCCAGATCGTGTCCGTACCTGTCAGAACGTTTATTGCGGCATAATAAACTGTCAAAAGATTCTGGCGTTGTTATTAAGATATGAGGTATTTGGGTAAGACTATCTCGATGATCACCTGTTCGCCGCTTTAATCTAAGATTCAATCTCTGAGCAGGGCTATAAAGACGAGAATATAAATCATTAACAAGTGCTTTTGTTGGTGAGATATACAAAATGGTCCAGGGTTCTTTTTCCTGAATAAACCGATCTATAAGAGGGGCACATGCGGCTTCTGTCTTGCCGGAAGCAGTACTAGAAAAAACGAGAACATCATTCCCCTCATGAATTAAAGGGATAGAAGAACGTTGAATCTCAGTAAATCTGCCAAATGACTGAAAAAACGCACTCCCGGTATAATGTAATGAATGCTGTAATTGACAATCGATTTCATGAAAATCATCAAATTTTAAGGACTTTTTTGGATACATTATTATTAATGTTTAAGGGGTAGAAATCGGAGGGCCATATTCTGAGTCTAAAAATCCAATATAACATTTCATAAAACCACGAATAGCTCCACTCTCATTTTCTCCCAAGTCATAAGTTATTTTATCGATTGCAGCAAGTAACTGCTTCTCAGGTAACGGATTACAATTATAGACATCCACATATAATGAATGAATTTTATTAGCAAATCTGATTTGATCAGGGTCTTTATTGTTCCAATTATTATATTTTACAAGATGAATGTTATCACCGCCCGATTTTTTCATTAGGGAATCTATAGAAAATTTTCCCTCTATATATTCACTTGACGGAACTGAGGCAATGTAAATCGCAAGGGGGGCATTCGCAAATTGGCTATCTCCTGAAAAATAATTACAAAGTAATTCTAATAATTTTTCAGCCTTTTTTTTATTATCATACCCGGTGCAAAAAGTTTCTTCTACCTCATATTCATCGATAGTAATAATAAATCCTTTATAGCCCACCTGTTGAGCAATAAGGGCTGTTCCAAGAATCGATTCAAGAAAATCAGATGGCCTATCAATAAGTTTTTGGCTAATCATTGGATAAATTCCACCAATTTCGCCATTTTTTTCATTTATTTTTGTCATGATATCTGAATCATTTACTATTTTGGATATTTCGGCTTTTGCGTCTGTTATCGTCAAATCATCATTACAAATTAATATATCATTGAGAACGTAATCAAGATCTTCAATATGTCCAAGTTCATTTAGACGTTTAGTTAATCGATATATTTTATTTACCCTCCGATCATCTCTTGATGAAATACTGGGGTCATCATTTCCAGTATTTATTGATTTTAGATAAAGATCCAGAAGTGGATGAATAATATTAAGATCTTCACCTTTAAGGGAATTCATTATTGTATAAAGAAGTGTTCTAGGATTCGACATAGTGATTGTCTTCCCATCAACTTCAACACGGCCTACGAGATATCCTTCTTTTATTGCTAAATGGCGAATTAACGACATTGTATGACTTTTGCCATCTCCAAATTCGCCTTCAACTGTGTGGACTTTTTGTGGCAACTCATCAGTAATTTTGGGAAAAGAAGATAAGACTGGGTCCTCTAGATCGTCATATCCTAAAGTAAGATCTTCAATATATTCATGAGGTACAAGACCAAAACGAAGAGCATCAATACATTTGTATTTTTTAATTCGTTCTGTATCCTCTTCCATATCTGTTGTGATATTTATATTGGAATTTTTATTTTTTGGTATGGGAGGTGTAACTTTTAATCGATTAATTGAAGGTTCAATTTCTTCAATGACTGAAGTGGATAGATTTATGTTCTTGCCGTGCATTGGACCAGACTGCATTTCAACATAAACACCATCTCTGGTTGTCCGTATGACTTTAGCTGTACCAAACTTTGTTTTTATAATCATACCAGCTTCAGGAATCAATGTTATACCTCATCATCAATACCATTTTTATAGATTACTTCAAGGGAAACAGTATCGGGATCGATGAGAATTCCACGATCAATTACAGATGCCAAAATACTACATATCCCTTTTACCATCCTTCTTCTACCACTAATGTCCATATCAATGTCATATGTTCTAAGAGCTATACTTTGTACTGCCCGATAAACGTCTTCTTGAGGTATTGTGATATTTAAATCTGGAACAGAATATACTAGGTCTACTAATTTATTTCCTATTTTACAAAGTTCATTGATAATACCATCTTTTGAAATCATATCAGGACGAGTAATCTCTATCAAAGGTGCATAGGGATTTTGTGGAAAAGGTATAGGATGACTTATTCGTTGTTGAAGTGCTGGGAAATTCATCATTCCTTCTTTTACTTCAGAAAGAATAGCATATAATATGAGTACAGATCCATTTGTAAGTTTATTTATTGCATTAATATCTGATTGCATTAAAGAATAGAGAGTACTTTGTTTCTTTTTACTGATCCCAAATCCTTGTTCGGCTTCATCAAAAGCAACAACAGTACCAGCAAAATTCGAATACTTTATAAATTTATATAAAGATAAATTGACCATTTTAGCGGTAAGGTTTAGTTCTGGCTTTGTACATACTGCAATATTTAAAAGTTTAGCAATACCCTTGTCGTTAAACTCACCACCAATCCAACGACAGGCTGCATCATATGTCTCAAAATCATCTTTTAATCGAGCATTATATCCCTTTTTTACTACTCTTCCAAATGTATCAGATTCAAAATCTTCTTGATCAATAGAATTAATATAGACCAGTAGGAGCTCTTTCGCGTCTGATGGATTTTCGGTTTGATCTTCAGTCAATTTTTCTATGGATTCTAAGCAAGAATCCATTAATGCTTTTATTCCACGTTTTGAACTCCCAATACTAGGTGGAGAAATTTGACGAACAATTTCTTTATATACGTAATAATTGCTAGTCACATCAATGTCTTTTGTCAATGCAACTACAGAAGTAAAACAATTTTTTGATTTAGCGACATCACACAGTTGATTTATTAAATGGGTTTTTCCTGATCCATATGGACCAACGATAAATTTCTCTGCGGACAATCCTGTCGTAAAACTATTTTCCAAATAAATTTTGGTGAGTAAGTCAATGGTTTTTCCATTTTCGATATCAAATAAACTACAGCCTTCATCTGGAGCGGTGCCATAAGGGGCCATTATTTTTATCATTTTAACAATATCTACAGATCCAATAGCAGAATGTTGAGCTATTTCAGGACTGACACTAATACTTATTGGGTTTTGTGAAACCGGGGAAGAAACATCAGAATTAAGTAACTCTAACATATTTTCCGTCCATTCCTTAACATTCAATTCCTGAACAATATGGTCCATATCGGCAATGGTTAAAGTATAATCTGAAAATATATGCCGTGTTTTTTGAGCGAGATCCTTTTTTGAGACGACGGAAAACCATGGTATTTGACGCAAATTCATTTGATTTTCAGGATAGGTGCTCCCTTCCCTAAAATATCCCCATGCATTTATTTTCCGTAGATCTTCTGGTTCTACACGAGAGAAATGTTCGTCCCGAATTTTTTCAAGTTTTTTGTGGAAATCATTTCTTTCCCCTTTTAATTGTTGAAATAGATTTGTGTTTAAAGGGACGTCTTTATCATTATCTCTAACAAACCAATCGCCATTTTCGGTTCCAATAACTTCACCAAAATAATCCTTTAATTCAAGAATAACTGGACCATTTTTTGTGAGTAGAATACAATCGATGTCACCATTTGAAAAAAGGACATTTGTTAGGATATAAACATCTTCCTCGGAAAATTTGGTTTCAAAAATTTTAATTATTTCATGTAATTGTTCAAATTCATGCTCAAATTTCGTTTCTTCTCCATAATATAATTTCAATACCACATCATCATCTCCTAAAACTTTCTACTGTTTCTGCACACTCTATTTTTATGCGTCCATCTGCAACAGTACTCAATGTCTTAATCAACATTCTCCGATACTCCTCATTTGAACATTTATTGAGTTCATTAATTGCTACTTTATCAAAATCATCTTCAATTCCCTTTATGTCCCCATCACAGAAGTCAACCAGCTCAGTAAATTTTTTCTTTGCAGCCGAGTAAAAATTCTCCTTCTGAACAGAATAATCTAGATTGATGTCTGTTAATGAATTCACTGCATCTACCGACAAAAAAGGCCAACGCCAAGCGGAGTTTTCACTACTATTTTTCTGTATATTTATTCTTTGACCAAGAGCAGGGTAACAGGTAGAACAATCTTCGATAAATCCTGGTAATACTGCAAATATTGCAAGTGTTCCTCGGATGTCCCCCATGGAACATGCATCAATAAATCTCCGGATCACATTTGCTGCATTTTGTACTTTTTTTGGAGTTGGATTTCTATTCGATTGCCATGACTTTTCAGTTTCGTCATATAGTAAAATAAATCCCTTAAAACCCAAATGACGAATTACATTAAGTGCAGTCTGAAGAAATTGTTCTGAATTTTTTTCTGTTAAAGGTTTTTTAATACCTTTCAGTTGATTTTTTTGCAGATCTCTTACCAGAATCTTTTCTCCTAATAAATAACGATAAATGAGATTCCAAGCTTCGTCATCTAGAGAGGATCGCTCTAAAGCATATCCAATTGCATTCTGTAAACAAGCGTGTGGTAATTGAATATCCTTAAATGATTTTGTTTCAATTATTATCTCGTCGCCTGCTTTCTCGATTATATTTGGATAACCCTTTATCAGTTCACCATTAATGTTTGCAAAACAATGTTCTAGAATCTGTTTTGTAATAATTTGGGGGCGAGAAAAATCAATGTCCTTTGTTAGTTCAATATTACAGATAAGATAACCTTTTTTTAGAGCCAAATCCTCGATTAATTGAAGTAAGTGCGTTTTTCCGGCTCCATTAACTCCTTCAAAAAAACGACATGTAGAACCTCCCTTCTCTATAAAATCATCTAATATCTCCTTTTCAAAAAAATGTAAAAAATCAGTACTTCCGATATCAATCATATTTGCAGCGCCGAATCCAGGGGTTCCATTCGCTGAAAGTGATTTAAGAATTTTTATTACTTTACATTGTTGAGATGATGAATAAATTCCCATAGGAATCACTTTTGTGAAACAGAATAATTTTTCTTATATTCATCGAACGGATTAAGTCCATTCATAATAACACCATTCTTTTCTGTTTCTGCCTGACTACCAGTTTTAAAAATAACTTGTTTTTCTGAAGGAAGATTTTTCAAATGATTTTTCAAATTATCTAAATTATATTTGAATGCCCATTCAGGAAAATATATTTCTTTATATCTTTTTTCGAGACCATTTTTACCTTTCATTTGGTTTCGTAATAATCCCAAAATCATTTCCTCATGGATTTTATAAATTGGGACAAGTTCAAAATTAGGTTTACCATCTAATTTTTGAGCATTCCGAATATTTTGGTAGGATATTAAAAATATTTCTGATAGTATATTATCAGAAATTTTTGATTTTGTTAATTTATTTATTGAATCCGAATAAATTTTATCAAAATCACTAGCATCCCAAACATTAGACCATGGGCATATTGCACTTTTATTATAACACACTCTAATTTTTGCTCTCTGTTGATCTATCTGAATTTCAACTTCTTCTACCCGAATATTTTTACTAATTATTCTATATTTTACCTGATTTTTCTGTAATGTTTCTACAAATTGATTATAATATTCATTAAAATGGGAGATACGATGTTTTTCAGCACATGCAATATAATCAGAGATAGAATTGCGATAATTTTCAATTTGTTTTTGGATTATTTCTTCAGATGGTAGGTTTTTCTGATATTTTATTAATTTTGAAATGAAATCAGGATCTCTCGTATTTAATGATTTTATTCCATCCAACATTCGCATCAATTTTTGATTTTCAGATTTTAGTATTTTTAATTCTCCTTCTGTATTAAATGAAGAAGTTAATGTTGCCTGTTTATTCATATGTCTCGGATTTAATTATACGAGACATTAATACTTTCTATATTATTCCTGAAAATATAAGATTGAGATTCATAACATTTCGATAGAAATTTAACCGAAAATAACAATTTCACTCCCTCCTTACTCCCATTTATACAATTTCTGCTGCAATCCGTGCAGCTTCCAGACCATCTCAAACCGCTTCCCGCTAATCAACGAAACCGGGAGCCCCAGCTCCTGTGCCTCGCCGGCCAGAATCGAAAACCTGTGGTCAGGATACCCGAAGACCAGGCGGTGGGCAATCTCTCCCGCCGTTTTAACAGCTTCCTCATCATCTGCATCAAACATCCCTATCAATAGATTCCTCAACAGATACTGCTCTGAAAGCTCCGGCGACTTAATAATCCCGCCCAGGGTCAGCGGAAACTGGAGCCGGTCCAAAAGTCCCTTCACCAGTTCCTCATACACTGTCTCAACCATTCGCGGAATGATCGTACCATGGCAGAATGAAAAGAAATACTCTTTGGGAAAACACCGGTGCATCTCAGTCAGATGTTTCTGAATATCCTCCTCAATTTCATCCTGGGTCCGGGGTGTGTCTTCTGTTACATCGGGTAATTTCCGGATAGAATTGATAACATCCCTGATCTCTTTATAATCGCTGTTTCTGCTTCCCTTCCGGCCGGATTCATCACCATTCAGACCACTCAGTTCACCGACCGTCCGCCGGGCATTCTCAGCTGAACACAACTGTGAATAAACCGAAAAGGGGAGAGCTGCTGCCATACGCACCTCACCGCCCCATCCGGCGGACCGCGTCTCCTGCCCGTGCTGCTCCCCGCACCTCACGTTCCAGTACCCGGTTGCATCCCTCATGCATCCGCTGCATCCCGGACGGGTCACACCCCGGACCGCTGCCGTCTCTTCGCCGTTCTCCTGCCTTCTGTCCCCGGTCTTCCTGCCAGTCACTGTTCATACCAGAGAAATAGGACCTGTTGAGCATCAAGGTGATGCATACTTCAAACGTATGTAATACAAATGCATAAGCCCGTAACCGTCCTACATCCTGATGTGGAAGAGCCCGAAGATCAGAGTGACACAATGATCAGACCGGACGAGGTCCAGCCGGGTGAGTTTGAGACCTACCGGCTCCTCTGGGACACATATACAGAAAACGGATTTACTGCCAGAGAAGCGGCAACTCTCACCGGCCGGAAGATTGCCAGCTTCAGAGCTATTCTCAACCGGCTCACCAAAGCGGGTCTTATCCGAACAGAAAATGATCCCGCAGACCAGCGACGGACCTGTTATTTCCTTCTGCCTGCCCCGCAGGAACCACAAAGCCGTGAGGGGAACAACGAACAATATATTGTTCGAACGCCACTGTTCTCCGATCTGACAGAGAAAGAGCCGTTCACCGACGACGAAATGATCTCCCGGTTTCAGAAACTCATCATCCGGATCATCGATGCCTGGGGACTGAAAACATCAGCGGACTATCTCGATATCCTGCTCATCCTTCTCATCCGCCGCCTTATGGCCCGTATGGCTCTGGACGGCGAACCGGTGAAATTTAACCTTGCCATTCTTTCAGGCAGACGGCATTTTATCCCTGATCTCTTCGATGCCGTCCCGGAGAAGGAGGTCCACCGTGAGATAAAAGAATTCTTTACCCCAAACCGCCTGACCGCCTTTCGCCAGGCACTCGCCTCCCGTATGGCCACCCCGGCATCGGCCGGCACGCTCCAGCCCCTGCTTGCCATTCTCTTCTTCCGGGTCACCGACCAGGCGCTGCTGTCCTACTACGATTATCATCTCTGCTATGTGATCCGCCAGCGGGCCTATCCTCATCTCCCCAGGGAGTATGCCGGAGTTCCGCCGGATGTTGCAACGCTCATGACCACCCTGACTGAGCCGGGACACCGGCAGACCATCACGGTCCAGACCGGCGGTGACGGCACCCTTCCCATAGAACTCTGGGGCCGGGCGGCGGAATTCTTTCAATTCGACTGGCAGCATCTTCAAATCGCTGCAACGATTCACCCGGACGCCTCAGATTCCACGGACCGTATTATCAGCCGGCTCTGGCTCGCCATTCTTGGTATCACCCCGGAGAGTATTTCTCTTATCGGCGGAATCAAAGGACGCCCGCCGTTCTCTTCCAGCTCTCCGCCACAAGGGATCAGTGATGCAGCAGTGGCGGCGATACCCTGGCCGGGGTACCGGATCAACGGCACGGATCTGCTTAAGCGACCGGAAATCAGCGATCTGTTTCAGTGGGGCCTTCCGGCCGATAAAGAAAAAATCCCGGCTGAATGGTTCTATGTCTCGTATCTTCTTGCCTCCACTGGCAGTCAGGGGCCGGTCGTGGTGCTTATGGAAGAAAAAGCCCTGAACCGGTCCGGGCCTGACTCAGAGGTACGGGACGCGATTCTCAGCTCCGGCCGTCTCTCCACGGTGATCTTTCTCCCGTCCGGTCTGTTCTATGCACCCAAAGGGAACCGCAGCAGAACGCCCGGTGCTGTGCTCCTGTTTTCTCCTGAACCGGTGGAATCCGTTCAGCTGATCAACGCAACGATGCGGGGGATCCCCTCGCCCTATGCCTCTGGTTCGTTTCTCATCCTTTCAGAGGAGGATCACCACTGGATTTCATACATGACCCAATTCGATATCACCAGTGATAGGATCTCCTGCCTGGTATCCGGCGCTGAACTGGCAGCCTCCGGGGGTATAAATCGCTTACAGTATTTCCCGGCCGGTGATGGTTCCGGCCATCTCAGCACCGTGCCGCTCGTATCTGTCGTCCGGTACAGCCACCGGGGACTTGCTTTTGATACCGAAGATGAGGAGTATTCATTTGAGTCCCCCTTTACGGTGCTTCGGGCTAAGGATCTTGGTGACAATGAGATTGAACCGACCCGGTTCCGGTTTGCTGAACCCGGCCCTCATGAGATAGCGGTTGCTGCCCTTCGGCCCGGCGATATTCTTGTGGGTCTTCTTCAGGATACCACACCCGTCGCTGTCTTCCGGGGAAATGAGCTGTTTATTGATACGGATGCGTTCCTCGCCGGTGAGGACCTTTTCATCTTCCGCCCGGATGCTGACCTGATCCCCTCCTATGGTGTCCTTGCCATCCGTTCGGCTCTCTTGCGGCAGAATATCTCCCCCGGTGCGGTCTGTGCTGATCCAGAATCTGTGCTGACTGATATCCAGATCCCGCTTCTGCCCATCCCGGATCAGTACCGGGTCTGTGCTGCCTTCCGGGATCATCCGGATCTGATACGGTTCCTTCCTGAATGTGCCGCGTATCTTTCGCGTGGAGATTATCAGTATCTCACCGGTAAGGATATCGTCCCGGATGAGTTTCTGGAATATCCCTACTTTCCGGGGGACGGGCATGACGTTCTGGAAGAGTATCTGAGAGAGAACGGAGCGGTGCTGTGTGCGGAGCTGATACACGGACTGGCATCCGGCTGTTTAATGCTGGCTGACGTCTGCCGGGTTCTGCTCTATCTCCACCAGACCGCTTTTTTTGAGAAACTCAGGAGTATTCTTTCCGACCCCACAACCCCTGACCCGGTAATTATTGATACGTTTCGGCTGCTCCTAAATGCTGCACCGGAAGAGGCAGGAACGCTTGAGCCCGTCACTCTCCTGAGAGGAGCTGAACTGTTCCTGCCTGAGGCGGCACCGGACAGAGAATATATCGGGCCGTTTGAGGAACTCATGGAACATCTCATCGCCCAGGGTATTGAGACCTCTCCGGACCCGGCATGCTCTAAGCGTTATTTCCGTCTCCGGATGTCTCTGTCCCGGACCGAATGAATACGGGATGCGTATCCATTTCTGATTCATACGTGCAAGTGCATCCTGCAATCTGATGAGCAGAAGGTTGCTATGTAAGTGTATGAAACGCGGAAAAGTTGTTATCTGCCCGACCTGCGGGCTGCCACTGACCTGTAATTATTGTAACGGAACCGGCCGGGATCCGGATAATTTCTATGGAGTAAATACCCGGCCCTGCCCGGCCTGTGGTGGGAAAGGATGGCATCCCTGCCCAAACTGTAGTGCACAGAACCGTGGGAGCTTTCCGTACCGGTGATGAGGGAGGGGAAGAGATGACAGAACAGAAACCGGAAATGATTGTGGGTGGAGAATCCAAAGAACCGGAAGAATCCACACCGTATCCTGATGCCTGTGTACTGGGTTTTTTTATTGCAGGATCGATTTCTCTAATGGTTACAGGATTCTTGTTGGTATACTCGCCATTATACGATCTTGCGGCATTATTTTTCGTAATTGGATACTTATCTTGGATATTTGGTATCCCTGTGGTCGAATAACAAGGCGGGATTACTCCCGCCCCGTCTTCTAAGAACGTACCGTGCGACTTTCACCGCAGTACGCTCATGCAATCCATTACCCACTTCTGGG
>Ga0222639_1000825_pt1 | contig 13685 bp, 12 predicted proteins | sample AntAcemetagen185_FD_179863 | JGI IMG/M metagenome (GOLD analysis project Ga0222639, IMG submission 179863) | Saline water microbial communities from Ace Lake, Antarctica - #185 | ecosystem: Environmental > Aquatic > Non-marine Saline and Alkaline > Saline | place: Antarctica: Ace Lake...
TAAGTGCCTTTGCATATGAACACACTGGATTCCCGCTTTCGCGGGAATGACAGGTGCTTATCTCATTTCGTCATTCCCGCGAAAGCGGGAATCCATGTCCGTTACCCCTATTTATTGAGCTGTTACCTTTCATCCTTGAAAACGGTCCATCGTCCCTTGCTTACCTAAATCTAAAGCGTTTTAAACTCAAATTTTATGCAACGTTAGGGTAAAGAATCCAGGCCCAAAGGACGGAGTTTTACAAGGCTAAATTAATGTGGTATACAGGGTTTTGAGGATAATCTCATTTGCTATTACAGACCGCAATGTCTCCTACTTTCTTTGTTGGAGAGGATGAAATATGTTGAAATTGGAGAGCGATAAAGAAAGATTAAAGACGACCAAAGTTAATTATATTTTTTGGAATAAGATCTTTCCGACCATAGAATTAACCGATTACACCGAGGGGATGTTTAATGGAGATCCCGATACGCCAATTGACGTAGCGCAACTGAATCAGATTAATTATGTTTTGGATGAAGTGGAGTGTGGCAAGGGGGTGCGAATTCTGGAAGTTGGCTGTGGAAATGGCCATTTGCTGGAAGAAATTCGAAAAAGAGGGGCGAATGGGGTTGGAATTACCATTTCTCCGGAAGAAGTTTTCTTCTGCAAGCAGAGGGGATTGGATGTTCGGTTGCTTAACTATCGCGATATCGACGATGAATGGACTCACAAATTTGACGCAGTCATAGCCAATGGTTCTGTCGAACATTTCGTCCAGGCCAAGGAAGCATCTCAAAACCTGGATGATGCGATCTATAGACATTTCTTTGAAATCTGCCGTCGTGCAATCAACCCGAAATCAAGTATTAAGAAAATGATCAATACAACGATTTTCTTTCTTAGAAAACCTGATCCAACAAATTTGCTGAAGAGCCCATTTGCTTTTTCCTGGGGCTCAGACAATTTTCATTGGTCTATACTGAATAAGAGTTTTGCAGGATGGTACCCTGTCGAGGGGCAACTCGAACGGTGTGCCAAAGATTATTTTGATCTGGTTAAGACGGTTGATGGTACCTATGATTATCATTTGACATCCGAGCATTGGCTAAGACGGGTGAAAAAGGCATTTACGGACTTTAGAGAATTACCAAAGTTTATAAGGGCATTTCTTTCGGTTTTGATCAAACACCCGGTGCATACATTGACTATGACTGCCTGCTGCATGGTAACGCAATCATGGGAGTGGCAATTCAGACCCCCAAATCCACCCATTAAGCTTCTACGCCAAACATGGAAGTATCGCGATTAAAAGCAAATCCAGGGCTAACCTCCGGACTTGATCCGAAAAGGTGGTCTGATCCCTAAAGCGAGAATCACCCCACAGCCCATCAGTAACCCGGCCAGATAGAGGCCTCCGGAAAAGGAACCGGTCGCATCTTTCATCCAGCCCGTGAGGTAGGGGCGATCCACGCACTCAAGAACCCGATAAAATTGGCAAGGCCGAAGGTTGTTCCCGCAATCTCCTCGGGCACAAGTTCGCTGAGAAGCGCGTAGTACGGGGGCCAGACGCCAAACATGAATAGGCCTGAACTAAAAAACAGGGCGCTGATCAAAACACTGGAAGCCCTGATTTCCACAGCATAGCCGAGCCCGAACATCAGCAGGGTCCATATGGATGCGTTGGCTATAATAAGTCCCTTGCGTCCGTATCCCTTTCGAGTAAACACGTCACTCAACACACCTGAAACAAACAGCGCCGGAACCCCCACCAGACCCAGGATTCCGGAAAGAAGCGAGCTCGCAAAAATCCCCTTGATCCCTATTTCCTGATAAATGGGAGGCATCCACGTGGCCGTCAGCCAGTAGCCATAAAGGAGGGTGAACCCCAGAAGATACATCAGCCAGAGATCTCGATCCGTAAATGCCTTTCGATAGGCGGGTGGGGGTTTAACGGCCTTATCTTCCGAAGAAGGGATGCCCGGTTCCTGGATATATTTGAATATCAGGAAAGATGTGATGATGGATGGGGCAGAGAAAACCACAAACACCCACCTCCAATTCTGGGTATGGTCGGGATACTCCCGCTGACAGGAAAAAGGCCTATCTAATACCTGAACGAAATAACTTCCCTATTTCTTAATCTTAATCATAATCGTAATCTTACTCAAAACGATTATGATTAAGATTAAGAGTATGAGTATGAATCCAAAACCAAATCATGGGTTGCAGGGAGCGCTTCTATGGGGTAATATCGTACAGTAAAGTCTCCTGCCCAATGCAGATAGGAGTGACAATGATGAGAACGATTTTTTATTATCTGACCTTTTTCATTTTAACGCTGTCCGGTGTCTCGACATGCTCTGCACAGGAAAAAAGGGATTTTACCCGTTCCCGGGAGACCATGGTCGAGTCGCAGATTATCGACAGAGGGGTAAGCGATCCGGATGTCATACGGGCCATGAAAAAGGTGCCGAGGCATCTTTTTGTACCCGAAAGATATAAGACCCTTTCTTATAGCGATCATCCTCTCCCCATCGGTGAGGGCCAGACCATATCACAGCCCTATATTGTAGCCTTCATGACAGAGGCCCTTAAACTGAAACCAGGGGAGAGGGTCCTTGAAATAGGCACAGGCTCCGGATATCAGGCGGCCATTTTGGCCGAACTAATCAATGAGGTATATTCTATTGAAATCATCGAAGCCTTAGGGATCAGGGCACAAGAGACCTTAGGCAAGCTGGGGTATAAGAATGTCCATATCAAAATAGGAGATGGCCATAAGGGATGGGCCCAGAAGGCCCCCTTTGATGCCATAATCGTGACATGCGCCCCGGAACAAATCCCCCGTCCATTGGTTGAACAGCTAAAGGAGGGGGGTCGCATGATCATTCCAGTGGGCAGGGCAGGGGCTGTCCAAAAATTGGTAAGGGCAGTCAAAAAGGGTGGACGGCTCCAGACCCAAGAGGCGATGCTTGTCCGGTTCGTGCCCATGGTTAGTGGGGATGATTGAGGGTTTTTCAGCCAAAAAGCCACCACTATCATGTGACGCATTTGATTCTTGACCCACATGCGCATATTGCCTATACTTACTTCCAAGAAGCAAGCCTTTACCCGTTAAGAGTGAGTTTTTATCCGCAATGACAGATCCAATCATAATAGACAAGGCCATTGAAGCAATAGTCGTATTAAATGCGACTATTACCAGTTTGCGCCTCTATCCTTCTGCCAGCCCCATGATCACCAATTCCGTAGACAGGGCCTATACATTTCTCCAGGCGATTTTCGAGGAAGAGGATTCCGTTGTATTTGCTGAGTCGGAAAAAAGCTTTCTTATATCTGGGCTGACCTTGAATGAAAAAGACCAGAAAAGGCCTCAGGTGGATGCCTTTCTTCAATTGATGCTCAAATTTGGGATCAAGAGCATAGCGTTTGAAAAAGGATTAGACAGGGATGAACTCTTGACTTTCCTGAAAGTAGTGAGCCAGAAGCCGGAGGATGTGCGAAAGGAAGGCAGCCTGGCAGAGGTTATAACAGGCAAGAATTTACGGCACGTTCTCGTGGATCAGAAACTCTATGTTGCCGTTGATAAAGACCAGCGAGTCGTATCTGCCGAGGAGATCAGAGATAAGGAGAAATATGAGGATATTATCAAATACCTCATGGGAGAATCAGGCTCAGCAATTGATTTAGAGGGGTTTAAAGATGCGGTCAAGGATCCTGAATTGGTCTCCAGGGTGTTTAAAACCTGCATGGCGCAGTTCTCCCAGCAAGAGGGGACCACTACAGGTAAAAAACTGCCTGAGACCGTCATCCGCATGATTAGCAGTGTGGGTGAAATTGTAGATCCCGACAACAAAGAAGAGCTCTCCATGCAGATAGCGAGTTCCATAGCAGATATGGATGATGAAACACTCAGCATGGTTTTGGCTCAAGATCTCCAGGGTGTACTCGGCGAAGATCTTCTTGATAACGTCGTTGATCGACTCGATGACGAGAAGTTTGAACGAGTGGCAGCTAAGATGAGGGAGTCGGAAAAAGGTATTAGCTTTCCGGAAGATCGGCGCAGGGCTTACGGCCTGGAATATTTCCTCAAGGGCGGTATCGAAAGGCGTAAAAGAAAAGATCCGAGAAAAACCCGGCTTTTGCATTTGAAACAGGGGCTGAACAGCATACTAAAAGGGGAGGACAAAGCCTTTTTGGACCGGCAGGTGATGCTGCCTCTGCCAGGCACTGTAGACAATCTGTTTTCTAAGGGAAAAAAGAAGATTGCCGAAGGGATTATCGACAGGTTGGGCCAAGGACTGTTCAACGAAAACCAGGAAATGAGGGCAGCGGTGTCAACCGTCCTGGCGCAAATCAGCTTTAACTTCGCTTCTAAGCAGCGAATGGATGAAATGATCAGTCTCTCGCGCAAGTTGATCAACTGGATAAAATTTGAGACCACAGTACATCCCAACTACAAACATGTCTGTACTCAATTGAAAAATGTGGCACAGGTCCTGATCAGAAACCATCAGCTTGCTGAATGTAATCAACTGCTCGAGACATTCCATCTGATACATTCGGGAAAGATCAAAAAGAACGAGGCGATCCAGGCCTTGGCAGGCAATGTATTGAAAAGTACTGCAACAGACCATGTTCTAAACGTGCTGTTGCAGGAGTTTCAAACAGACGAAAAGAACCTCAGGAAGCAGGCGGGTAACATCCTGGCCATGTTGGGTTCAAAATCCGTCGGGCCTTTGATGGATGTTCTGCAAAAAAGTCAGGATATATCCGAGCGCGACCGAATTTTACAGCTTGTTTCCGAAATAGACCCCTCGATGTCTCCAATAGATAAAGAAGCAATAGATTCTGAAAGAATAGGATCGGCAGGAGACGATCTTACCCAACAGCTAAAACTGGTTGACCAACATGTGGAACAGAACGATACCAAATCTGCCGTCAAAATATTATTTGCTTTGATTGTAAAATACGCCAAAGAAAAAGAGTTTTCAAAAGCAGAAGTCTTGAGGGAAAGGCTTTTGGAAGTCGATCCCATGGCCTTGACTGAGATCGTAAAGGCGGGCGAAGTCATTGAAGAAGAAAAAAGTGAATCCATAGATCAAAAACATCTGGATCTCTGGGCAAATCTATATGAGACCTTGAGCAACGAAGAGGCCAATACCCTTTATTATGCAATGAAATCCGGCACATGTAACGCGGAACAGACCATTATTAGCCAGGGGGAATTAAATTCGAAGCTCTATTTTGTCAATGAGGGCCAACTGAAAATGGTCTTTCACAAGGAGGGAGAAGAATTCCTTATAGGAGGATTAAACCCTGGTCATATTGTGGGGGCCGATTCCTTTTTTTTCATCAGCATTTGTACGACCTCTGTAATAGCCCTTTCCCACGTAAAATTTAGCTTTTTGGAAAAAGAGATCTTAAAAAAATGGGAAGACGAATCTCCGGCTTTTTTATCAAAACTGAAGGATTACTCGCTTGGATTTGATAAAATTTATGATCTGTTAAAAGAAAAGGGGCTGGATCGCAGATCTCACGAACGGGTCAGAGTATCTGTCAAAATGTCAATTACGCGTATGGACGATTCCGGACTCCCCATTGAGGAACCCGTGACAGGGACTCTTGCAGATATCTCTGTTGGCGGATTGTCCTTTTATATCAAGACCCCCAAAGAAAAGGCCGCTAATATGTTATTAGGGCCAAAGTTAAATATGCGATTTATCCTTCCGGCAGGGGAATCCCAATATCAAATAGATCAAAACGGCACGGTGGTTGGAGTTCGGGAACATATTTACGATTATTCCGTTAATGTAAAATTTGATAAGATATTGGATGAAAAAATAATCAAAGAGATCAAAGTCCCTGAAAATTCTGACGAAGAAACTTTAGAGATATAATGAGCAAAGGGATCAAGAGTCCCCTCACTTCCGTCTGTTTTGCCTTTATGCCCTAAAACCTCCTTTTTTTAATAGAAGATCCGCTTCCGTACCTGCATGTGCTGAAAGGAAAAACGTATCCTCAGGGAGAAACAGGCCATCAGTCAGGCCATGAGGACGACTATGAACACAAAAATCAATCGACATGTCACGCTACATGAGGGGAGAATATTCAGACTTGTCAGGGAAAACGTAACCTTAGAGAATGGCGTGACCATAGATCTGGATATTATCCGCCACCCAGGTGCCTCGGCGATTGTTCCTCTGACGGAAAACAAGACCCTGCTGATGATCAAGCAGTATCGTCATGCAGTCGGTGATTTTATCTGGGAAATACCTGCCGGGACGTTAGACTCGAATGAAACACCCCTTGAATGCGCTAAGCGTGAGCTGGTTGAAGAAACCGGGTTTTCAGCGAATACATGGCGGAAATTAGGGGAAACTACGCCGCTTCCCGGTTACTCGGATGAACGCATCCATATCTTCTTCGCAACTGATCTAGCCCCTGCCAGGCAAAATCTGGACCTGGATGAGATCCTTCATGTGCATGAAGTCCGTCTCGATGACGCCCTTGCCATGATCCATAGCGGTGAGATACAGGACGGAAAAACCATCTCAGGGCTATTTATGGCGGGACTCTGCCAATGATCCTGGTTAAAGATCTGCTTGCCCAAAGGCCTGTTGAAGCCTCAGCCCCATGCCGGGTTGACTCGGGAGGGACCTGGGACATCAAGGCCTTAGCCCTTCCCTTTGAGGCAATACAGCCAACTACTGTTAACATCGCCCTTACATTGAGGACCTCAGCAGTCCTTTACCCTTATAAAGAAGGTAAGGTAAAAATCAGTTCAATCGGTTTTGCACAGCCCGAGATCTTTTCCATAGACCGGCTTCCCCTTGATTCTCCATTCGGTCTCTTTTTTGCGGCTATCTCTTTTTTCGGTTTCCACGGTCTGGAAGTGAGGATCAATTCTAAATCTCCAGTGAGATCGGCATTAGGAGGATCAAGCACCGCTATAGTTGCTCTGATCAAAGCGCTTTCCAAGGTGGCAGTAAGTCTTGGCAATAAAGGCTGCACTAAGAAGGAGATCCTCCATTTGGCATATCACCTTGAAGATGGCATCAGCGGTGGCAACTGCGGAATTCAAGATCAGGCTGCTGCGGTCTACGGTGGCGTCCATCAATGGGAATGGCGATACGGAAATCGAACCGCCCCGCTTCAAAAGAACTCTCTCCTCGATGGGGAGGGCAGAAAAAGGCTTTCAAAGCGCCTTTTGGTTGCGTACAGCGGAAAAAGCCATACCTCTTCCCTAACAAATCACCAGTGGATCAAGGACTTCCTCTCAGGCAAGACGAGGCCTGGATGGGTAAAGGCAAACGAAATAGTACGGCAGTTCGGGGAAGCCGTTAAAGCCTGGGAATGGAACCGCGCTGCCATCCTGCTAAGGGAAGAGATGTCCATTAGAAGGGAAATAACACCTGAGGCCCTTACTCCCTTCACAAAGAAACTGATTGAAGAGGCAGAGGATGTCGGGTGCGGAGCGAGATTTGCAGGGGCTGGGGCCGGAGGATCGCTCTGGGCCGTGGGAAAAATAGAAAAGATAGGTCAATTAAAGGGGAGATGGGGGACTACTTTAGCGCAGGTAAACGGTGCTAAAATCCTTGATTGCAAGATCGACCCGGCAGGGGTGAGATAGGGATTGTTGATTGTTGGAGCGAAGCGGAAATCCCGCCTTGATCAGAGAGGGAGCGGGGATGATTGACGATTGAAAATGCCTGACAAATACCTTCCTCGAAACTTGGTTTAGTTAGATTCAAAATCTGGTGATGAAAGCAGGCCCGGCAGGAACATCAATTCAACATATGTCCATAAACAGGCCGAAACATTCCTGTTTCAAAAAGGGCGCTGAATTCTCTTAAAAGGGCATTGGTGGCCTGTTCAACCATCAAGATATCCCCTTCAGAAATCAGGCTCATATCGAGCGCCTCTATCGCCTCATCTAAACCGATAAACTGGGAAAGAAACTCTTCGTTTTCATACTCACTGTTTATAGTACTGTGCACATCAATAATGGTCCAGACACAGTTTTGTATCCTCAATCTGTACCTATCCGTTGTATCCATTGAACCTCTGAACCCGATAATAACTACTGCCAAGCTATAGCCTGAGACCTTTGCAAAACGCCCCCTTTTAGCCAATCTCGGCGTCAGGCCTTTCCAGTTTCCTTTAATGTGTCAAAGAAGACTTTGTAGAATTTTTCGTTATCCGATACCGCCCGTTTCAATATATTGGAGAACTTGTCCAGGTCTTTCGCGTTTATAACCAGATTAGCGCTCATGGTGAATGCCATCATGTGATCCATTGTCCTGAATTTGTCACTTATCAGGACAAGAAAAACCTTTCTGCGAACAGACATAGAGAGATGGTTGAGGTAATTGAGAATAGGGCTTTGTTCCAACGAGACATTGTCGAACTGGTCAGATAAAACCACCAAATCAAAATTCTGAAAACGCATCTTGCCTATGGCTTTTTGTGTGTTTTCTGCTGGAACATATCTATAGCCCAGGTCTTCAAGGGCCTCTTTTATGTCTTGTGTGTGATCTGGATCGTTGTCCATTACAAGAGCTAACGTTTCTCCCTCGTCATAGGTGTCGAGGATACTATCCTCTTTTACATCATCAAATTCGGGAATGCCCTCCGGTTCGGAAGGTTCAAACACCTCTTCATGTGAAGTGTCGGGCAGATCTTCTCCAGGGCTCCGTGGTACAGCAGGTTCATCAGCCGCAGGCGGTGAAGCCTCCGTTCCCGCTTCTGTGGTATCGATAATCAGCTTGTTTTTGCACCGGGGGCACAGGACGCTCACCCTCTGGCCCTGAGGGATTTTTTCATCCGGAATATTCAGCTTGGCCTTGCACTCTTTACATACGATTTCCATTCTATTTACTCCTCAAAAAAACCTCTTTTTCCCTTTTGCTCTTCTCCATATTCCTCATCAATGGCCAGACCTTCTATGCTGGTTGTCTTTTCCCCTCTCTCTGACTTTATGGTATCAATGGACCTTCCTACTATGGCCTTTCTCGATGCGTAACCCATGGCTGTCTCTTCTTCAATAAGACCGTTTTTGTAATGATCGGTGATACATTGATCAAAGGTCATCATTCCAAAAGGCTGACTCCCTTCAATAATCTCGTAATATGTTTTACCTTCGGATTCGCCGTGCAAAATAGTATCCTTTACCCTTAGGTTTGACCCCATTATTTCAAATGCCGCGACACGCCCACCCCCAACCTTTGGTAAGAGCCTTTGGCAGACAATCCAGCGAACCGTGTCAGCAAGCCGGATTCGTATCTGTTTCTCTTCTTCCTGCTCAAACATACCCACGATACGGTTGATGGTCTGTCCGGCATCCACGGTATGGAGCGTGCTGACAACCAGATGACCTGTTTCTGCGGCCGAAAGACCGATCTCTACGGTCTCCCTGTCTCTCATCTCACCTACGAGCACTACCTTTGGGGCCTGCCTTAAAGCAGCCCTTAGACCAGATGCAAAGGCATCAAAGTCCGCGCCTAACTCCCGCTGATTAAAGGTCGCCTTTTTTTGGGAATGGACATATTCCACGGGGTCCTCCAATGTGACCACATGAACCGATTTTGTTTCGTTAATTTCGTTCAAAAAGGCGGCAAGGGATGTAGTTTTTCCACTTCCAGTCGCGCCGGTAACAAGAATAATCCCATTCTTTTCCCCGGTCATTTTGGAAAAGGCGGGCGGAAGGTTAAGATCTTCAATGGTAGGAATTCTGGTGGCTAATTGCCGCATAACAATAGAATAGCAACCCTTCTGAGAGAAGATATTTACCCTGAAACGGGCCTTTCCGGCCAATTGATACGAGGAGTCACACGAACCCTCCGTTAGGAGTGTTTCGGTTAGACGTCGGTCGCCACCTATCAGATTGAGGGCGAATATCTCCGTTTGAAAGGGTGTTAATTTTTCAATGGGAGGCTTCACCGGCACTGGGACTAACTGGCCAGACGATTCTACCTGAAACGGTTTGTCAACCGTCATGTTAAGGTCCGACACATTGTCGTGGGATTTCAGCATGGAAGTCAGGATATGGTCTATCTGCTGTTGTCTCATCTGGTTATCTCCTTGTCCTGAACCTTGAACCTGTGAAGGGTTACTCGGTTTTACGCCTCAGTAAAATCGGCCGGTGGATTCTTTAAGAAGGGAAAGAATTTTGACTTGTCATTGGACTTGGCATAGGCATCATCCGGGCTGATCATTTTCTTGTTCAGAAAATTCATGATGGCATCGTCCAAGGTCTGCATCCCATATTTTTTTCCTGTCTGAATCATCGAAGGAATCTGGAACGTCTTTCCCTCCCTGATGAGGTTTCGGACGGCAGCGGTTGCGATCATGATTTCAAGTGCAGCGCACCGGCCCTTCTTGTCGATTCGTTTAAAGAGGTTCTGTGCAACGACTGCCCTGAGACCATCGGAAAGCGTGTTTCGGATCTGCTCCTGTTGATTTGTTGGGAAGACTTCGATGATGCGGTCTACCGTCTTCGCAGCGCTGGAGGTGTGCAGGGTGCCGAAAACGAGATGGCCTGTCGCCGATGCCTCAATGGCTAACGAAATTGTCTCAAGGTCGCGCATCTCCCCGACCAGGATAATATCCGGGTCTTCTCTCAATGCCCCCCGCAGGGCCGAGGCAAAGTTCTTAGTATGGAGACCGACTTCACGATGATTGACGATCGCCTTTGCGCTCTTGTGAACGAATTCGATAGGGTCTTCAACAGTAAGGATGTGATCCTTTCTGGTCTTGTTGGCTTCATCGATGATGGCGGCTAATGTGGTGGACTTACCGCTCCCGGTGGGTCCGGTAACCAAGACGAGGCCCCTCGGCAGGGTAGATAACTTCTGAACCACCGGAGGGAGGCCTAATTGCTCGCAGGTCAGAATGGTTGAAGGTATTTCTCTGAAAACAGCGCCCACGCCATTTTTTTGCTCGAAAAAATTGGCCCGGTACCGGGCCAGGCCTGGAATTTCATAAGCAAAGTCCACATCCCCGGTTTCCTCAAAGACCTTTACCTTTTCTTCGGGCGCAATTTCATAGAGCATTGCCTTCAACTCATCATTATCAAGTTCCTTGTATTTCACCCGCTCCAGTTCCCCCATTACGCGCAGCACTGGCTGCTGGCCAGCCATCAGGTGAAGGTCTGAGGCCCCCTGGTCATTCATGAGCTTAAAAAAGGCATCAATCTGTGCCATAACGGTCCCCTTTCAAATTTGGGCGCTGATAAGAACTGATTCTCAGGATCTTCAGGGTAAATTAGAAAACATTATTATACACAGAAGGAAATCCTGTTCAACCATAAAATGAAAATCGAGAAATTTGACGCATTTTTCACTGTTATAAGTAAGATGGATTAAAGACCCGGAATTTGGTTGACAAAGGCCATTCCTTTTGTTATTTTTTTACAATTAGCACCCAATAGGCGAAGTAATCCTTGCAATACCGGACGCTTACCCGTGGGTAGTTCTTTATCATTAATCTATTAAAAATAGATTTCCTGAAGGTGACACCGCTTGGATCGGCTGTTGGAGTTGACCGGGACGGTTAAGTAGTCTGAAAGGTCTTTAATAGCGGGGAAGCTCATAATCGATAATTCAATTTGCCTCCCCTGCCAATATTCCCCAACTCACAAAAAGGTCTTGCGGTTTCACCGGAAGGCCTTTTTTTTATTGACAATTCCGTCGGCAAGCCAAGACCCGGTTCAGTAGGTGTTAAGATTTCAACCGGGAGTTACATGGAAAACAGACATTAAACCATAGGAGGTGTAAGAAGTGGCCCGACAAAAAGTCACCATTAGTTATTTGCAAAAAAAACTGGATGAAGGCCAGAAAATTACCATGATGACGGCCTATGATTACCCCACGGCCAGCCTGGTTGATCAGGCCGAGATCGATACGATATTAGTGGGTGATTCCTTGGGTATGGTCGTTCTCGGTTATGAATCCACGGTCCCCGTGACCATGGAAGAGATGCTTCACCACTGCAAAGCCGTATGCAGAGGGACAAAACAGAGTTTTGTTATTGGAGACATGCCCTTTATGTCCTATCAGGTGAGCGTGGAGAAGGCGGTGGAAAACGCTGGACGGTTCATAAAGGATGCAGGGTGTGAAAGCGTAAAGCTTGAAGGGGGCTCTGAAATGGCCCACGTGGTAAAAGCGATTGTAGATGCCGGCATACCGGTGTGCGCCCACATCGGCCTGACACCCCAGACCGCCACCAAGCTCAGCGGGTTCAAAGTTCAGGGAAAGGACGCAGAAGGCGCAAGAAAGCTTGTAACTTCCGCAAAAGACCTCGAGGAGGCAGGGGCCTTTATGATTGTCTTGGAATGTATCCCGGACCAGGTAGCCTCCAGGATTACCGATGCCCTCAATATTCCCACCATCGGGATCGGTGCCGGCAAGTACTGTGACGGTCAGGTCCTGGTCTATCACGATTTAGTGGGTCTCTTCGAGCGGTTCACACCCAAGATGGTAAAACAGTACATTAATTTGGCCCCGCAAATACGGGAGGCCCTTGTTCAGTACAGAGAAGAGGTGGAAAAGGGGATATTCCCCGGACCCGAGCATAGTTTTACCATGAATGTAGAAGAGGCTGAAAAAATGAAGTGACTAAAGTGTCTAAATTCAGGAGTAAACAAATGAATTTTTTGGTGGTTGGCCCCGGCGCCATGGGTTGTCTTTTCGCAAGTCGTCTGAAAAAGGCCGGACATCATGTGATGATTGTCGATTATAAGCCTGAAAGGGCCGACTTTATTAACAAAAATGGCATACTCATAGAAGGAATAGCCGGGGAGGAGAGGGTTCATATTCCTGTTGTAACAGGAAGAGCCCCGGAAGAAACTGACGTGGCCCTGATCTGTGTGAAGGCGAATCAGACAAGAGAGGCCGCAGAGGAGATCTCTTCGTGGCTCGATCTTCGAGCCGCGATTCTCACCCTTCAGAATGGGCTCGGCAATTTAGAGCTGTTAGAGGAGGTATTTGGGAAAGAAAGAGTATTGGGCGGTGTGACTGCCGAAGGAGCAACTCTTTTAGGTCCTGGTCATGCAAGACATGGCGGGCGAGGGCAAACGATTATTGGACCTGCAGGACCGGCGGATGGTCCGGTGGCAAAAATAGTTTCAGCCTTTGAGAATGCAGGGTTCGACACCCACTCTGCGGATGAGGTGGAGAATCTCATCTGGGGCAAACTGATTGTGAATATCGGCATTAACGCCCTGACAGCCATCACCAGGCTGAAAAACGGCCAATTGCCGGCCATAGAGGGTGCCAGGACGGTGATGAAGATGGCAGTTGGAGAGGCAGCGAGCGTTGCTCATGCCAAGGGGATTAACCTACCCTATCCCAACCCCTTTGAACGGGTTTTGGAGGTGTGCCGTGCCACATCGGAAAATAAGGCATCCATGCTTCAGGATGTCTTGGGGCAGAGGCTTACTGAGATCCAGTTCATTAATGGGGCCGTCGTTCGAGAGGGTAAAAAGTTAGAAATCTCGACCCCTGTTAACCTCACTTTAACCTCACTCGTATCGGCAATCCACGAAACATATGATAAAAGAATAACTGATTGAGTCTTCAATAGTGCCTATCCATAAATGGCTGTTTTTCACAATCTCTGTGTCAGATTAGGATTTTGATCCTCGAAATACTTCAATGTATTCCTGTGGTTAAAATTCTCATCTTCCTTGACCTTGCAAAAAC
>Ga0222639_1000827_pt1 | contig 13658 bp, 10 predicted proteins | sample AntAcemetagen185_FD_179863 | JGI IMG/M metagenome (GOLD analysis project Ga0222639, IMG submission 179863) | Saline water microbial communities from Ace Lake, Antarctica - #185 | ecosystem: Environmental > Aquatic > Non-marine Saline and Alkaline > Saline | place: Antarctica: Ace Lake...
AGTCTTCTCCGATGAGACCCGGCCGCTGCTGCAGGGGTCCCGTCTCACCGTCTGGGAGCTGATGCACGTGGGGGTGGATGTAACCCAGATCAGTGACAATATGGCCGCCCAGGTGATGAAGGAAGGAAAGATCGACCTAGTGATCACCGGCGCCGACCGGATCGCGGCCAATGGGGACGGCGCGAACAAGATCGGGACCTACGGCGTGGCTCTCCTGGCCCGGGCGCACAATATACCCTTCTATATGGCCTGGCCCGGATCCACCCTGGACCTGAAGATTGCCCATGGTGACGATATCCCGATCGAGGAACGGGGAACGGAAGAACTCACCTCATTCGGAGGCGTCCGGGTCGCCCCCGAAGGAGCCAAAGCCTACTGCCCGGCCTTTGATGTAACTCCCCATGAACTGATCACCGCCTTCATCACCGACCGGGGCCTGATCTACCCGCCCTTCGAAGAAAATCTCAAGCAGTTTGCATTATAACCATCGGGAGACGTAATAAAAGTTCGGATAGAATCGGTCCGTGAGTATATTTCAATCCTCATGCCGGGAAGAGCAGACCAAACCGAAGCCATAACTTTTTTCATCCGCCATAGTGCTTGCATCCCGAACTTGATTCGGGGCTTTAGCAATGGCGGAAGGCACTTCTTTCTCCCCGCATTCTGGATCCCCGAATAAAAGTAAAGGGAAGACTTGACCCCCTATTCTTGAATGCCTGGAAAAGAGCAAAGGGTAGACGTGACCCCTCTATTTTATGACCCCTATTTTAGTATTTCATTTCTCCTTTTCTCTGTGGTCGGTTTTGTGTACAATCTATTTCTTAAAGGGATTCTGTATGTTGAGTGTAGGTGTACAGGAGAAATGTTGCCTGAGATCGAATCTATGTGATTAATTAACAAACCATATATCCAGAAATGATTGAAAAAAATTTTGATATACCATTTATTTCTAATTTAGCTCTTCGGGAAAAGCAAATCCAACAGAATTATCGCCCGGTTATAGCGGTACATAAGTGGTTTGCTCGGCGACCGGGCACCTTGTTCCGAGGGTTGCTCCTATCTGAATTTTCGGATAATCCTCTCCGAGATGCTTTCTATGAGGCGAACCAATTTCCCGGGATAAATATCGCGGATCCATTTATGGGTGGTGGAACACCTCTTCTGGAGGCGAATCGATTAGGTTGTAATGTTGTGGGTTTTGATATCAATCCAATGTCTTTTTGGATTGTTAAACAAGAAATTGACCATCTTGATTTATATGATTATAGAAAAACCGCGGATTCTCTTCGCGCGAAACTCGAAAAAGAAATCGGGTATTTCTACCGAACTCGTTGTATCTTTTGCGGCTCGGAAGATGCTCAAGTAAAATACTTCCTCTGGGTGAAGGTGAAGAAGTGTATCAAATGTAAGAAGGATATAGACCTCTTCCCCGGTTATCTCATAGCTACTAATTCAAGACATCCTAAAAACGTTTTTATATGCCCTTCTTGCGGGGAGTTAGTGGAAACTGATGACAGGAATAATCCCGGGGCATGTGGTAAATGTTCAGCAAAGTTGCAAATTAATGGCCCCGCCAAGAGAGGCCATTGCAATTGTCCTCACTGTGGAACAGACAACATATTCCCTGATGCGAAACTTGGCCCACTTCCTCATCGGCTTTTCGCGATCGAATACTTCTGCCCTATATGTAAGCCAAAACATGTTGGCAGATTTTTCAAGAAGCCGGATTCACAGGATTTAAACCGGATTAATGAGTTGGAAGAAAGATGGACGCGAATGCGCCCGCGATACGTTCCTGATGACGAAATACCAACCGGCGATGAAACAAATCGCCTGCTCCGGTGGGGTTATTCACGGTATCGGGAATTATTTAACTCCCGCCAGTTACTCGGGTTGGAATTATCAGCTCGTCTAATCTCAAAAATATCAAATGAAAGAGTTCGTAATGCTCTTGCAACCAATTTATCCGATCTGCTGCGATATCAAAATATGTTATGCCGTTATGATAAAAAAGCATTAAAATCTCTCGATATTTTTTCTGTTCACGGTTTTCCGGTTGGATTAATACAATGTGAATCAAATTTTTTGGGAATTATAGGTCCCCATAAAAAAGTCTGCGTGGGGAGCGGTGGTTGGGCAAATATTATTGAGAAGTTTCGGAAAGCCAAGGCTTATTGTGATAACCCTTTTGAAGTAAAACACCGAGGACAAAAAAAAGAGATAATTCCGATCATCGGTGAATGGATTGGGGATCACTTAAATAACGCTGATGGTAAAAAAGAGCGTATTGTTAATATTTCATGTAAAGATGCCGCGGTTACAAAGATGTCCACTGATTCATTAGATGCCGTACTCACCGACCCGCCATATTATGGCAATGTCCAATATGCCGAACTAATGGATTTTTGTTACGTCTGGCTGCGTAAATTAGTTGGGAAAACTTCAAAAATATTCGACGTCCATTCAACCCGTAATCCCGCTGAATTGACCGGTAATAAAAATATGGGTCGGGGGTTGGAGCATTTCACCGAAGGTATTTCTTCCGTTTTTCAAAAAATGTCCATTGGTCTTAAGCCAGGCGCTCCGTTGGTGTTTACTTATCATCATAATAAAATAGAAGCATACTATCCAATCGCTGTCGCGATTCTGGATGCTGGTTTAACCTGTTCGGTATCACTTCCGTGTCCCGCTGAGATGAGCGCTTCCATCCACATCAGGGGGACAGGTTCGTCAATCATTGACACTGTTTTTGTCTGCCGAAGTAAAGGAAAAATCTCCAGATACCAATTGGTCAATTCACCTATTGAAGCTGCTCAATTAGTAAAAAATGATTTAGCGTATCTTAAAGCCGGTAATGTCAAGTTATCCCCGGGAGACATGCGTTGCATAACCTTTGGCCATTTGATCCGCCTGGCAATCTGGTCTTTAAAACATAACTGGGACAAAAATGATAAAATATCGAGACGTATTTCAAAAATAGCCGACTGGATGAATAACTTCGGTGGGTGGCCGTCAATTAAAGATTACTTAATGACGGATAAGCCTCAATTTCCCAGTGACCAACTATTGTTAAATCTTCGTGAAAGCCGCGCAAAATTTGGAGAAGAAGATGACTACATTTCCTTTTGAAGCATCGCCGGATAACATCCTAGACGATATGGAAGACTATATTGATGCCGTATTCGGCTGTTTGGAGTCGGAGTTCCTAAAAATGCCAAAAGGCATCGGTTTTGTGGAATATCCGATTTTTGAGCGTGGTTATGAGGCTTTAAAAGCAGCTACTTCTGGTTTTTCCAGACTAAAGCCCAGCGAGATAATGAAGGTAATCCTATCAGAACCGATTTCAATTGTAGTCTTGCGCACAATGCTTGGTTTTTCTCCACCGGAATGGGCTTATCTGGCTACGCAAAAAACAGGAATACCCGTTACTCAAGGCTTTATCAGATCCCTTGACCGCAAAGTACGGCTGGCTCCGGATACAAAACTCAAAGTCAGCGTTATTACAAAAAATAGGTTCCGAGCATTAATAACTACCGCTTGTGCGTTGCTGAAAAAAGGCGCCCCAGTGATAGACGTAGCTTTTCTTCATCGTTTGGATAAAGCCGATACGAAGTTCGGAATTGAAAGTATCAGGAACTTAGCCAAAATTGGCGTTCCTTACGCAATGTTGCTATATGAAAGATTTCTGGGCCGGCCGTTCGCGGGGCATCGTGATTCCATAAGTGAACTCATAGGCGATAGCCTGGAATCGGCAATTGAAGATGTTCTGACAAAGGCAAACATTAGTTTTCGCAAGACTAAGCGAGCAGAACGTATCGAAGGTTTTGACCAAACTCCGGACTTTATTATTCCCAGTGAATTTAATCCCCAGGTAATAATTGAAGCAAAAATCACCGAAGATGACGGCACCGCCCGTGACAAAGTAACCCGTATCCAACACCTGGGAGAATTGAGTCTTGCCGGCCGATCGAAAAATAACCCCAGATATGAAGTTATCGCCTGTATTGGTGGACGCGGGTTTGCTGTTCGCAGAGAAGATATGAAAAAAATGATCCTGGCGACCAGAGGAAAGGTATTTACAGCAAAGACATTGAACAAGCTCGTAGAATGCACTCGTCTGCGGGAATTTCAAGCATAATGAAATGTTAATAAATTGCGCAAAGTATTAAAAAGTTGAGTGGACGGAATTTATTAATGGCAGACAAGTCCGCAATCAGAGGGTTGTTTTGTAATAAGACTTAGTATTTAGGGTGTGGCCCGGAATTTTTACGGCCCTGATTTTTTCTTTTTTGGAATAAAATCGGTACTATCCCCGACTATTGTACGAGGCTTAATTTTATTATGTTCTAAAGTTATGGGAATGACAGAACAATGAAATCTTATTTTGCGCATAGTCGTGAAAATCGTCCGATAGATGAGTGGCAACTATTGGAAGATCATCTGGAAAATGTTGCCGAACTTTCCGGGAGATTTGCCGGGGAATTTGGATCAGCCGGTTGGGGCTATCTGGCGGGACTCTGGCATGATATAGGTAAATATTCTCCTTCTTTCCAAAGTATGATTGGTTCAACCAGCGATAATTTGGATAATCATGCCTCAAAAATCGGCAAAGTCGATCATTCAACAGCCGGAGCCATACATGCAGTTAGAACATTAGGTTCGGCTGGTAGGATTCTTGGATATTTAATCGCGGGGCATCATGCCGGGCTGCCGGATTGGCAAAGCGCTGAGTCTGGTATGGCTGCTTTGGTCCAGCGCCTTCAAAAGACAAGCCTCTTAAACGAAGTAGAAAAGGCTGGAGCTCCTCCAGAGATTCTTTCCGGCGAAATGCCGGTTGATCGCCCTCGTACGGGAGCCGATCCGGCCCTATGGATAAGGATGCTGTTTTCTTGTTTGGTTGATGCCGATTTCCTTGACACCGAACGGTTCTATGATCAGATAAAAAGCCAAACGCGGGCGGGGTATCCAACCATTGAAGAACTCCTCCCTATTTTTAAAGAGTATATGGAAAGAAAATTATCCACCCTGAAACTCCCCAAAAGTTCTATTAACCGAATCCGAGTGGATATTCTTAATCAATGTAAAAAGAAAGCCGAAAATGATCCGGGTATTTTTACTTTATCGGTTCCCACCGGTGGCGGTAAGACTCTCTCCTCAATGGCATTTGCTCTCCATCATGCCATGGTTCATAAGAACCAACGGATCATCTATGTGATCCCATACACCAGTATTATTGAACAGACCGCCGATCAATTCAGGGAGATTTTCGGCGAATCTGTTGTTGAGCACCACAGTAATGTGGTGGAGGATAATGAAAAGAATGAAGCGAGTCGAGCCCGGCTTTCCTGTGAGAATTGGGATGCTCCAATAATAGTCACAACCACCGTTCAGTTTTTTGAGTCTCTCTTCTCCTGCAAAACAAGTCGATGCCGTAAACTTCATAATATCGTAAACAGTATTGTTATCCTTGATGAAGTCCAGCTTCTGCCTCCCGAATATTTAAATCCCATTCTCTTCGCTATAAAAGAATTGAGTAAAAACTATGGAGTGACTTTTTTGCTGAGTACGGCAACCCAGCCGGCTTTTTCCCCTCAGGAGGGACCTGATTTTTCTTTTCCTGGGATTGAGAATACGATTGAAATCATTGAAGCCCCTGATGTACTCCATCGGGAACTAAAAAGAGTTATCTTGGAGATACCCAGGGACTTGAACTTGCCAATTTCTTGGTCTGATCTGACCGATGAATTACAGCAATATCCAACTTTTCTCTGCATTGTGAACCGCCGGGATGACTGTTTTTATCTGCATTCCCTGATGTCGGAAGGGACATTTCATCTTTCCGGACTAATGTGTGGAGCTCACCGATCGAAAGTTATCGAAGAGATAAAGAATAATCTCGCGGCGGGTATTCCTACCAGAGTGATAAGTACCCAGGTAGTTGAAGCTGGAGTGGATTTTGATTTTCCGGTTGTCTATCGAGCTCTGGCGGGGCTTGATTCCATCGCGCAAGCCGCCGGGCGATGCAATCGGGAGGGCGAACTTACTGCAGGAAAAGTTGTGGTATTTATTCCTCCCAGCACATTTCCTGTAGGGTATCTCCGCCAGGCCGGTGAAATCGGCAGACGATTACTCTCTGAAGGCTCCGCTGACCATTTAGCTCCGGAACGATTCTATGCTTTTTTCAAGGAACTTTACTGGATTCAGGGAGACAATCTTGATTGTCACGGCATCCTTCGACTTCTGGCCCAGGATGCCGAATTACGTTTTAGTTTTCGGTCAGCTTCCCGGGAATTTAAAATGATAAAAGATAATCAGGCTTCAGTTCTGGTCAGATATGGAAAAGGAGAAGAACTTATCGATTCATTGTACAAGATTGGCCCTAATAGAAAACTCATGAGATCACTACAGCGCTTCGTCGTAAATATTCCTAGGTATATTATTGGAAAACTCTTGGATTCGGGAAGTATAGAAGAGTTGAATAATTGCCCGGGGACGTATGCGCAGATAAGCCATATTTTTTACCATCCGGTTACTGGAGTTCAATATGATGTAAATACTCCCTGTAATCCCGAATCATTGATTTCTTAGTATATTAAAGGAGGAACGATGAATGAACTGAAGAATATGAGTGAACCGTTTCGCTTGCTGATATGGGGTAGGAATGCCTGTTTTACCCGTCCTGAAATGAAAGTGGAGCGGGTATCGTACGATATTATGACCCCATCCGCTGCCCGGGGCATTCTGGAGGCAATCCTCTGGAAACCGGCAATCCGATGGCGAGTTATCGAGATAGATCTTTTGAACCCCATACGCTGGGAGTCGGTTCGGAGGAACGAAGTAGGTGAAGTAGTCCGCACCGGTACGGTGAAAACCGCGATGAAACGAGGCTGCGGGAATCTAGGGATGTATATAGAGAAAGAACGTCAGCAACGTGCCGGACTTTTTCTGCGAGATGTAAAATATATCATCCACGCATCTTTTGAAATGACCGAAGATGCGGGTGATTCAGATAATGTCGTAAAATTCCAGGAGATGTTCTTACGACGAGTAAAAAATGGCCAATGCTTCCATCGTCCTTATCTTGGATGTCGCGAATTCGCGGCCCATTTCAAGCTGATCAAAAAACATGATCCATTGCCGGAACTACTAGACAAGACTCGTGATCTGGGCTGGATGCTCCTGGATATGGATTATTCCAAAAAAGAACCTGCTGCCTGTTTTTTCCAAGCCAAACTGGAGAAGGGACGATTAAAGGTTCCCCTGCTTGAATCACGGGAGGTGCGGTCATGATTCTCCAGGCTTTAAGCGCATATTACCGGCGGCTCAAAGCAGATGAAAATTCCAACATAGCTCCCCGCGGTTTCGAAAAAAAGAGAATCCCTTTTATTATCGTCCTGGATAATAAAGGAAACTTTCAAGGAATCGTCGATACCAGAACAGGTGAAGGGAATAGAACGATTGCCCGGGAATATCTTGTTCCTCATGGGATAAAAAGAGCCGTAAATATCGCCGCAAATTTATTGTGGGATAATCAGGCGTATGTTTTCGGTATTCCTCGCCCCGACCCAAAAAAAGATGCTGAAAAACTTAAGAAGCGTGCAGTTTTACAGCATCAGGCGTTTATAGAACGGATCCGACAAACCCCCTCAATAATAGAGGATGAGGCAGTATCATCGGTAGTTAACTTTTTAAGTGAGGGGAATTTCGAGAATGTAATCCAGCATCCTTTATGGGAGGAGATCGAGGGAAGTGGTGGTATTATCAGTTTTAAAATTAAAGGTGATAATAAACTGGTTTGCCAGAGAGAAGGTGTTACTGCTGCGGTAAACAATATGCTGGATATTGAAGACGGTCCGAAGCGGCAATGCTTAATCGATGGAAATCTGAATACTCCTATTCGTCTTCATGCCGCGATTAAAGGGGTATGGGGAGCACAATCAGTAGGAGCAAATATTGTTTCATTTAATTTAAATGCTTTTAATTCTTATGGAAAAAAGCAGGGTTACAACTCGCCGATCGGGGGAGAAGCAGAGTTTGCTTATACAACAGCTTTAAATGAACTTCTTGCGCGGGATTCCCGGCAAAGGATCCAGGTTGGAGATGCCAGTACGGTCTTCTGGGCAGAGAAAAAGCACGGGCTAGAGACTGTTTTCGCCGACATATTTGGAGTTCGCCCCAAGGAGGAATCTGATCAAGATAATGCTGCCATCCGCGCCCTCTTCACTGCGCCAAAATCAGGAGCACCTCCTGTCGGGGAAGATCCTACTTCTTTCTATGTACTGGGGCTTGCTCCTAATGCGGCTCGTATTGCAGTTCGATTTTGGTATTCGGGGACGGTCACGGAGGTTGTCGCATCCATTCGGCAACACTTTCTTGATTGTGCTATTGTCCATGGTCCGAAGTCCTCTGAATATCTTTCCTTGTTTCGTCTTCTTGTATCAACTGCTGTCGGCGGAAAATCCGAGAATATCCAATCAAATTTGGCCGGTGAAGTTATGCGCTCAATATTGAACGGTGTTCCCTATCCCATATCTCTTCTCTCATCTGCTGTACGCCGAGCTCGGGCGGAGAGGGAGGTTTCCTATCCCCGAGCGGCTCTTATCAAGGCAGTACTGGTTCGAAAAGCTCGATATTATCACCATCAACATAAGGAGGTTGATATGGCGCTTGATTTAGACAATACCAATATTGGATACCTGCTGGGGAGGATGTTCTCCGTGCTGGAACGGGTCCAGGAGGCGGCAAATCCCGGAATCAATAAGACTATCCGGGATTCTTTCTATGGAGCGGCGTCAAGTACGCCTGTGGTAGTCTTTCCGAGATTACTCAAGCTGAAATGTCATCATATAGCCAAACTCGAAAGTGAGGGACTTAAGATCTATTTTGAGAAAATTATTGGCGAGATTATGGCGAAGATCGACAACATTCCGGCTCATCTTGACTTGTCGGATCAGGGTAGATTCGCCATTGGCTACTATCACCAGCGGCAAGATTTTTTTACTAAAAAAGAAAAATCATCAAAAGAGAAGGAGGCAGAAAATGAGTGAAGCTCTGAAAAACCGGTACGATTTTGTTCTGTTGTTTGATGTAAAAGACGGCAACCCTAATGGTGATCCCGACGCAGGAAACCTTCCGCGAGTAGACCCGGAAACCGGGAATGGACTGGTCACGGATGTATGTATCAAACGTAAGGTGAGAAATTATATCGGCGTTTTGAAGAACGATGACCCTCCTTATGAGATTTATATCAAAGAAAAAGCAGTTCTCAATCGACAGCACGAACGAGCTTATAAAGCCTACGACATTAAACCCCAGGCCAAGAAGCTACCTAAAGATAAAAAAGAAGCAGCGGATATCACTGCCTGGATGTGCGGAAACTTCTTTGATGTCAGGGCATTCGGGGCGGTAATGACAACGGAAGTCAATGCTGGCCAGGTACGCGGTCCGATCCAATTGACTTTTTCCCGAAGCGTGGATCAGATAGTTCCGCTTGAACATTGTATCACGCGGATGGCTGTAACAAACGAGAGGGATCTGGAGAAGGAACGAACCATGGGTCGAAAATTTACTATTCCTTATGGTCTTTATCTTTGCCATGGTTTTGTCTCGGCGCCTTTGGCGGAGCAGACCGGATTCAGCGAAGAGGATTTAAGTCTGTTATGGGAAGCCCTGACCAATATGTTTGAGAATGACCGGTCTGCTGCGAGGGGGGAGATGACAACCCGCAAATTGATCCTCTTCAAACACGATAGTAAATTGGGGAATGCCCCCGCACATAAGTTATTTGATCTAGTTACGATAAAGCGCAAGGATGAATCGAAGCCCCCGCGGGCATTTTCTGACTACATAGTGACCATCTCCCCCGAGGGATTGCCCCCGGGCGTTAAACTGATCGAGATGATTTAACATGGGCTGACCTTACTGTATTTCATAATATGGACTACTTCCTGAATGCGATGTACTCCGAAGATGAACTAATACCAATATCGGCGCTGCAACATCTACTGTTCTGCGAGCGGCAGTGTGCTTTGATTCATCTGGAGAGGTTGTGGGCGGAGAATCGTTTTACGGCCGAAGGGCGGATACTCCATGAACGGGTTGAACGAGGGGGGAGGGAGACGAGAGGAGATGTTCGGACTGAATATAGTGTTCTTTTAAATTCACTCCGCTTGGGAATTACTGGGATTGCTGATGCAGTCGAGTTCCATAGGGAGGGAGAAAGATGGAGCCCGTTTCCGGTTGAGCATAAACGGGGCCAGCCCAAGGCAGATCGTTGTGATGAAGTCCAGCTCTGCGCCCAGGCGCTTTGTTTAGAGGAGATGCTCGGGGTAAGGATTGACTGTGGAGCTCTCTATTATGGAAAGATCCGTCATCGCAGGGATGTCATCTTTGATAAATCTCTTCGAGATGAAACGGAAAATACAGCACGACAGGTTCATGAATTATTTGAGAATGGCATCACTCCTGCGGCCAAATATAGTGAAAAATGCAAAAGCTGTTCTCTTTATGATCTATGTGTTCCAAGAAGTACATCTCGCTATCGTTCGGCTACAAATTATCTGAACAGGATTATTGAAGCAGAAGTATCGGAGTAAGATTAATGAAGAGATACCTGAATACTCTTTTCGTCACCACCCAGGGATCCTATCTCTCTAAAGAAGGCGAATCGGTCATCGTCAGTGTTAAAAGAGAGACGAAGTTGCGAGTACCAATTATCAGTCTGGGCAGTATTGTCTGTTTCGGGAATGTATTATGCAGCCCATTTTTGTTGGGGTTCTGCTGTAAAAACAATGTAACAATCAGCTTTATGAGTGAACGCGGGCGGTTCTTAGCCCGGGTCGATGGCCCCGTCTCCGGCAATGTCTTGCTACGCCGTGAACAATACCGGAGAGCGGATAACCCGGAAGCTTCCGCGAAGATAGCGCGATCCATTGTTATTGGAAAAATCGCGAATAGTAGAACTGTACTCCAAAGGTCCGTACGGGATCATGGAGAAGTTAGCGGAGCTCAAAGGATCAAACAGATGGCGGATCGGATTGGCCAACACTTGCGAAAGTTGCGCCAGGAGTTATCATTGGATACAATCCGGGGAATCGAAGGTGATGCCTCCAGATCGTATTTCAGTGTCTTCGATTCCATGATCACATCACAAAAAGAGGAGTTCATTTTCCGCTTTCGGAATCGTCGTCCGCCGAAAGATAATGTGAACTGCCTCCTTTCCTTTATCTATACAATTCTGCTTCATGATGTCCGTTCAGCTCTGGAGACGGTTGGATTGGATCCTCAGGTCGGGTTTCTCCATAGGGACCGTCCCGGGCGACCAAGTCTTGCCCTGGATATGATGGAGGAGTTTCGCGCGCCATTTGCGGACCGATTGGCCCTTTCGTTGATTAATCTTAAACAGGTTAGACAGGGGGGATTCATAAAGAGTGAAGCGGGAGGAATTCACATGACCGATGAGACGCGCAAGACTCTTCTTATTGCTTACCAGAAGCGCAAGCAGGATATGATTGAGCATCCTTTTCTGGGAGAACAGATGCAAATCGGTCTATTGTTCCACATTCAGGCGCTTCTTCTTGCGCGATTCTTACGGGAGGACATAGATGGTTATCCTCCCTTTATCTGGAAATAACAATATGATGGTTCTTATAAGTTACGATGTAGAAACCATAAACACGGCGGGCCAACGACGGCTTCGGAGAACAGCTAAAGCTTGCCTTGATTATGGACAGCGGGTTCAGTATTCGGTCTTTGAATGTGAAGTGACTCCGGCTCAATGGACCAAATTGCGCCAACGATTGATAGATGAAATAGATCCGGAGAGAGACAGTTTGAGATTTTATTTCTTAGGAAGTAACTGGAGAAAGAGAATAGAGCACATTGGAGCGAAGGCGTCTATTGATCTATCGAAAGATACGTTGATTATATAACCAAAACATTTTACGCGAACAGTAGGATAACATTGCTGAGGAAGGAAGTTCGCGGAATTAGTTAAGTTGTTCTTTGACAACTAAATATCGGCAGTTCACATATCTTGACCATGGCAAGATAATATTTTTATGCAATTCGCACATAGGTTCGCGGAATTGCTTTTTTACGCCTTGGTATATAAGGAATTGTATCAAGGCAGTCGCCCCCCGCGCGGGGGCGTGGATTGAAACATTAAAGCAATCTTCTCAGCGTCGATCGGGTAACGTCGCCCCCCGCGCGGGGGCGTGGATTGAAACCAATCATGGCTCTGTAAAGCATCGTATAAAGCTGGTCGCCCCCCGCGCGGGGGCGTGGATTGAAACCCAATCAAGGCCTGGTCTAAATATTATTTCGGTAGTCGCCCCCCGCGCGGGGGCGTGGATTGAAACATTATCGTAGTCACGGCATCCGCCGCAGTCCCGGGTCGCCCCCCGCGCGGGGGCGTGGATTGAAACCACCGACGTTAAAGGCCATAGGTTTTTATCTCCGCGTCGCCCCCCGCGCGGGGGCGTGGATTGAAACACTGCATCTGGCGACCGTTAACTGACGAGGCTTGTCGCCCCCCGCGCGGGGGCGTGGATTGAAACATAATCGTAGTAACGGCATCCGCTGCCGTCCCGGGTCGCCCCCCGCGCGGGGGCGTGGATTGAAACAATATAACTATCAGACCAATCCATCTCAAATCTGGTCGCCCCCCGCGCGGGGGCGTGGATTGAAACATTCTGCTCCCCATGATTATGATATTGTATGCCCGTCGCCCCCCGCGCGGGGGCGTGGATTGAAACGAGGTTATGGACATAGATAATCCGGGGAATCTTAGTCGCCCCCCGCGCGGGGGCGTGGATTGAAACACCTGATGGGTGGGTATGTTCCGGAGTGTCTGGAGGTCGCCCCCCGCGCGGGGGCGTGGATTGAAACTCCACAAACTGCATTTGTACTCATAATTACCTCCGTCGCCCCCCGCGCGGGGGCGTGGATTGAAACATGTCACTGATACGAACCACGGAAGCGGACCCGAGTCGCCCCCCGCGCGGGGGCGTGGATTGAAACAACGGGTACGCGTCGCAGATTGATACGATAATAAGTCGCCCCCCGCGCGGGGGCGTGGATTGAAACACTTATGTCTACGCTGCCCGGGCAACTTTATTTGTCGCCCCCCGCGCGGGGGCGTGGATTGAAACAATTACAGCGTTATCTGGTGGTGGTGGATTCGTAGTCGCCCCCCGCGTGGGGGCGTGGATTGAAACCTGCCCCCGTATGAGCCCTCTGACGCGAACGCTTGTCGCCCCCCGAGCGGATTGATTGTGGATTCGCCATAGCAATAGGCTGTACCCCAGACACATATGTAATGTTACCCTTGCTTTTTCGGTCTTAGGGTGCCGATTTTGACCAGAAAATTGGGTTTTAAGGCCGTTCTTATCCCCTGGTTAAGACTATATTATATGTTTTTTGAGAAATAGAAGCCGGTAATTACCATCACGGTGACCCGGTTCGGGATAGCCTCGGGTAGCTATTTCCAATTAAAGTAGTCAAAGCAGTAGCCATATTCTGACGATCGTCAGGATATGGCTACTGGTTACTCCCTGAAAATATAGTTGTTATCTGCTTCCCGGAAGGGGGGGGGGGTTTTGTCTTTTTCCGATAAGATAGGGTCGGATATTGGCCATTCAATCCCGACCTCGGGGTCG
>Ga0222639_1000829_pt1 | contig 13628 bp, 19 predicted proteins | sample AntAcemetagen185_FD_179863 | JGI IMG/M metagenome (GOLD analysis project Ga0222639, IMG submission 179863) | Saline water microbial communities from Ace Lake, Antarctica - #185 | ecosystem: Environmental > Aquatic > Non-marine Saline and Alkaline > Saline | place: Antarctica: Ace Lake...
TCGCTTTTTAAATCTAATCATTACTTTTATAAATCAAAAATCCTCTCCATATTTACATGAGGATGTGGCGCAGTCAGGTAGCGCACTGCTCTGATAAGGCAGGGGTCCGCGGTTCAAATCCGCGCATCCTCATATAGATTTGAAACAAGGACACGTCCGCGGCGAGAAGCTTTGCTCGAATTTTTCAGAACATTATTCTATTGAAAAATTTTAGAGTGAAGTTCGAGTAAAATCCGCGCATCCTCATATAGATTTGAAACAAGGACACGTCCGCGGCGAACAATTCGCTTTGAGAAAAACAAAAGGCTAAATATTTTTTCGAAATGTAAATTGTGAGTAAAATCCGCGCATCCTCACTCATGTTTAAAATAAAATATGTTAATATCAACTGAAAAATACCTACCCCCTAATCGCAACAACAACCCCTAACAAAACGGGCGAAGCCCTACCCGAAACACCGAAACCCCCAACACCGAAACCCCGTAGAAATCAACCCTTGATTTCTACAATGACCCGCTGGTCACGAACAAACCACTCAACAACCTCAACCTTCAACGGAATGAATTTCACATAACACTTATTCTCAGAATACGCTTTAATCTCAAGCCCCGTCGCCAACTCCGTCAAAACAACATCCCCTTTCCTCGTAACACCCGGAGTTTCAATCTCATAAATAATCGTATCCCCAAGACGCCTCACCTTCGACTTACCCTCAACCTTCGGCAATCCAGTCCTTCGCTCATTCTCTTCCTCGGAAACATTCGGCGTATCAATAATTTTTCTCTCAGGAGTTTTTTGAACAACTTGCCCCATCTGCGGTCGTCTCGCAACACGAATCTTAATTCCCCTAGGCATATTCTGTCCATCCCCAAAATCCATATTCCCGAGCTGACCCTCTATTTGTTTAATCAAAGAATTCATAATCTTATTCATCCCAAACGGCAACTTCAATTCCTCTTGAACCTTCTCAGAAGAATCATTCCTCCCCAACATCCCAAAATTCATCTGCTCATTCCTAGCCTTAAACGAAACTCCACAGTACGGACAAAAATTAAAATTCCTCTCAATTTTCTTCGCACACGAAGGACACTTTCTTTTTAACATAATACACAAAATCCAATATGCCTTATAAAAGTTTGGTTACCACGTTAATAATAGACACCAAGCCCCGGCGCAAAGCGCCTACCATCGGAGCCAAAGGCGACAACCATCGCGACAAAGGAGCAACCCTCGGAGACAAAGTTTCCTACCATCGATGCCTCAGCATCAGACGTAGTGCTCAACCTTCTTCACCATATTCTCAAAATTATAAATTTCCCGAACAACTCCACGCACCGGCTGGAATTCCTTAATCAAATATTCCGATGAAAACTTCTTAACATGCCTAACCTCATGCAAAAATCTCAACCCAAACACAACAACCAAAAATCTACCAACTGCCGAAACCGCAAAAATAAACAGAAGCGAATTCATAAACGAAACATTAATCCACGCCAACACCGAACCAAGACTAGCCCCAGCAAACATAGCAAGCCCAATAACCAAATTCATATACGTCAAACCAAAACTCCTCTTCGGAGAACTCACAGCGTCATAAACATAATTATTCACAGCCAAATTATATCCAGCCCACGCAAATCCCCCAGCAATCGCCGGCACAAACAAAAGGTAAAATTTTATCCATAAATCAGTAACTATAAAACCAGAAATCAACCAAAGAACGGGAGTTAATACAATCATCCAAGAACAGATAGTCATAAGTCTAATATTTCCAAACCTATCAGACACTTTTCCCAGCAACGGCAAAAACATTAATTGAAAAGCAATTCCCGAAACAGTAATAGCCATAAACCAAATATACGAGAACCCCAAATCTCTCAACATATAAACCGCCCAAAATGGACCAGCGATTCCAATAACAAAACTAAAAAATCCACGAAACAAAACAAACCTACCAAAATTAGTAGAGCCACACCTTCTCAAAAATTGCCCAAACGAAAAGTAATCTTTTTTCTTAATATGAAGACGAGGTTCATATTGTTTCTTTAATAAGGCCCACGACCAAAATTGAGTAATAGCCGCAACCACAAATAATAAACCAAAACCCAGCAAAGTATATCCAACGACATTTCCAGAAGGAGAAAAATTCTTAAAACCATCAAGAATTAAAGCACCAGCAATCATCGTAACTATTCCAAAAAATCCCGCGATTACGTTTCTTCTAGAAAAATATTCCCCCCTTCCTTCTCCCGGAACCAACGAACCCATCCACGAAAACCAAGCAGGATGTACAATCGCCGCAAAAACATAGAACAATCCAATAAGACCAATTAAAACCCAAACCATGTGCGGAACACCAAGATAAAACAAAAGCCCCGTAAGAATAATCGGAATCCAAAGTAACATTTTACCCATCACACCAGTCAAAACAATTCTCTTCCTGGAAAACCTTCTAATCAAAGCCACCGATTTCAGCTGAGCAAGACTTGGAAGTAAACTGGTGACCGCATATAAAATTCCAACCTGACTCGCCGTAGCATTCATAGCCAAAGCAAAAGGTGAAAGATATGAAAGACCAACTCCTCCAGAGACAGAAGCAACCGACCCCTCCCTCACACTCAACTTCAAACTTTCATCAATCTTTTTCTTAACGATAGGATGCTCAGCACTCGCAGCATCGCCCAGCTTTTTCCCAGACATAGAAATTACATCACCCTTCACCATCCAAATACTCCGCCAAATGATTATAAAAAACTAGCGATTCGTTAAACTTTTATACCTCCTAAATATATCTTAGATATGAAAGAAAAATTTTACGTCACAACAGCAATAGATTACGTAAACGCAGCCCCGCATATCGGACACGCGTACCAAAAAATCGTAGCGGACGTCCTAGCTAGATGGAACAAACTCCAAGGCAAAGAAGTCCTATTCGTAACCGGAACAGACGAGCACGGAAAAAAAGTCGAAGAAGCCGCAAAAAAAGCAGGCAAAAACCCAAAAGAATTCGTAGACGAAATTTCAAAAGAATTCATAAAAGCATGGAAAGCATTAAACATAGATTACGACAGATTCATCAGAACGACAGACAAAGATCACCAAAAGGTCGTCCAAGACATTATCAAAAAATGCGAAGCAAACGGCGACATCTACCTCGGCGAATACGAAGGATTCTACTGCACAGGCTGCGAAGCATACTACACCGAAAAAGATTGCCCAGATTTAATCTGTCCACTTCACAAAAAACCCTTAGAAAAAATAAAAGAAAAAACCTACTTTTTTCGCCTATCAAAATACAAAAACTTTCTATTAGACCATTATAAAAAACATCCAGAATTCATCCTTCCAAAAACCCGAAGAAACGAAATAATAAACCGAGTCAAAGAAGGACTAAAAGATTTAAGCATAACAAGAACATCATTCGATTGGGGAATACCGTTTCCCCTCGACAAAAAACACGTAACATATGTTTGGTTCGACGCTCTAATAAATTACTACACAGCAACAAGAGAGAAAAACAGAGAAAAATTCTGGGGCAAACCAACACATCATATTTTAGGAAAAGACAACACATGGTTCCACACAGTATACTGGCCAGCAATGCTAAAATCCGCAGGAATCGAAATTCCCAAAACAACATTTAACCACGGCTTCCTATCTTTCAACGGACAAAAAATATCAAAGTCTCTAGGCAATGCAATTTCACCAATAACTCTCGCACAAAAATACGGAGCAGACACAGTCAGATATTTTTGCCTAAGACAATTCCCATTCGCAACAGGGGAAGACGGAGATTTTTCAGAAACAGCCTTAGTAAGCCGACACAACGACGAACTAGCAAACAAACTAGGAAACCTAGTCTCACGAACTTCAGCTTTAGCAGAAAAATACGGAATAGCTTGCCCCAGCCAAAATAAATCTAATATTTGTGAGGGTATTAAAAAAACAGAAAATAAACTTTTAAAAAAATTAAAATTAAAAGAAATATCAAAATTAATCAATAATTATGAACTAGACAAAGCCTTAAATGAAATTTTTGCATTCATAGATATATGCAATGAATACGTCCAAAAAGAAAAACCTTGGAAAACGCATGACAAAAAAGTCCTGTTTCAACTAGTCGAAGCAATACGAGAAATAGCAAAGCTCCTTTCCCCCTTCATTCCAGAGTCTGCCGAAAAAATATCAAAGATTTTCAAATCCAACAATATCAAAAAAGCTCCAGTCCTCTTCGAAAAAATAGAAACCCCAAAGAGTAAACCAAACCTTAATAAATCTGAAGAACCCAAAGAAATTATGGAAGGAGTAACCACAATTAACTTTGAAGATTTCGAAAAGCTAGACCTAAGAGTAGCCGAAATTAAAAATGTAGAAGAAATCGAAGGCGCAGACAAACTCTACAAACTCTCAATCACCCTCGGCGACGAAGACCGAACAATCGTCGCAGGCATCAAACAATACTACACAAAAGAAGAATTACAGAACAAAAAAATAATAGTATTAACAAATCTCAAACCAAGAACGTTAAGAGGAATAGAATCACAAGGAATGTTATTAGCCGCATCAAGCAAAGACCACAAAACAGTATCATTAATTTCTCCAGACCAAGATATGGAAGCTGGAAGTATTGTTGGATAATTATTTAACATTCTTTATTTTAACATACTTAATATACCCAGCCAATAACCTCTCAATCCTCCTCATCTCACCAACCTCTTTCCTCCCAGCCTCTTCATTAAAATATCCCAAATCAATTCCTGTTTCAACTTGCCCAACTACCTCTTTCAAACTTCCCATAGCATTATCCAAATAACCAGCAAAATTAACACTAGTCCTCTTCCCAGAACCCTCCTTAAAATTCAACTTAACACTTACAACCGCCCGCCGCATCTGACTCCCAAGCTCAAACTTCTCCCCAGCAGGAAGCCCATTAATAAAAACATAAACACGAGGAATCAAAGAACAAATCTTATTATACACCTCCAAATTATCAACCCTCCACATAACAAAACAATAACATCATCAATTAAAAAACTTCCCCTAACAAACAAGCCTCCACGAAGTGAGCTTTTCCATCTCTTCAGAGATGAACTTTTCCACGAAGTGAGCTTTTCCATCTTGAAAAGATGAGTCGCGAATTAATCAAATATTAAATATTCGCGACAAGAACCCCCGAGGTTCTTCAATCTTCTCCCCAGAAACCTTCCGAGCAATCTCATGATATTTTTTAGAAACTTTACTTTTCGGATGAGTATGCACAACCGCATCCCTTAAATTCAAAGCTTCCTTAACCGCCTTGTCCTCGGGAATAACCCCAATAATTTGAGCCTCAAGCATCGACTTAATAGAAGACAACGGCATTTCATAATTCGCATTACTATGACGAGTCACAATAATCCCATTAATTTCCTTCCCCATTTCCCGAGCAACCTTAACCGCTTTCAAAGCATCAGTTACCGCAGGCATTTCAGGATTAGTAACAATAATAATTTCATCAGCAGCCTCCAAAACCGCAATAACTTCCTCACCAAATCCAGCAGCGGAATCAATAATAACATAATCACAAAGCGTAGCCAATTCTTTAGCAATCTCAGGAATCTTCTTCGTATTAAATTTAGTCAATTCTTTAACAGACAAAGACGAAGGAACAATTTTCATCCCAGAAGAATGCTCATAAATAGCATCCTCGATATCAGCCTTTCCCTTCAAAACATGATTCAGAGTAACCGGAACAATCGGTGCCCCAAGTTGCAACCCAACATTCGGAGTATTTAAATTACAGTCAACAACAATAACTTCCTTCTTCAACTTATTAAGCGAAGCCCCCAAATTAATTGCAGTAGTAGTTTTACCAACTCCACCTTTCCCCGAATTTATAACAATTATTCTTGCCATTATTTTACTTTTATATTATGGTACTCTTCGAGCGCCATTATTTTTTATGTCTATTATTAACGGCACTTTTCAAGAACCATTTCAAACGAACGTGTAATTACCAGAAAAAATTGCTTTATAAATTTATCACTTAAATTTATACATGAAACATTTCCAATGTTACTTTATAAATTTATTACTTCAATTTCCGAGAATCTTCTTAACCTCGACTATAAACTTTTCAATAACTTGATAATACTCATCAAGCTTATCCATATTAATATCAGTCGTCTTTACCGCATCAACAATTTTCAAATTAACACCTTTCCTAAATTCACCACTCCGACTCTTGTTTAAATCCGGAACTCTCTTAAAAAATATATAAAGCGGAACAACATCTTGTATAGAGGCATCTTTCTTAAAATATTTTTTAATAAATTCAATTCTTTGTTTAGGATTCGTAGGCATCTCAGGTATTTTCCCAGCTTCAACTTTATTATCCAAAATAGCGTCAAAACTAATTTCAATTAAACTTTTCCATCTTGCCAACAAATTCAAAATAACATCGCAAGTCTTCGTATACTTCAGACTCACATATAAAAGATGGTCAGCGCTAGTTTTTTCTTTAATAATTTCTTCAATCATTTTTCATTTCCGCAATTGAACAAATGGTTGTATGAAATATTTCCGATGTTTCTTCAATCATAATTCGATACCTTCTTGCGTAAAAAAACCAACGCAATAGACCTTTTTATACTTAACGCGAAACTTCGCCAAACGTAAGAACACCCTTTCCAACCGAACCAACAAATTCCCGAATCCTCGAAGCTGTCAAAACTCGATATTTCCCACGAATCAACAAAATAATTTTATCTCCCTTCGCAAACTGAATAGGAGAAACCTTCTGTGCACGCTCAACCTCAAGCATCTTCACCAAATTCTCACAAGTCACAGAATCCAAATATTTAGGACCAATCACTTTTACAAACCTATTCAAAACACTCTGCCAATCCTTCCCATTACCCATTACCCATTGCCCATTGCCTCGAGAATCTTCGATTCTCACGAACGCCCGAACCAATCTCGAAGCCGCCTTAGCCCCCTCATTTATCACCCCAACCAAAAATCTCTTCTCAGGATACTCCCTATATCCCTCAAGCATCCTTTCAGCAACAGCCAAATGATATTTCGCCTCCATAAAATCAAGCTTATAATCCATTAAACAAAAACCCAAAAACTCTTTATATTAATTATTACACTCTACTTCAATCCCACAATAGCTTCAGCAATATCCCCATCACTATCCTCTAAAGCCTTCACAACTTCATCACGAGATTTCCCACTTTTCTCAACAACAATTTTAACATCATCTTCACTAAAAGCCTCAGCAGATTCCTCAACAGCCTCCCCAGTCACCTGATAACTCTCCTGCCCTTGCATCATAATCTTAACAACACTCGGCTCCTCAATAACTAAATTCCCATCATCCATCTCAAAAATAACTTTCTTAACAGGCAATTCCGTCTGAGAAATACCCATCTTCTTCATCATCCCCTGCATTTTCGCAGGATTCATTCCACCAAACATCTTATCCAAAAAATATTCGGAGCCCAACAACAAGAATAATTACCGCAATAATCATCCCAACAACCACACCCGGCCCAAATTTAAATTTAGAATTATACTCTTCTTTAAAACGCGTCAACCCACCAAACCCAGCGGGCATACTCACACTATTATCTGCCATAAGAAATAAACCTAAAGACGATTTATAAGGTTTGCCCCAGCTTCTATTCGCTTAAATTTGCGAGGGTATAGCATGCCCCAACCTATTTTGAAACCAAATCTGTGAGGGTAAAAATTTGTAATCGAGACTAAACAATTTCTTCTAATTTCTTTTTCCCATTTCTAACTCTTCCAACTATACCAACAATTCCAAGAACCGCGCTAACAGCTAAAGCCCCACCCAAAACATAACCCAAATTTTCCTCACACCAATCAACATCCCCAGTATAATTCTTAAAAACATGATAACCCCAATAAGCCCATGTTGCTCCAGTTTGAATCCCAGTTTTAAGTTTTCCAAAATTATTAGCTCTTTTGATAGAGTGAACTTCGTCGTCTTTTTCACAGTTCTCAGGATAAACAATTCCATTATAAGCTTCCTCAACTTGGTTCACCAAATCCCCCCGCTGTTTTTGAGAAACGCCATCTACAGCAAGACCAGCTAAAACGCTAGCAGACAAAAAATAATTCCCCTTGAAGAGCTCAATACCCGCAGCAACCCCCATAGCAATTAAAAATCTTCCCTTATCAACAAACGGATCTATAATAGCCCCAACCTTAGTCTTACGATTCCACCGTCTCGCAAAATATCCATCAAGACCATCTGTTAAAGAACTTGCAACAAGAAGACCAAATCCATAAGGAGCGGTACTCGGATTAAGCATCAAGCCCACCGAAGCCCCACTCAACAAAAGCCCGGAAGCAGTAATCCGATTAGGATGAAATTTATCTTTTAGTTTTTCTGCAAGCTTCTTTCCCATCTTCATTTCTCACCATTTCCCCAGAACTAGAGTTACTTCTTCATTTCAATCTTTGCCCCTTTACGGGGTACACCAATGGTGTGAAGCCCGCCCATATAACTTTGTAAAACTTTCGGTATCTTAATCGACCCATCTTTAAGCTGATTATTCTCCATAATAGCAACCATCATCCGGCTGGTCGCAAGCGCAGTATCATTCAAAGTATGCAAAACTCCCCGCTCCTTCCCATTCTTTCTAACATATCTAATATTCAATTTTCGCGCCTGATACTCAGTACAATTAGACAAACTCACAACCTCTCCATAAGTCTTAGTCGTAGGTCTCCAAATTTCAAGATCCGCACTCCTGTATTTCCAATCCGCCAAATCTCCACTACACAACTCAAGAACCCTATAGGGCAACTCCAACTTCTGCAATATCTCCTCGCTATTCTCCAACAACTCATCATATATCTTTTCCGAATCTTCAGGTAAACAAAAAATAAACTGCTCGACCTTGTTAAACTGATGCGTCCTCCAGAGCCCCTTTTCACTCACGCCATGTGCCCCAATCTCTTGCCTAAAACACATCGAATAAGAAAAATACTTCTTCGGCAAATCATATTCATGAATAGTATCCCCAGCATGATACGCAAGCAAAGACTGCTCACTTGTCCCAATCAAACCCTTCCCCGCACCCTCAATCTTATAAACAGACTCAGCAATCGCCTCTTTATCCATCGAAGCATAAATAGCCTCCTCATTCAACATCAAAGGAGTCTCGATATATTCATAACCCCTCTTAACCATAAAATCTCTGCCAAAACTAATCAAAGCCTGATTCAACAACGCAAGCTCACCCTTAAGATAATAGAACCCTTTCCCAGCAACTTTAGCAGACTTATCAAAATCAACAATCCCAAGATTCTCCCCAAGCTCCACATGAGTCTTCACATCAAAATCAAACTTCGGAATCTTTCCCCATTTCTTAATTTCCTTATTATCCTTATCGCTCTTCCCGATAGGAATTCCATCCCAAATCATATTCGGAATCCTCATCATAACTTCCCTAATCTTCATACCTAATTTATTCTCCTTCTCTTCAATCTTAAAAATTTTATCAGGAATCTTCTTAGCCTCAACAATCAAGCTCTTAACATCCGCCTTCTTTCCAGCCTTCATCAATTGATTAATCTGTCCACTAATCTTGTTCCGCGCACTCCTCAAATCGTCCGCCCTCTTTCTTTCTTTCCTCCATTTTAAATCCAAATCAATAACCTCATCAACCAAACCGAGCTTATCATCCTGAAACTTCTTCCGCATATTCTCCCTCACCAAATCCGGACTTTCCCGAATCAACTTAATATCTATCATAGTATCTCAAGCATAAATTGTTATTTAAATTTACCTAAACCAATCCCGTCACCACTTTAAAATTTCCTGTCACTGCCCCATAAATTTGTATCTACTCCACATGGACAAATTTTCGGAGAAAGACTTATAAGCAATTTATCATTCTAATATATACATTGAAACATATAGTTTCAAAAACAACACAATGGGAGACAGCTTTGATTTATTTTTCAGGAGAAAGCCAGCAATGATGCTCATAGCCTTGAAAAAAGTATCCCGGGCAAAATACGGCTCCCAATTAGCAAAGGAAGTAGATTGCACATATTCTCACGCCGTAAAAATCCTACAAACATTAGAAGAAATAGGCCTAGTAAGTTTCGAGAAAAAAGGCCGAATTAAAATAATCAAACTAACAAAAAAAGGAACCGAAGTCGCAGAGCACATAGAAGCAATAAAAAAGATAGTTATTTAGATAGTTTTTAAGATGAAGGAGTTTCGTTTAACTGGATTATAAGTTTGGGAATGTTGCGCTATCTATCATTTTTTGAAGTACTCCGAATAAACGCCTTGGAGTAATTGATATGGTGTCAAGATAATGCCGATAAGACATAAACCCTGTATTGCAATCATCAGAACAATTAATAAAATGTAAGCCTCCGCATTCTCCACATGCCTCTAGCGGAAGTTCTTTGAAAGTTGGGTCTGTTAAATCATAAATTTCTCCGCAAACTATACAAAATACACTATCAAATTTTTTCATTTTAATTTTATGGCCTCGGGGGGATTTGAACCCCCGACACCTAGATTAAGAGTCTAGTGCTCTAACCAGGCTGAGCTACGAAGCCATAGATTAATTATCATAATTTGGTTTAAAAACCTGTGGGATTTGAGCCTCCCGACACCGAACAGCTTTGCTCGAATTTTTATCTGCGAAGCAATTGTAAAAATTTTAGAGTGAAGTGTGGGCAGATTAAGAGTCTAGTGCTCTCGCGACGAATGAAATGAGTTGCGAATGAAGCATTTCTAATGCTACTTTAATCAGGCTGAGCTACGAAGCCATAACATTTATCAGAAAATTCAATTTAAAAAACTTCGCATCAATAAAACTTTATACTCCGCCACCATGGGCGAAGCCCTACTACAAACTACTAACCACAAACTACCAACTACAACTGACGCAGTCAGTTGTCTACCCGAACAGTATTCCCACACTTAACACACTTATAAAATTTCGACTCAGCCTCGTCCCCAGCCCTCATTTGCCGAATCCAAAAATACGCCCTCTTCGATTTACACTTTTTACAATCCCAATCAGTAATCGGATTAACATTCCCTTCCTTCTCACTAACAACAGCAACAGGAGCACCTTCATCAACTTTTTCCTTCATCTCCATATTAATTTTTCCTTTAGCAATATAATTACATCTAGGACAACCAACTTTAGTCTTCTTCATCATAAGCAACGCACCACATTTTGGACAAAATTCCATTAGAAATACTGAAGTTCAAAACTTAAATACCTTTCTAATCGCAAAATCCACGCTCTTTAGAAGATTTTCCGAACTCAATAAAAATCAACTTCGCCCATCCAATAAAAGGCACCTTAAACAAAGCCTTTCCAAGAATTTGATCTTCAGAAATATGCTTCTCTTCATTTAACTGTCCTTCCACTCTCTCGTCTCTATCATTATTATCCCCTTTTGTTGCATAGTAATCATCTCCTATCTCAATAACTCGGTGAATAATAGGAAGCTCCCTACCGGCATTAAAAATAATAACATCACCGATCTCAATATTTTTAGCTCCAACCACAAATATTACATCACCTTTATTAAACCCGTTTTGAAAAATCCAATTTCCAGTATCCAACAAATTCAATCCATAATCCCCATAAACATCACTTCCAGAAAAAACGCTATCAAAACCATCCTCTTGATGATACATACTACAAGATTCAACAATCACCAACGGTAAACTCGTCCCAGTAATCAAAGATAATCCAGGGAAAAACACAAATTTAATTATAACAAATGCCAAAATCAAAGTCACCACAAAAGAAGCCCAACTATCCTCCTTCAAAAATTTCCAGGACCTTTTCCAATAATCCAAAACCCTTTTCATAATTATAAGTTGTTAAATGTACTTTTAATGCTTTTGATTGGAAGAAGTGTAAGTCCCACAAGTCGCGAAAGAAAATTTTAGTCTCAGGTGCCCCCTGGGCGGAGACGTTAAAAAATTTTATTGAGCTTATATGATGAACCTTAGTTCACCAAAATAAGAGGGTACAGGTCCGAGGGAGATATCTCCATGGGACTTTATAAGACTTTAGAACCGCAATGTTTAAATAGTATACATCTATATGTATACACATGGAAGATATATTTGATAATATCATTTTATGCAACAAATGTAACAAGAAAATGAAACCAGTATTGATGAGTAAAAATGGTTTTAATCTTAGAGCTGTCAAATGTGAAAATTGTGGAAAATCAATCATCCATCCAGAAGATAAGAATGAATACGAAGAATTCATAAGACTAAAACAAAAAGAATATAACGTAAAAATGCGAATGGTCGGAAATTCTTACGCTGTTTCTATCCCCAGAGAAATCGTAGACTTTATGCAAGAACAAGAAAGTGCAATGAACAACATGGTAAAACTTTGCTTCGAAGAAGCGGGAAAAATTAGTTTAGATTTTGATTCAAATACAGAAGAACAAAAGCCAAGAATTCTAAAATCCGAAGAAGTCCAAGTAGTAAAAAATGGAAAACAAGTATATCATGTAAGAAAAATTTCAGATTCTGCAAACCCAGAAAAAAACAAAACAAAAATATTTAAATCAAAAAAAGGAGAAGATTACTAATGGCAAAAGAAATAAAAAACAAAGAAAGCGGCACAACAAAGCTCAGAGTTGTCGAAGCCCTACAAGACGATGCGTATAAAGGAATCGTAAGAATCGACCCAAACCTAATGAGAAAATTAGAATTAGAAAGAGGAGATATCATTTCTATTTCAGGGGACAGAAAAACATATTCAATTGTCGACAGAGCATATCCAGCAGACATGGGCGAAGAGATAATTAGAATGGACGGAATTGCCAGGAAAAATGCAAAGACAGGAATTGGAGAGAATATAGAAATTAAGAAAGCGAGAATAACGGAAGCAAAAAAAATTACAATTGCCCCAGCCCAACAAGGAATTATGGTTCAAGGAGACCCGGAAAATATGAAGAGAGGGCTTTTGGGAAAACCAGTTTTGAAAGGAGACATCGTTGTCCTCGGAGGTTCACAAAGAAGAAAAGATATTATGTCTGAAGAGCTAGGAGGTTTATTCGGAGATTTACCAGAAGAATTCCGAGGAATGTTCGGCGGAATGTCGGGAGGAATAACCCAAATCAGATTCGCAATCATATCAACGTCACCAAATCAACCGTGCATAATTACAGAAAACACACAAATCACACTAAGCCCAAAAGCTGTAGATCTCTCAGAAGAATCAATCCCCTCAATCACTTATGAAGACATCGGAGGATTAACAGATGAAGTAAAGAAAGTAAGAGAAATGGTAGAGCTTCCATTAAAAAGACCCGAGATTTTTTCAAGATTAGGAATAGAGCCCCCAAAAGGAGTATTACTTTACGGCCCACCAGGAACCGGTAAGACATTATTAGCAAAAGCCGTAGCAAACGAATCCGAAGCACATTTCATTTTATTAAACGGTCCAGAAATTATGTCAAAGTTTTATGGGGAATCTGAAAAGAAAATAAGAGAAATTTTCGACGAGGCAGAAAAAAACGCACCATCAATTATTTTTATAGATGAAATAGATTCTCTAGCGCCAAAACGAGAAGACGCAGGCGGAGAGGTAGAACGAAGG
>Ga0222639_1000835_pt1 | contig 13608 bp, 16 predicted proteins | sample AntAcemetagen185_FD_179863 | JGI IMG/M metagenome (GOLD analysis project Ga0222639, IMG submission 179863) | Saline water microbial communities from Ace Lake, Antarctica - #185 | ecosystem: Environmental > Aquatic > Non-marine Saline and Alkaline > Saline | place: Antarctica: Ace Lake...
TATGAGCTTGGATGCGGGGTTGTATTCTGGATTATTGGAGATGGTTAAGGAAGTTGTTGATAAGTTGGGTTTGAAGGATTTTAATTTAGTTGTGAATAATGGGAAGAATGCGGGGCAGGCTATTGAGCATTTTCATTTTCATATTTTGCCGAGGAAAGAGGGCGATGGGTTTGGGCTGGTTGTTTAGGGTGTTAGTCTTTCTCTATCTCGTGGGAAAAGAACTGCTTCTCTAATGTTTTCTAATCCTAACAATAACATTGTTATTCTTTCGAGTCCTGTTCCCCAGCCTGCATGGGGTGGTGCTCCGAATCTGAATGAGTCTATGTAGGCTTTGAAGTCTTTGGGTTTTAGTTTGTGTTTTTTTAATCTTTCTTCTAGTAGTTCTGGGATATGGATTCGTTGTCCGCCTGAAGAAATTTCCATTCCTTTCCAGATTGCATCAAAGCCTTTTGAATTTTCTCCATCTGGCATTATGTAAAATGTTTTTCCAGCCAAAGGCCAGTCGGTTACGAATGTAATTGTGTTTGGGTATAATTCTTCTAATTTTTTTTCTGCATCTCCAGACAGATCATGAGCGGGCATTTTTACTTTTTCTTTTTGCATGATGCTTTTTACTTCTGCGAATGTCAAGTATTTTATTTTAGGTACTTCTGCTTTTACTTTTAAGGTTTCGAGTTCTTCGGGTCTTTCTTCGATTACTTTTTGTACGATGAATTGCATACATCTTCCGAGAGTATCCATTGCTTTTTTATCATCGGCGAATGCTTCTTCGTAATCTAATTGTCGTGATTCGTTTAGGTGTCTTGTCGTATTGTGTTTTTCTGCTCTCCAAACTGTAAAGACTGCGAAAACTTTTTCCATTGAGCATGCTAGCATCTGTTTATATAATTGGCAACTTTGGGAAAGGTATGCTTCCTTTTCGAAATATTTTACCTTGAATACATCTGTTCCGCCTTCAGAACTTGATCCAATAATTGCTGGGAACATTGCTTCTATTGCATTTTCTTTAATCATAAATTCTCTAAATGCTTGTAAGATTGTAGATTGGATTTTGAATATTGCTTGTGTTCTTATGGAGTGTAGATCCAGAAATCGGTTGTCGAGTCTTAGGGGTAACTCTGTTTTCGAGTAATCCGATGCGTCTATTGGTAGCGGGTTTTTTGCTTCTGCGATAATTGTAATTGAATCCGGAAGAAGTTCTTTTCCGCCTGGAGCTTGTTTGCATTCCTTTAATTCTCCTATAACTTCAATGACCGATTCTCTGTTCAAGTTGTCTAATAATTTGAATGTTTTAGGGTTTGTTTTGCCTTCTACACCAGTTATTTGAATTCTTCCCGAGATGTCTTTTAAGACCAGGAATCTTACTTTTTTTAGATCTCTTGTTTCGTGGACCCAGCCTTTTAGTAATACTTTTCCATCTTCTTTGAATGAGTCTTTGATCATTGTTCTTTCCATATTAAGAATAGAAGTTGCTGGTTTATAAAATTGTTGGGAAGCTACTTGGAGAACTATTTAGAAGGGGAAGTCATTTAGATAATCTTCGATTATTATATTTTGTCGGGAAGCCACTTGGAGAACTATTTAGAAGGGGAAGTTATTTAGATAATCTTCGATTATCATATTTTGTCGGGAAGCCACTTGGAGAACTATTTAGAAGGGGAAGCCATTTAGATAATTTTCGATTATCATATTTTGTCGGGGTTCTGCGGAACCCCTCCGCCGCCCGCGGGCGGCTCGTCGTCGCATTTTTGTCTAGGAAACTAACAGTTTCCTGAGGCTTCACCTTTCCTTGAGATAGTTTTACAAGTTGAAATTTCTTTTGTTGGTTGTAAAATTTTGTAAAACAAAATTAACAAGACGGAATCTTCTCAACCAAATATTTAAATATAGGGTTTCCGAAATTTATCTTATGGATGTTGATGATTTGGAAGGTGCTATCAATTCGGCGAAGAAAGATGCGGCTCCTGAGGATGAGAAGGAAGTTGAGGTTTCGCAAATGTCTAAAGAAGAAGAAGTTGGTTTTCATAAAGGGGCTTTGAATACTTTGGTTGCTGAGAGGAACGAGTTGGTTAAGATGATTGGGAATGTTGAGGCGATAATGCAGGCGCATATTGGTAGGTTGAAAGAGTTGGGGGTTGATATTAATGGAAAGTAAAAGAGGAATGTTTTGGACTTCAGCACTTGCGGGTGCGATTGGAGCGGGGTTTGGTTCGGCTTCGGGTTCTAATAGTATTATTGTTGTGATTGCTGTTGGAGTTGTGATTTCTTTGTTGGCGGCTTGGGGAATTTCTGGGATGATTAAGTAGGGTTTATCATACAAATTTTTATAAAGATGCGTTTCTATTGATGAATATGGTTTTAATTGGATCTTCGGCGCGTGGTTCAGAAGTTCTTTCTGATGCTAGTAGGCTTCAACTTATTGCGACAGGTTTGAATAAATTAATATATGGGCGGGAGGTTGATGAATTTGAGGGTAGAGAATTTGTGCGGGTAGTGGATCTTTTGAATCAGATAGATGATAGTCCGGAACATTATCGTGGGAAAGAGTGTGCAGAATTATGTACGACTGCGACAAGGTTAAGGCCCTTGTTTTATGGCACATTGATAAAAGCTGGAATTTTGCCTGATGAATTTTTTACTGAAGATCTTTATAAAACATTAAGATCTTGTGGAGATAGTGTTTTGTTGGATGTAGGTAGACTAAGGGAAGCTCAGAGAGTATTTCAATCTGTGGCAACAGCTTCTCTTTTGGAACTACAGAATTCTCATAGAGCGGGACAGATTTAATTTTGGATATGCAGTGATATCGCGGTCTTTCTCTTTCACACCCATTTGGTGTGCCTCTGTTGAGGCAAAATATTTAATAAAAAAATAAAAATTGTGTTAGCTTGAAACCTTAGTTTCTAGATGCTTGAAAACATTCTCGACATCTGACTGGCTTGTCGCCTGTAGGCTTGAATGGCACTTCGCATTCTTTCCCGCAATCAGAACAAGTTGCTTTGTGCATTTCTCTTGGTCTGTCATTGCCGAATCGATTGTTGTTGCCGCCGAATCTACGATTGCCGCCGTCTCTGTTACCGCCAAAACTTCTTTGGGGCTTGTTTTTTCTAAAACATTCTTGACATCTAACCGGTTTACCTTGTGTAGGTTTGAAGGGAACTTCGCATTCCTTTCCGCAGTCAGAACAAGTTGCTTTAAACATTTCTCGATCTTCCATTATATTTTTCCTCCGTGTACTTGACATAAGCGAACTTATGCTTTATTTTAGGACGAAATTTGGGTATATAGGGTTATGGGTTAGATGTTAGATGAGAAATTTGTGGGGGGTTTGTTTGGAGAAGTCGTTTGTGGGGGCCATTTGGGGAGCTGGGAGCAGGGGCCATTTGGACAATCTTCGATTGTCATATTTCGTCGGGGTTCTGCGGAACCCCTTTGTCGCCGGAGGGCGACTCGTGGTCGTGTTTACAATAAGTCCTTTAATATGTCACTTACTTCTTTGCCTGAAACTTGGCCTTTGAATTTTCCCATTAGAAGTCCCATGTATGCGCCTTGGGATAGGTTTGGTTTTTCTTTTAGAAGTTTTCGAGCTTCTTCTTCTAGGTTGATGTCTGATTTTTCTGAGGCTTCTTTTAGAGATTTTCCTTCGGAGAGTTTTTGCATTATTGTTCTAACGTCGTTTTCGGATATTTTCTTTTTCTCAATATTTTCTAAGATTTCTTCTAGTTTGTCTGTTTCTATTTCTTTGCTTGGTTGGAATAGGGTTAGCATTTTTGCTACTAGGTTTGGATTGTTGTGTTCTTGGATTAGAACTTTGAAATCTTCTATTTTGTTTTTCTTTAGAATTAGTTTTATTAGTTCCAGGTTTAGTCCGAATTTGTCTAGGTAGAATTTGTGTTCGGATATTAATTTTGGTAAATTCTTTTTTGTTTCGTTGATTAGGTCTCGTGAGATTTTTAAAAGTGGGACGTCGGTTTCGGGATACATTCTTGCTGCTCCTGGCATTGGCCGTAAGAATTCGGTTGTGCCGTCGGGGAGTGCGTTTCTAACTTCTTGTTGACAAGATTTTTCTTGGACGCATTGTTCTTGTCTTTCTATTTCTAAGTCTATGGTTTTTTTCATCATCTTTGTATCTTGGAAGCCTTTGATTTCTACTCTTTCACTTCCTTTGATTGATATATTTACATCTTGACGAATTGTTCCGATTCCTCTTTTTACTTTACATGCTCTTAATATTTCTCCGATTTTTAGGGCGGCTTCTTTTATTTCTTCTGGGGTGTGCATGTGTGGGCCGGTTGCGATTTCGACTAAGGGGATTCCTAGTCTATCTAATTTGAAAGTTGGTCGCTGTTCTTGGTTCTTGGTTCTTGGTTCTTGGTTGACTTTTCTTGCTGAATCTTCTTCTAACATGATGGCATCTATTGTGATTTTCCCGGTTGAGATTTCGATGTATCCGTCGTGGGCGATTAGTGCGGTTCGTTGGAAGCCGGTTGTGTTTGATCCGTCAATTACGGTTTTTCGCATGACTTGGGTGACTGGGAAAATTTTGCAGTTTAGTAAGTGTGAGATTTGGATTGCTATTTTTAGGGCTTCTTTGTTGATTGCGTGGGGTGGCTCTTCGTCGAGTTCAACTAGGCAGTTTGTGTCGTAGACTTGGTATGTGAAGTTTTTGTTTTGTTTTGCTTCGTGTTCTGCTGCAATATCTACAATTCCGGTTTCACCGACTACTGGGTTTAGGGTTCTTTGGATTTCGTAAATTGGTTCGTCGTTTCTTAGTAAGCTTGGGCAGTCACAGAAGAGTTTGTGAGTGTCGAGCTGTTGATGAATTTCTAATCCTGATTTTAGTCCGAGTTTTTTGTAATCGTGTTCCATGTATTAAAGAAATTCAATAGCTTTAAATATTCTTTCTTCTGTAAATGATTAGGAGGTGAAAATGAAATTAACAAAGATTAATTATGTGTCGGCTGTGTTTTTTGGTGCGATTGCTCTTGTGATGTATTTGGCGTTGGGCGTTCTTCAATGGAGTTTGAGGGATGTTTTTATTGCTCAGGGAATTCCTGTAACATGGGTTCAAACTTTTATTACAACTCCGGTTGTAGGTGCTGTTGTCGGATTTTTAGTTGTACTAATAATGATTGTAATTTATAATCAGGTCGCTAGAAAGTTTCCTATTGGTTGGACGGTTAGCAAGTAAGCACAAATATTTATTTTTTATTTTTCTAGCATTTTTTCTTTTGGGTTCCAGGATTTGTGGCCTAAGACCCATCCGAGTTTTACTAATGCTGTTTCTGATGTGTCGTCCAAGAAAATGATTCCGGTTTTTTGTAAGTCTCTTCCGGCGGAGTATACGTTTGGGTTTAATCTTCCGAAGATTGTTTGAGCTGTTGTGCATATTGTCATTCCGTTTTGGATTGCTTTTTTTATTTTTGGAAGCCAGTTGAATTTTGCGTCTTGTGCTGGGACATGTCCAATTCCGGTGATTTCTAATATAATTCCTTTGTAACCTTGTTGTTCGTAGTATTCTAGGATTGCGGGGTCTTGTCCGGGTGTGATTTTTATTGAGGCTACTTTGTCCTGGAATTTTGTGTCTGTGGTGGGAGAGCGAAACTTTGTTTCGCGTTTTTGGTTTTTGGTTTTTGGTTTTTGGTTATCTCGTCTTGCGTTGAATGTTTTTAGGATTTTTATTTTGTCTTTTGTTATTTCTGCTATCGGGGTGTCGTTGATTATTTTGAAGGCGTCTCTTTTTGATGTATGCATTTTTCGGACTTTTGTTCCGGGCATTGCGAGGCAGGTTTCGTCGTTTGTGTTTTCGTGTCCGATTAGTGCTACTTCTGCTACATCTGAGGTTGCGTATCTCGCGGCGCAGATTAGGTTGAGTGCAGCGTCGGTTGAGGCTCGGTCGATTGAACGTTGGGAGTATGTTAGTGCGATTGGTTTGTTTAAATCTTTTAGGAAGAAGGAGAGTGCTGCGGATGTGTAGTGGAGGAAGTCGGTTCCGTGAGTTATGATTATTCCACTTATGTTTTCGTCATTGAGGTTTTTTTCGCAAACTTCTGCTAATTTTTTCCAGTCTGGAAAGGACATGTTTTCTGACCATTTTGTGAAGGGGATCTGGATGATGGGGTTGCAGATTTTTTTTAGTTCGGGAGCGATGTTTAGGATTTCTTCTTTGTCTGTTGAGATTACTCCTCCGGATTTTGGGTCTAGTCTTGAGGAGATTGTTCCGCCTGTAATCACAATTGCCACGTTTGGTAATTGTGAGTTAGTAGTTCGCTTCGCTGGTAGTTCGCTTCGCTGGCAGTTAGTAGTAGATATTTCTGTTATTTTGGCGTTGAGGATTTCGTTTTCTCTAATTCCTATGTTGTATCCAGATTTTAGTTTTAGGAGGATTATTTCGGGGTCGTGTGACTGTAGGGCGTGGCCTTCCCAGACTTTTCCTTTTGTTTGGATTTTTACTTTATCTCCTGGGGTGAAAATTATCGGAGATAATTTCGGCGTTTCGGCGTTTCGGTATTTTGGTGTTTCGGGTTTTGTTTTCATATAGTATTTAATTTGAGAAGATATAAAAAGGTTTGGAGGTTTGGGTTGTTATGACAGAGAAGGCATTTCCTATTAAGATTGGTTTGGAAGTTCATGGGTATCTTGATACTAGTGAGAAGCTTTTTTGTATGTGTCGTGCGCGGGCGCGCGAGTTGGGAGTTGGGGGTCGGGAGTTGGGGGTCAATGATAGGGTTTGTCCGATTTGTACTGGGCAGCCGGGGTCGAAGCCGATGGCGGTGAATGGCGAGGCTGTTAGGAAGGTTATTGAGATTGCTTTGATTTTTGGTTCTAAGATTAATACTTCGGGTTTGGTTTGGCAGAGGAAGCATTATAGTTGGGCGGATTTGCCGAAGGGGTATCAGACGACTATTTCTGGGGCGCACGCGACGACGAATGCTGTTGGTGGGAAGTTTAGGGGGATTAATATTACGGAGTTGCATTTGGAGGAGGACCCGGCGCAGTGGAATCCTGAGACTGGGAAGATTAATTATAATCGGTCGGGGTTGCCGTTGGTTGAGATTGTGACGGAGCCTGAGTTTTCTAATTCGGAGCAGGTGATTGAATGGTTGAAGGCTTTGGTTTTGAGTTTGAGTTATATTAAGGCGATTCGGAAGAATGCGGGGATTAAGGTTGATGTTAATGTTTCTACTTATGGTGAGAGGGTTGAGATGAAGAATTTGAATTCGCTTGAGAAGATTAGGAAAGCGATTGAGTACGAGGTTGCGCGGCAGGTTGAGGCGTACGGCAATGGGCAATGTGCTGGTGCGGCAATGGGGGCGGGGAAGTATGTGCAGGAGAGGGAGACGCGGATGTTTGATGAGAAATTAGGGAAGACGATTAGGATGAGGTCGAAGGAGGGCGCGGCGGATTATAGGTTTATTCCGGACCCGGATTTGCCGGAGATTGTTATTGATAAAAAGATGATTGCGGATGTAAAGAAGGGTTTGCCTGAGATGCCTGATGTGAAGTTGGCGAGGTTGTTGAAGAAGTTTAAAGTTTCTCCGGAGGATGCTAGGATTTTGACGAAGAATTTGGAGTTGGTTGAATTTTTTGAAGCTTTGGCTGATGCGGGTGTTGATGCAAAGAAAAATATTTCTTGGATTACTGTTGAACTTTTGAGGGTTTTGAATTATAATAAGATGAGTTTGGAAGATGAGGATATTGATGTTAAGCCTGAGCATTTGGCGGAGTTGATTGGGGCGGTTGATTCGGGGAAGATAACGAAGTTGAAGGGGAAGCAGATAATGAATGAGTTTATTCCGAAGTCGTTTTCTATTTCTGATGGTAAGGATATTGGGGTGATTGCTGATGATGCTGTTGAGAATTTGTGTAGGCAGGTTATTTCGGAGAATGCACATGTTGTTGAGGATTATAAGGGTGGGAAGGAGGCTTCGTTGAATTTTTTGATTGGGCAGGTGATGAGGGTTTCTGAGAGAAGGGCGGATTTTAAGGTCGCTGGGGATATTTTGAAGAGGTTGATAGGATGAAATCAAATCAGATTTGCGCAATTATAATTGGAGTTTTGGGATTGGTTGGAATGTTTTTCTTTCCGAGTCCTGAGGAGAATTTTTTGTATTATGTTGGATTTGTTGTTCTTGTTGTGGTTTTAATTATATTTGTTTTAAAGGACAATGTCAAGGGAAGGAAAAAATAATTTTAAGTTACACGGGCGTAGTGAAATTGTTGTGTGGAGTTTGATGGACTATAGGGGAGGATTCTGAGAGGGGCGGTAGGATTCGTAACTCATTTTTTGTATAGAAATTAAATAAATAAAAATAAACTTTTTGTAATTGAAATTACTTTTTTTTCTTTTTCTTAGCTGCAGGTTTCTTAGCAGCTTTCTTCACTGCTTTTTTCTTTTTTGCTGGCATTTTTGCACCCCCATTTAATTTAGGTTTATGAATTAACCTTATCTATTATAATTATTTAGTATTTAAACTCTTTTATTATTGTGAAATATTCTCAATAATAAAATTTATAAACTATTAATCTCTATGGGTTTATCTAAAATTGGAGGCTAAAATATGTGTGCTCAATTTGATAACGAAGACTTTGACGACGATGATGAAGACTTCGAAAGTGATGATGATAAAGAAGAATAATATTAGGTTTTGAATAGACTAATTTTTTTATTTAATTATATATTGGGGTGTGAATAAGGTTTATAGCCAGCCCCAGATTTGCATTGCTCTAAAGAGGATGTAGAACCAGCTTAGAACTCCGTGGAGGATTGCGTAGAGAATTGATGCGCTTCGTTCGTAGGAGAGAATCATTGCTAAAGCTGAACCGAAGACCCAGAAGTGTCCGGAATGAACGGAGTGGCACTTTATTTTATTGATGTTTTTTATTTTAACCTCAATATCATTATCGCCTTTTTTCTTTGCCATATTGTAATTAGGAGGAGCGAGTATTTAAGAGTTTCTTTCTCTTTTGCACCCACTTGGTGTACCTCTGTTGAGGCAAAAATTATTAAATAAAAATAAAAAATTACCAGAAATAATCTGGATTTATTTGTCAGCTTCTGCGTCTTCTTTGGCTTCTTCTACAGTTTCGATGTCTTCTTCGTCGTCTTCTGCGTCCGAATTGTCATCTACAACTTCTGGTGCTGATTCTTCTTCAATAGAATCTTCTACAGCGCCGTTGATTTCTGAAGGGTTTGCCATTGGAGCTTCCTGTGATTCTCCGGATTCTGCTCGTGGAGCATTATCTCGTGGAACCATTGGTTTAGCTTCGCTAACTGTTAAAGGTCTGCCTTCTATTTCTTTCTCGTGCATTTCTGCAATAGCTTTTTGAGCTGCTGCGTCATCAGTGAAAGTTACGAAACCGAATCCTTTAGATCTGCCTGAGAATTTATCTTTGATTAGCACTGCTTCTTCGATATCTCCGTAAGATGTGAAGAGTTCTTTTAGTGCGTTGTCATCGATAGACCAAGGTAAATTACCTACGTATAATTTCATGTTTTCCTCCTGTGTTATTTAATAATTTTAATAGATTCATATTGTTCTTGTTCTGTTTACATAATTTTATAGAATGAGGGTTTTTAAGTCTTCCCCTTAAAACCTGATATTTACTCAGTAGGTATCTTTGGTGAGATGAAGTTAATGTGCAAATTCTAGGATTATTCCTAAAATAAATATTATTGATAGGATTGTTATTAGGGTCCAGTTTATTGGCATTTGTATTTCGGGTTTCTTTTTGTTTCGGGTGTTTGCTTTTGCTTTTTTTGCCATTAGGAGAATTAGAATTCCTGTTATTCCTCCGGAGATTACACCGCCGATACCTAGGATTAGTGCGAAGCCGATGAAATCGAATCGGGTTATGATGATGTAAAGTGCTAGGGGGATTAGGGAGGTTAGGAGGAATCTTGTCGTTTTGTTGGTTTTGATGTCGTATTTGAATGCGTCGTTTAGGGAGAATGATAGGACGAAGTAGGATGTTAGCATTGTGAAAATTCCGAGGATTGTCATGATTGGGCCGAAGGATAGGGTTGCGACTTCGTTGATGCTTTTGCCTAGGATGCCGATGAAGGTTGCGCTGAAAATTATGTAGAGTGCGATTGGGATTAGGCTTCCGAGTATGATTGCGCGTTTGAATAGTTTTTCTTGGCCTTTGATTTCTTGGCGGAGTTCTGGGATTGATGTGAATCCGAGTAGCGCGAACATGACGACACCTATTGGTAGTATGAAATATGTTGTGTTGAATGTCGTTAGGTTTGAGGTTTGGATTGATGGGATGAATCTGATGAAGATGCCGAATACGATTGCGATGATTGCTAAGACACCCCATGTTTCTATTTTCTTTAATCCTTTTAGTCCTTCTCTGAGAAGTAATGTCATGACTAGCCAAAACATGATTCCGAATACAATTGGATGGATTTCTCCCGGGATTAATTTTGAAAGGGATTCGCCTTCACCGACTAAGTAAGCTATGAGGGCGGAGTAAATACCGAAGAGCATGGCGAAGAACATTGCTCGTTTTCCCCATTTGCCGAGATATTTTTCTGCGTATCCTGAGAGTTGATGTTTGCCCCGGGTTCTTAGTGTAATTTCTCCTAATGCGAGGTTCACGAAAATCATTACTGCGCCTAAAACAACTAGCCAAAATAAACCGATTAAGAATCCTGATTTTGCGAAGACGTATGGGAGTCCTAGTATTCCGGCTCCGATAATTGTTCCGGTTAATGTGAAAGTTGTTGCCCAGAATTTTTTATTCATTTTGTCACCTAATTTGTTTTAGGTAATGTTGTTTTTATACTTTATCACGAGAGTTTTTTTAAAGCCAAGATATTTTCTATTCTCCTAAGATGGTGGAAATTATAATTAACGAGAATTTTGAGGAGGATGCTTCGGAGTTGTTTGGTGATATTGAGAAAAAGAGTTTTGATTCTTCGGAGTTGTTTAAGTTGCAGATGGACGCGAAGGAGTTGGTTTCGGATAGGGATGTTGATGAGTTGATTATACTTTCTTAGCTAATCTTTCTATTGCGTTAATGTATGCTGCTATTCTTGTGGATGTTTTGTATTTTTCTTTTTTGTTCAGAATTTCTTTTGTTGCTTTTTGCATTTTTTCTTTTAATTTTTCGTCAACTTCTTCTGCTGTCCATTTTTCTTTGTGGATGTTTTGGCACCATTCGTAATATGAGACGGTTACTCCGCCGGCGTTTGTTAGGATGTCTGGGAGGATTAGTTTGTTTTTTCCTTCTAGAATTTTGTCTGCTTCGGGGGTTGTCGGTCCGTTTGCTAGTTCTAAAATTATTTTTGCTTTTATGTTGTTCGCGTTTTTTTCTGTGATTTGATTTGCTAAAGCTGCTGGGACTAGGATGTTGCATTCTAATTCTAGGAGTTGTTGGTTTGTTATTTGAGTTGAGTCTGGCGTGTTTGAGAATGAGCCGGTTTGTTTTTTGTGTTCTAGAATTTTTTCTATGTCTAATCCGTCTGGGTTGTGAATTGCGGTTTTTGAATCTGAGATTGCGATGACCTTTGCTCCATCTTTAGCTATTAGTTTTGCGAAGTTTCCGCCGACGTTTCCACTTCCTTGAATTGCGATTGTTGCTTCTTTTAATGTTGGAATTATTTGTGTTTGTTCGATTGCTTGTTTTAATACGAATTGTCCGCCTCTTGCTGTTGCTGTGTCTCGTCCTAAGGAGCCGCCATTTTTTAGGGATTTTCCGGTGACGACTGCTTTTGCTTCTTCAATTGGTAAGTTTTTTATTTTGGAATATTCGTCAACGATTATGTCCATTATTTTTGAGTTTGTGTAAACGTCTGGTGCGGGGATGTCTTTGTGCGGGCCTATGATTGGAGCTATTTTTCGGGTGAATGCTCGGGTTAAATTTTCTAATTCTGTTTCTGAGAGTTCTTTGGGGTTGCAGATTACTCCGCCTTTTCCGCCTCCGAGTGGCAAGTCTACTGTTGCTGTTTTTATTGTCATCCACATTGCTAGGGCGCTTACTTCGTCTAAGTCTACTTCGGGATGATATCGGATTCCGCCTTTGTATGGGCCGAGTAATGAGTTGTGTTGGATTCGGTATCCTGTGAAAGTTTTTGTTGTTCCGTCGTCCATTTTTACGGAGAAGTCTACTTTTGTCTCTTTTTCTGGGGTTAGGAGAATGTTTATTGTTTCTTCGGGTAGATTCAATTTTCCTGCTGCTTGTCTTATTGTGTTTTTGGCGTTTTCTAATGTCATGTTTTGAGAAGGAGATTTTTGTTTTTAATTGTTCGTAAATGGTGTTTACTTATAGAATAAAACGAGCTCGGGAAGAATCGAACTCCCATCCCCATACTCGCAATTTGCATCTCGTAAAAATATTTATAGAATTATTTTACTCGAAGCGAATTGCTCACCGAAACCACGTTTCGTTACAAGGAATAAAGCGAGCTCGGGAAGAATCGAACTCCCATCCCCAGGGCCGAAACCTGGTATTCTATCCGTTAAACTACGAGCTCATTATAAAATACCAACCTAAATTGAATTTATAAGATTAACTAATTGGGAACTGGGGAGGGGAATTTGGAGAACTGCGTTCTCATATTTAGGGGAGTCGGCTTTTTCAAAATCTTTGATTTTAAAAAAGCCTCCACTGTCTCGCTTTGATTTTAGAATAAGATTTTTTTGTATTCGAATTTTTCTAGGTATGTTAATTCTCTTTCTATCATTTTGTTTGTGGGTTTTTTACCTTTTTAATTTCTCCTGACTTTAGGTTGCCCAATTTTATGTTTCCGATTGAGATTCTTTTCAATAAATATATTTTGTAGTTTAGTTTTTCTAGGGCTTTTCTGATGATTCGGTTTCGGCCTTCTTTTATTGTGATGTTGAAAGTGTTTTTTTCTATAGCTGATATTTCTGCGAAGAATTTTCTGTCTTCTATTAATAGTCCGTTTTTTAGTTTTGTGGTATCTTCTTTTGTTAGAGTTGGTTCGGTTCGGACTTGGTAGGTTTTTTTTATTTCATGTTTTGGATGTGTTAGTTGGTTGTTTAGTTCTCCGTCGTTTGTTAAAAGGAGGAGTCCTTCAGATGCGCCGTCTAATCTTCCGACGTAGTTTAGGTTGAAGCCGATTTCTTTTTTTAGTTTTGATAATGCTTTGAGATTGTAGATTGTTCTTCGGTTTTGTGGGTCTTCTTTTGTGACGAGGATTCCTTTTGGTTTGTTTAGAATGTAGTAAAGATTTTCTTTCTTTCTTTCTAGGAGTTTTCCTTCGATTGATATTTTGTCTTCTTCGGTTGCTTTGTCTCCGAGTTTTGCTGGCTCTCTGTTTAACTTTACTTTTCCTTGTTCGATTAATTCTTCGGCTTTTCGTCTTGAGCAGTATCCGGAGTTTGCGATGATTTTTTGGATGCGTTCTTCCATGATAATGTTATGTGGGGAAGGTTTAAAAAATCTTTTAGGTTTATGATAACATGGCCAAGAAGACGACTTTTAACATTAGTAAGAAAGATAATTTTAGTGAGTGGTATTCTGAGATTTTGGCTAAGGCTGAAGTTACGGATTTGCGTTATGGGGTTAAGGGTTTTGTTGTGATTCGTCCCTGGGGTGCGAGGATAATTGATAAGATGTATCGGATTTATGAGTCGG
>Ga0222639_1000837_pt1 | contig 13602 bp, 11 predicted proteins | sample AntAcemetagen185_FD_179863 | JGI IMG/M metagenome (GOLD analysis project Ga0222639, IMG submission 179863) | Saline water microbial communities from Ace Lake, Antarctica - #185 | ecosystem: Environmental > Aquatic > Non-marine Saline and Alkaline > Saline | place: Antarctica: Ace Lake...
GACAATAAGATAGTTATTGCCCCGGGGGTTATTGTGGATAAAGACCAGGCATATTTCTTTAGTGAGAGATGCCAGAAGGAGATGAGAGAATCAGATAAAGAGTTTAAAGAGGGAAAGTATTCTTCTTCTGCATCTATTAAAGATTTAAAGAAAGCAATAGATAGTGATTAAGATAATACATATTCCGGATAATTTAATAAAGAAACTTAAAAATAAGAAAAAGAGGAAGTAATTATTCTTTAGTTCATAAAATTGCTTCTAAAAAGGTTTCTTTTTTTTGTAAAATTTCTTTCGGAGTATATCCTAAAGCTTCAATAGGTTCAAAAACTTGCCCTGCGGCTAAACCTAATATTTCTAATCTTTCTCTTAAGTTCATTTTTTTAAAATCATCAGAAACAACTATTAAATCAATATCACTATCTTCGCGCGGACTACCTTTAGCATATGAACCATAAAGAATAATATTTTCAGAATTAATATTAAGTTTTTTTAATTCTTGTTTAAATCTTTCTATTATTTTTTTAATATCTTGTGCTTTTTTAAGCATTCATGAATCTCCTTAGTTTTAGAAAGATATTCTTTTGCCACGCTTTTGGGATAGGCTTCCAATATTTTTGAAAAGTCTTCAGGGTATCTGGTAACTATACTGGCGTTATTTATTTTAGCAATAAAATTAAATATTTCAAGAGGAAGTTGTATGTTTCCTAATTTAAGAAGATAAATTAGATTGTGACTTTTAGGAGAAATCTTTTGGGTAATTTCAGTTACTATTGCTTTTAGCATCTTTTCCAAAGAAAGATGACACATAAATATAACATAAATATATCTTTCCGATTTAAGCATAAATTCAGCTGTATTCAAATCATATTCTGCGGATCTAATGAAATTATTAGTATCTTTACGCATTTTTTCTCTTTTTTGATATATTTAAATAATTTAATTTTTAAGTAATTTACTATTATTATTTTAGTGTTTTTATTATATCATAAATTTAAAGAAAATTACTAAAAAATCGATTAAGGTAAATTCTATAGAAATAACATTTATCTTTTTCCTAAAAAAATGCCATCGTTATTTATTTTTCTGCTTTTGCTATAATGTTAAAAATATTTAATTTATTGCGGGTTCGATGAATTAAACCTACACTTCTTTGGAAATAGAGATTGCCGCGCTCCCTATGGTCGCTCCATGACACTGACTGGTTGGACGATTGTCCTACTTTTTACCCTTAAGGTTACTTGAAATGACATTTTATGTAAATTACATATTGATATATTCTATTAATTGTGTTATATCTTAAAAAGAATAGTAAGGATAAAATTAGAAAAAAGAGGTGGACGGAAGATGTTAGAATCAATTGGTAGAATAGCCAGAAATGGCCATCTTACTATTCCCAGTAAAATTAGGAAAATATTAAATATTGAAGATGGTGATATTGTAAGATTTACCGTAGAGGACAATAAGATAGTTATTGCCCCGGGGGTTATTGTGGATAAAGACCAGGCATATTTCTTTAGTGAGAGATGCCAGAAGGAGATGAGAGAATCAGATAAAGAGTTTAAAGAGGGAAAGTATTCTTCTTATACATCTATTAAAGATTTAAAGAAAGCAATAGATAGTGATTAAGATAATGCATATTCCGGATAATTTAATAAAGAAACTCAAAAACAATAAAAAATTATCCGCACTAATATAGAAGTTCTAACTGGTAAACAAAACGGAAAAATGATATTATAAAATAAATATATTATCTAAATCTCCCCAGTATATGTTATGCTGGCAGGATTTAATTAATAATTTTAGAGGTTATAATATGAAACGACTTACTAAATGTCTAAATATTTCAGGAAAGGAAAAGAATTTATTATTGCGTTGCCGCGAATCTATTCAGAAGATATCTCCTAAGGTAAAAGTTATTCTCTATGGTTCAAGAGCTCGGGGAAATGCTGTTCCCGAATCTGACTATGATTTACTTGTTTTAGTAGATCACCCGGTAACTCTTAAAGAGGAGGATATTTTTCGTCAACAATTATTCCCCATAGAAATTGAGACTGGTTGCGTTCTTACTCTAAATGTGTATCACTTAAGTGATTGGGATAGTGTCTTATATAGGGTAATGCCTTTTCGCCAAAATGTAGAAAGAGAAGGCTTAGTAATATGAAAAAAGAAATTAGAACGTTAGTCATTTATCGATTAAATCGAGCTGATGAATCTCTTGATGAGGCTTTGATCTTATTAGAAAGAGATCATATAAATACTTTTGTTAATCGCCTTTATTATGCATGCTTTTATACAGTTACTGCGCTTTTACTTTCCAAAGGACTTTCTTCTTCTAAACATAGTGGGGTAAGAGCACTTTTTCATCAATAATTTGTAAAAAATGGATTAATAAATAGAGAAATGGGAATATTTTATGATAAACTTTTTGATACACGGCAAAAAGGGGATTATGCTGATTTAGTGTATTTTGATAAAAAAGAGGTAAGTTCCTGGTTTGATGAAGCTAAAATATTTATAAGTTCTGTTAAAAATATAATTGAATAAATAAGGTAATGAAAGGGGAAAGGATACTTTTTGCATTTATTTTTTACAAAAAGCAACCTATCCCCTTTTTATATTCCTGTGCTTTCTTGTTATCCTATACGCTAAACGCTGTATGCTATACGTTAGCTTTTATTCTTTATTTATTTTACTGCTTTTGTTATAATATTAGCAACCTTAATTTTTTCCCCCTCACCCTAACCCTCTCCCTCCGAGGGGAGTATAAGTAATAAATTATAATATCTTTTCTTTTTCCCTCTTTACTCGATACTGTTTCTTATTCTGACTTCTGAATTCTGGCTTTCCTAACTTTCACTACTGGATTCCCGCCTTCGCGGGAATGACAGAGGGATACTGTATTCGATACCCAATACTGTTTTTGCATCCCGCATCTTGCCCTTGTATTTTCTTTCTTAACTCACATCTTACATCTTGTATCTTGTAACCTTCTTTATCTTTTCTTGACTCGGTACTTTCTTTTATGATATTTCATCTGATTTGCAATATACTGTGCTATATATTATAATACAAATGCAATATATTATTTAGGTGGATAAAATGGATAAAAACAAATTAAAAGAATTATTAATTGAATATAAAGAAAGATTTCTTATAGAAAGAAGTGATTTAATCAGAAGAGAAATCCAGGATAGAATAGAATCATTTCTTAAATATAAAGAAGTTGTAATGATCACAGGCACAAGAAGGGGCGGTAAATCTTCTTTAATGAAGCTCATTTGTGATGATCTTATAAAGAAATATAAGGTTCCTGCTTCTAATATACTTTACCTGAATTTTGAAGATGAAAGATTTATCGAATTTAATTCCGGTGACTTTGCGAAAATTTATGAGCTTTATCTGCAGATAAACAAACCAATAGGAAGAAAATATTTCTTTTTAGATGAAATTCAAAATGTACCCGGTTGGGAAAGATGGGTAAATAGGTTATATGAAAATGAGAATATCAAGATATTTATCACCGGTTCCAATGCAAGTTTGTTAAGGTCTGAAATATCTACAGCCTTAACCGGAAGGAATAGAGTAATAACTAATTTTCCTTTTTCATTTAGAGAATTTTTAGTCTATAAGAGTTATAGGCTAGAAGAAAACGATTTTTATCAAACAGAGAAAAGAGCAATAATAAAAGGTTTCTTTCAAGAGTATCTAAAATTAGGCGGTTATCCGGAGATAGTAAAAATAAACGATTCTACTCTTTTGGAACAATATTTTAAGGATATTATTTACCGGGATATTCTCCCCAGATATTCTGTAAAGAAGATAAAAGAAATACGGGAATTATGTTTGTTTCTGGCTTCCAATCTTGGTTCAATCCATAGTTATAACAAATTGCTTTCTTTGATAGGAGTAAAAAGTATTAATACTGTAAAAAATTATTTGGAAATCCTGGAAGAGGTATTTTTATTTTTTCAAATAAACTTGTTTGATTATTCTATTAATCGGCAAATTTATAATCCTTCTAAAATCTATATTATTGATACCGCCTTGGGAAATTCCATATCTTTCAAATTTTCAAAAAACATTAGACATATTTATGAAAATCTGGTATTTTTAGAATTAAAAAGAAGGAATAAAGAAATTTACTATTGGAAATCGAAAAAAGGCAAAGAAGTTGACTTTTTAATAAAGAGAGGGTTAGATATAGAAGAAGCTATCCAGGTTTCGTATAATTTGAATGATAAAAAAACTTTGAATAGAGAGCTTGAGAGCTTATTATTGGCTAAAGAGGAATTTAAAATAAAATATTTGACCATTGTCACCGAAGATGAAGATATTGAAAAGGAAATAGGAAATGTAAAAATAAAAATAATTCCATTGTGGAAATGGCTGTGCATAGAAAAATAATAAAATAAATATTTTAAGATGGACAAAAAATATCGCCTTCATGTAAATTAAGGATGTCTATCCTACGGGTTGGAAAATAAAATGAAAAAACAAAATCAAGAAAATAAAATAGTGGAATTATATAAGCCTTATGTTCCCGAAGCAGTAACCTCGAGAATATTAGAAGGGAAAGATAGCTTGCCAAGCGAGAGAAGAGAAGTAACGGTCGTTTTTGTGGATATTACCGACTTTACAAAACTTGCCGATAAAATGGACCCTGAAGAAGCGGATAACATCATTAAAAAAATATTCAAACCAATTGTTGATATTGTATATAAATACGGAGGAACTATAAATAAATTTATGGGCGATGGTATCATGATTTTATTTGGAGCTAGTTCCTCCCATGAAGATGATCCGGAAAGAGCGGTCAGGGCTAGTGCTGAAATACAAGAATCCTTAAAGAGAAATGGTACAATTAAAGTTGGTAAAAGAAAAAGAATATTGAAAATGAGGATTGGCATCAATACCGGATTGTGCATTGCCGGTGAAATAGGTTCACCATTAAGGAAAGAATTTACAGTAATCGGTGATACCGTCAATTTAGCTTCCAGATTACAAACTGCTTCAAAACCAGGAAAAATATTAATCAGTAATAATGTCTTTCAAAGGGTTAAGGATATTTTTATATTTTCTTTTGCCCGAAAAATTAAGGTAAAAGGAAAGAAAAATTTAATCACGGTTTATTATTTAAAAGGTGAAAAGAAGAGTGTTGATTTTCTTAAAGAAAAGAAAATAAAATATTCTCCGTTTGTAGGACGAAAAAGAGAATTAAAAATATTAGAAGAGTCTTTAAAAAATACTTATCAGTCAAAAGGTGAGATAATTGAGATAAACGGAGAATTGGGGGTAGGAAAATCAAGATTAATATTGGAACTATTTAAAAGCGGTTTTACTGAAAAATGTAATGTTTTATTTGCAAACTGTACTTCATGGGATAAATTAAAACCTTACCATCCATTGCGGGAGATTTTTTCAAAAATATTTGCAATAAAAGATAATGATGATTTTAAAGAAATTGAAAGAAAAATTGAAGATAAAATAAGAAAAATTGATTCATCATTATTGTTTGCTTCTTCTTATTTTCTGAAATTATTTACATCTGAAATAAAATCTACAGAAGAAATAGTGGCTCAATCAAAAGAAGAGCATGATTTATTTATAAGAATGATAAAGAAATTATTACTAAGTTTTTCTTTTAAAAAGACGTTAATATTAATTGTGGAAGATATGCAATGGATCGACGAAGCATCTGCAGAGTTTTTTAGTGAATTTTCTAAGGATATCGGGGAATATCCCATTCTTCTAATTTATACTGTTAGAGAATCTCTAAAAAAGAAAATAATTGTTAGCGGAGCAAAGAGAATAAAATTATTGCCTCTAAATAATAGCCAATCTGAAGAACTAATAAAATCATTGATAAAACAAAGTAATATCTATAAAATGATAAAGGATAAAATAATTTTTGCTACTAAGAGAAATCCTTTGTTTATAGAAGAAGTAATAAGGGAAATTAAAGAAAAAAAGTTATCGGTAGAAAAGGATAAGGGCGAATTAGGTAATTATCGAGGAATATTTGCTGGATTTCAAATACCGGATACTGTGCAAAGTATCGCTCGTGCAAGAATTGATTTGCTTCCGATGGGATTGAAAGAAATATTATACCAGGCTTCGGCCTTTGGCCAATTTTTTAATGTAGGTATCCTGGAAAAAGTAACTAATCTAGGCATGGATAGAGTTCAGGAATGCTTAAAATATTTAAAAGAGAAAGAATTTATCATTGAAGTGAAAAGGAATATTGAATCAGAAGATAATTTTACATTTTCTCATTCTTTAATTCAAGAGGTTGCATATAATAGCCTGCTCTTTAAAGATAGAAAAAATCTACATAATCAAATCGGGTCAGCTATAGAGGAAATATATTCATCAAATATTAGTGGAAAAATCGAGGAATTAGCCTATCATTTTAGAAATAGCAATGACAAAGAGAAGGCAGTTTTTTATTTAGGTAAAGCAGGGGATAAGGCGCAATCAATATACGCTTTTACAAGTGCGATAAATTATTTTAAAGATTGCATTAAATATTCAGACACTATAAAAGTTGATAAGAAAAAGTTGTCGATATTTGCAAATATTTATAATAAATTAGCTTTTTCCCAATCAATCATCGGAGAGAGAAAAGATGCAGAAAATAATTTTAAAAAAGCTTTAAAATATTCTAAAAAGGTAGAGAATAAAGATATTGAATCTTTAGTATTGATGAATATTGGGAACTTTTATGGTGATATGGGGTAATGGGATAAATCAATAAATAATTTTAAAGATAGTATTATAATATCTAAAAAAAGCGATCTAAAAAGAAAAGCTAGATTAATAAAGAATATTGGTTTAGCAAATCTTTTTAAAGGAGATACAGAAGAAGGATATAAATATCTTAAAGATAGCCTAAAGATATGCAAAAAAATAAATGATGACCTTCTGTATGCAATGGTTTTAAATAATATTGGAATATATTATGATATGGTTGGTAATTGGAAAAAATCAATAGATTATTATAAAAAAAGTTTATCTATTTACAAAAATCATAATAATATAATTCAAACATCCAATACTATGGGAAATCTTGGATTTGCTTACTCTTCAACAAATCAATCAGGAAAAGCTATATTCTATTTTAATGAGAGTATTAAAATATCCGAAAAGACAGGAGATATTTATAACAAGGGTATAAATTCAATTCATTTGAGTGAGGAATATCTTAAAAAAGATGATTTTAAAAAAGCAAAATATTATATCGAGCCGGCTGAAGAGATATTTAAAAAATTAGACGATAAATTAGGATTAGCCGATGTATTTAAAATAAAAGCAATCCTATCTAAAAAACAAAAAAAATGGGAAGATAGTGATAGGTTCTTTAAAAAAGCCATCGATATCTATTCAAAGCAAAGAGATAGATTAAATGAAGGGGAAAGCTATTATGAATGGGGAGACTTGTGTATTTTAAGAAATAATAAAATTTTAGCCAAAAAGAAACTAATTAAATCAAAAAAGATATTGAAGGGAATTGGAACTAAAAGGTATCTAAAAGAAATTGAGGAAAAACTAAATAAACTGTAGAAAAAATATATGAATTGAAATATTTTTATTAATAATCTTACAATAAAGATCCGTTTTTAGAAAATAATAAAACAAAAATATTTATTCCTGAATGTTATGAGTGAGTACAAATTACCAAAAAGTAATTAAATTTAAAAATATAGCGTAAATATATTAAATTTATATTAAATTTACTTGACAAATTATATATAATGTGTAATTATCTAATTATAAATGTAGCTAGAAATAATGATTACAACCATATTTGCATATGAAAAATAGTTATACTATAATATTCTAAGCTTGGTAACGGGAGGTGAACAACGTTAATAAGAAATAAAAAGAGTTGAAAAAGGTAAACTATCCGAAAGGATAGGGCGCAAAGTCGAGGGTCTAAGGTATATAAAAGTGCTATGACTGTCCGGCTACCGGCTTTTTCGTTTAAATTGAGAAACTATAATATAATGTATCTTAAAGTAAATGAAAGGGCAAACTATCCGAAAGGATAGGACGCAAAGTCATGGGTTTAAGGCGCCTTTGGTGCTATGATTGCCAGACTGCAGAAGTTTTAAAAAACGCAGGAGGCGATTTAAATGAAAACGAATTATAAATTTATCTTACCATTAATACTAATTTCCGCATTGTTAATCTTACTTGCAGGCTGTATGACCACCCCTTCTGATGAGTCCCCGGGTGTTACAGGAACCGGAACCATCACAGGTACTATCGCAGCCCCATGTTGCACTACTTCGGCTGATGCCGTTTCCAATCCTCCCTCGGATTGGTGTTATTATTGTGAAAATGACTGGAGTCTTCAGAAAAACATCAAAGTAGTTCTGACTTATGGAGAAGATGAAGTGGCCACCACTACTACCAATGATAAAGGTGAATATACCTTTACCGATGTTCTCCCGGGTTCGAACTATGTAGTAACTGCTTATTGTCCGGATTATGATGATAACCGGCCTTTAGTCAAGGATGTAGCTCTGCAAGTACTGGAAGGGAAGACTTTTGATACCAAGATTACCGATTGTGTATCCACTGCTATGGGATTAGTAGTAGATTTCCTGGTAGAAAATACTACGGTACTTGGTCCGGAGGAAATTGTGCTGGATGGGGTTGTAGCCGGTATGCCCAATTTTTATGGTTTTCCAGCATTTAAAAAACTTGTAGAGAGAATTAGTAAAATTTCCGCAGGATGTGTCAATCTGTTCGAAGATGAATGGGTTCCGGATTATTTATGTAAGGCAGCAGAGGAAGTAGGACGAAAAGTTATTCCTGATCTTGAATTGGGATGTACACCAGGATTTACCGGTGGTGGTGATGATGATGATGATGATGAAGAAGAAAACCCTTGTGATGATAATGCCAAACCGGTTATTACTGATGTTACACTAGATTGTGAGACTATAGTTAGCCCTGAACAGTTAATTGTTGGAATACCTTATGAATTTTGTGTATATGCTACCGATGATGATATATTGTCCCAGGAATTAACTTATAGCCTTACCATAGATAATATAGATGATACAGATCCGTCATTTGATGAGCCTATTGGTACTAACAGTAATGGTTTTATCTGTTTATCAGAACCACTTTCGTTTGAACAGGTTGGTACCTATGAAGTTACCGTAAATGTGGACGACGGATGTGCTACAACTACCTGGGGACCATTTACGGTTATTGTTGATTGTTGCCCATTTGGTGATCCCGGTTTGGTAATTGAGATTTTAGAAGATACACAAGAAGATACACAACAGCCTAACGGAATAGAATTGAAAAATAGAGGAACAACAACAGCAGTCCCAATAAATGTTACTGAATGTGGTGAGTGCGTTACTATCTCCTCTATTACAATTAACCTCGATGGCCTCGAGGATATAGTCATAACAGATTTTGAAAATGATACACTTTTAGACTGGGGAGTTATTCCTGATGGTATCGAATTAACTAAGACCACTAATGATGGTGCAACAGTTTGTCTTGCAGAAGGTGCCTCGATAGAGCTTTCATACACCATTAATGTATCCTACACCGACTCTTGCGGTAATATTGCAGAAGCTTCACTAGTTATTACTTTTGAAGATTGTAGACAATACACCGTAACCTACAATGCTAATGCTATTGATGCTACAGGAACAGTACCTGATGATCCTAACAACTACGTAGCAGGCGCAAACGTAACGGTACTCGGTCAAGGAAGCGTGGTTAGAAGCGGCTACACCTTTGACGGCTGGAATACAGCTGCAGATGGCACTGACAATGGTGGAACAGATTATATCAAAGATGATATCTTTGCCATAGGCTCGGCCAATGTAATTCTCTATGCCCAGTGGACGGAAATATCCACTTATACCGTAACCTACAATGCTAATGCTATTGATGCTACAGGAACAGTACCTGATGATCCTAACAACTACGTAGCAGGCGCAAACGTAACGGTACTCGGTCAAGGAAGCGTGGTTAGAAGCGGCTACACCTTTGACGGCTGGAACGCAGCTGCAGATGGCAGTGGCAATAGTGAAGTAGATTATGCCGCAGGTGATACCTTTGCTATGGGTACATCCAATGTGACCCTCTATGCCCAGTGGACGCTAATACCCACCTTCACCGTGACCTACAATGCCAATGGTGGTACAGGAGCAGTACCTGTTGATCCTAACAACTACGTAGCAGGCGCAAACGTAACGGTACTCGGTCAAGGAAGCGTGGTTAGAAACGGCTACACCTTTGACGGCTGGAACGCAGCTGCAGATGGCAGTGGCAATAGTGAAGTAGATTATGCCGCAGGTGATACCTTTGCTATGGGTACATCCAATGTGACCCTCTATGCCCAGTGGACTCAAGATCTAGGCTCTCTGACCATTAAAAAAGTGGTACTGGATTATTCTTCAGACTGGTCGTTTGATTTTACCATCAGCCCTGCAGTAGACGGTGATAGTACCTTTACACTCACTAATACAGATAGCGAGATAACCTTTGATGATCTTGCAGTAGGTACTGAATACACCATTACCGAAACAGCCCAAGATGGCTGGTCTGTTTCCGGCACTAACCCTCGTATTATAACCCTGTCTGCCGGTAATAACGAAGTGGTCTTTACCAATACCTTTAATGTACAAGAAGCTATTCAAAATGTATTGGTTACCAATCCTTCTTCTGGACTTCAGACTTTAGTAAATAATCATCCCCATGGAGTCTTTGCTACAATGAGTGTATCAACAGGGAGTGGTAACTACCCTAATTCTTACTTTTATGTAAATTTAGAAACAGATTCTGCTTCGTATGATGAAACAGGGCTTAATGGATGGTGTATTACTAAAAATAAGAGTATCGACACAGGTGTTAGTTATACAGTTATTCTTTTCCCTGCTGATAATAATAACCCATCTATAGGAGACAAAGTTGGAAAGGTTTGGGGTATACTTGAAGTAGCTGATGCTGGTACTTATTCAGTAAGGAATGTACGAGATGCAATTTGGAAAGCTACCGATGGAATATCTATATCCACCAGTCTGAATGCAACCTATCTTTTCGAAAATGCAAATGCTAATGCGACAGGTAGTGGAATTATCGCAATACCTGTAACATCAAAAGGTATGAGTAGCACAAACATGTTCTCCCGTGATAGAGGAATTCCGGTTGACAAGAATAAATAAATCATAACGGAGAACGAAAAAAATAGGGGACGGTTATTTGTTTGACCGAAAACCTAAAATACCCCACTGGTATAAACTGCCGGTGGGGTGTTTTTTTGTAGTTTGCCTACAATCTTTCCGACAATATTAAGGATGATGATAAAATGGTTGCCGCGGTTTTTAAAAAAATCTCCAACTGCAGATATTACCTTAACTGCGAGATATGATTTAGCAGGAGAGGCTGGTACGGTGTTTGGTTATGGTGCATGCACCTAAAAACCACACTGAAGGCAGAGATTATATGGAAGTCGATGTAGAAATAAAAAATGCTACTTCTTTAATTAATTCATGATCAGTTACTATTCGGGTTCAATATTATCTGTACAAAATAGCTTTTTCTCAAGTAACTATTGGGGTTAGGTCTCAACATTTGAGATAACTTAAATGCTAAACTAAAAAAAACGGAACAGGGAAAAGCAAATTTTCCCTGTTCCGTTTTTTTGTTAAATATTTATTAACTGATAACAATTGAACAATTGTGTTCAGGTCTCATCAGGCTGACCCTTTTAAACTTCTACTTCTTTTCTTTCTTTATGCACTCAATCGACACGGTTATTTTGGTAAATCAATAGAGCTTTTTTTTCAGAGAAACACCTCTAATAGATATTTATATTATCAATATAGATTATAGTATGCTAGTTAGTGAATAAAAAAGTTGTATTTTTCATTCTTTCTTTTAACTTTCTAAATTCGGTACTTTCTTTTTAAAAAATTCAAATAGACAGGCGAGACGCCTGTCCTACGGGAGGTGAGGAAGTGTAAGGGTTGTGTTAGCTATCCTAAAAACCCGACAATGAAAAGAATTAATAACCAGTGAATTAATTGACTGAATTCAGTTTTCTATGATAAAATTGTTGGTAGCGTGTAGCGTATAATGGATTCCCGCCTGCGCGAGAATGACATAAAGGATGCGGAATGACATAAGAGGGTAGAAAAAGATTGACACGCATCGCATGAGGTATTCACAATTATACTGGTTAAGCCTCATTAGATAATAAACGTAATTTAATAGGACAGTCATAAAGGACAGCGCTAATAACAGAGAAGCATGAGGAATTAATTAAATGACAGAAAAAAAAGATTCAAATGATAAAGTAAAAAAACAATTTAGTCTTGCAAGAATTATATTTCATATACCTAATTTTATAAAATTATCTACCAGACTGATGAAAGATAAAAGAGTCCCATTTTATTTAAAGATGTTGGTTTATGGGGCTATTCTATATGTAATATCTCCTTACGATATCATCCCTGATTTTTTAGTTCCTTTTTTAGGATATTTTGAAGATATAATTATTGGTATTTTGTGTTTAACCAGTTTGGTTAAGTTGAGCCCGCCGGAAGTGGTAAGAGAACATGTAAAAGCTGTCGATATAGAGAATAAACAGAAATATAGATTCTTTAGATAGGAAGAATAGCGTAGAGCGAAAAACCAAAAGTTAAAATATCACCCTTTGTCATTCCCACGAAGGTGGGAATCCAGGAGTGAATATTTAAAGTAAAAGATAGATTCCCGCCTGCGCGGGAATGACATAAAGGACACGGAATGACATAAAGGACACGGTAACGTAAAAATAAGGGAATGATATAAAAGAGTATTAATGAGACAAGATACAGGGCAACAAAAAGCAAAATAGGAATTGAAAAATTAATGGGATTTAATAATTATTCCAATAATTCTAAACAATATTATGTATACATATTGGCAAGTAAAAGAAACGGAACACTATATGTTGGTGTTACTTCAAATTTACTCAAAAGAGTTTATGAACATAAAAATAATTTAGTTGATGGATTTACAAAAAAATACAATGTTCATGAATTAGTTTATTATGAGATAACTAACAATATTGAAATCGCTATCAATAGAGAAAAGCAAATTAAAAAATGGAATAGAAAATGGAAAATAAATTTGATTGAAAGTACTAATTACAATTGGAGAGATTTATATTTTGAATTATGATGGATTCCCGCCTGCGCGGGAATGACATAAAGGACGCGGAATGACATAAAGGACGCGGAATGACAAAGAGAGTGAGATAAAATAATTATGCAAATAGGAATTAAGTCTTTAGGATGTCCAAAAAATTTAGTTGATACTGAAGTAATATGTGGGAAATTATTAGAAAAAGGATATTCAATAAGCGGAGAAATAGAAAATTCTGATATAGCCATTATAAATACCTGCAGTTTTATAAAAGATGCTGTAGAAGAGTCCATTGAAGAAATATTAAATCTCATAAAATTAAAAAACGAAGGAAAGATAAAACATATAATAGTCACAGGCTGTCTCCCCCAAAGATATATAAAGGAAAAAATCAATGAAGAGCTTCCTGAGATAGATGCTTTCATGGGAGTATCGGAA
>Ga0222639_1000838_pt1 | contig 13597 bp, 12 predicted proteins | sample AntAcemetagen185_FD_179863 | JGI IMG/M metagenome (GOLD analysis project Ga0222639, IMG submission 179863) | Saline water microbial communities from Ace Lake, Antarctica - #185 | ecosystem: Environmental > Aquatic > Non-marine Saline and Alkaline > Saline | place: Antarctica: Ace Lake...
CTTTTATTTTGTTCTCCGCTTCATTTGTTTTGTATTTGCTTATCCGTTCTTGCCAGTCTTTTGTTATCTCGTCTTTATTTACACCCGGAGTTTTTTCTTTCCGGGTTTTATGCCAGGCATCCATATCAGTTAAGCCCTTGGCTTTTTCCCGGAGTATCTGTTCGCGCCGTTTTGAAAACTCCCATTCCATTTCGCGCGACACTTTACTTAAGCGCCATTCGCCGTTCTTAATGTAATTAATATCATAGCCTTGGGCCTTCAGTTTTTCTGCCAACTTGCTTCGATATATGGCGCCAAACATCTTATTAAAATCTTTATGTAGAATTTTCCGGGTCCAAATTCCCATAAATTTGCCTTGCCATTGTGTGATATTCATCAAAACACAATGGGTATGTAAGTGGGGATCATGTTCCCGGCTGTAACCATCTTTAACTGTGGCATAAACCATTTTGCCGGTCTTCCATGTTTGATATGGGTTTGGCCTTGCAACGGAAAAATTTTCTTCAATCTCGGCCATAACTTCTAAGACTGCTTCATCATGCGCCTTAATAATTTCCGGGTTTTTATCAAGCACAAGCCCCGCCACGCTTACGGATTTAGGCGCGGAAAATGTTAAATCAATGCCTTTGACTTTATGCTTTTGTGTTATCTTTTCCCCGGCTTTATTTTGGCTGTTCAGTAAAGACAATAAATTATCTTCTGTTATTGCTTGGCCGTTTTTGTAACCTAGGCTTTCAGATAATTGGCCGTGAATGGTTACATAACTTAGCGGGGCATCTCTTTTGGGAAATTCGCCAGCTACATTATAAAATTCTTTTTCCACATTACCCGCTTGCTTGAAATAATAATTTTCATTTCGGCAATGGTAAGCGGCCAAATTATCGGTACTTCCTTTTAATATCATTGCGTTAAGCATGGGTCCTCTTTTAGGCTTTACACTAAGGTGTCTTGGTGCATGGTTTTCAACTTCAAAATAAAATCATATATTTACTGTATCTTCAAATCAAATACTTATCTTATTATTGTTTTCTTTTGTTTCTGTGGCAGTTGGTTTTGGTAGCAATCGTTGATTTTTTGCCGGTAAATTACTCTATATTTTATACCACATATTTGTCCAAACGGCAAGGTTATATAAGGAATTCTTTACCAAGGCTCGCAAAATAAAACGGCTTTTTATTAGTGCGCGCTCTGGCAAACGCCGGGAAGTCCTGGCGTATTGCCTGTGATAGTCTTGCGGAATTTATGGAGCAAGTTTATCAAGCGCACCTTGTCGCCTATGATTAGTCTATGCAATAAGACTATGAATAGTGGATAATAAAAAACCGGAATATGGAGCGGCAATCAAGAGGTTCATTCTTCCGGGAAATAAGGAAGTTTGATATTTTATACCAAACGGAAAGCCAAGGATCTGTTGGCGCGATTGTTCAAAGAAGTCTTTGACGATCCGCGCGTATTTCGGTTTATCCGAAACAATAGTTCCTTGAAATGTAGTTGGAAAATATTAATCCCCTTTTTAGAGCTGTGGTTTTTTTAAATAGAGAGTTACTTATAAAAAGAGCGAAGTGGAGCGGTATCTTATTAGCGCGCGCTTGGCCGGTGCCGGCATCCCTGGCACCCGCCATAATAGTTTGCGGGATTAAAAGGAGCAAAGCTATTAAGCGCGCCTTGCTGATTGCGATTAGGCTATAGAATAAGACTAAGAGCAATGTGTAATAAGATATCCCGGAGCAAAGCGGCCAAAAATTAAAAGGCGGAATTTCTGTTAATACCGCTGATCATAGAATTGCCATGGCCACGGCGGTCGCAAATCTTATAAGCGAGAAACCGGTTAAAATTGTAAATAAAAACTGCCTTAAAAAATCTTATCCGGATTTCTTCTCTGATTTTAATGGGATATTGGTAAGTAATTAGATAAATTTTTGATGACTTTGAATTAATGTGCAAGAAGGATTATCTTCTCTATCATTCATATTTGAAAGGTCATATTCTTTTTTTATTTTTTTGCCTATAGTCTGATTTAATACATTTAAACCGGATGTTTCAACAGCCCTTAAATACTTATGCATGAGTTCACGGTCGTTCTGAATAATTAAAAAAATCTCATTAGTAATTCTTTTATTCATCCTTCCTATCGCTTCATTCGCTATTTCGTTTATTTCATCTGCGCTCATTTTTATTCTCCATTAATTTTCTTATAAATTACGGCACCCATGTAGGTGTATGTCTATCCGTCGTATCGCCAAGCCCCAATTGTCCATACCAATTCATTCCCCAAGACCAGAGCGTGCCACTTGTTTTTATTACCATTGTGTAACGATATCTACCTGAAATTGAGGACCAGTTAGTATTGATTCCTAATTGTATTGGCGAAAGCCTATTTGTTGTATCCCCAAGACCTAATTGTCCGTAGTCATTAAGTCCCCAAGCCCAAAGCGTACCATCAGTTTTAATTGATATTGTGTGTAAATCACCCGTGGAAACGGATGACCAGTTTGTGTCAGTTCCTACTTGTGTCGGCGTAAGTCTATATGTTGTATCCCCAAAACCTAATTGACCACCACCATTAGCTCCCCAAGCCCAAAGTGTTCCAACATTCTTTATTGCTATTGTATGCCACTCACCACCAGAAACAGATGACCAGTTTGTATCAATTCCCACCTGCGTCGGACTATGTCTTTCTGTATAATCGCCAAGCCCCAATTCTCCATTGCCATTATATCCCCAAGCCCAAAGCGTTCCATCTGATTTTATTACTATTGTGTAGTTCTCACCAGCTGAAACAGAAGACCAGTTGTTATCAGTTCCAACCTGCGTCGGTGAAAGTCTATTCGTTGTATCGCCAAGGCCTAATTGACCAACATGATTGTATCCCCATGTCCAAAGCGTTCCATCAGTTTTAATTGATATTGTGTGATTCTCTCCAGCGACAATAGAAGACCAGTTGATATCGGTTCCAACTTGTGTCGGACTATGTCTTTCTGTATAATCGCCAAGGCCTAATTGACCAGCAGTATTCCATCCCCAAGACCAGAGTGTTCCGTCTGTTTTTATTGCTATTGTGTGATTCCTGCTAGCGGCAATAGAAGACCAGTTGTTATCAGTTCCAACCTGCGTCGGTGAAAGTCTATTCGTTGTATCGCCAAGGCCTAATTGACCAGAAACATTCCGTCCCCAAGACCAGAGTGTTCCGTCTGTTTTTATTGCTATTGTATGATCCCCACCAGCTGATATCGATGACCAATTTCCAATACCAATATTTATATTAGGAGCATCAACTGAGTTTAATGGATTACCGGTCGCTATGGCATTATAAGCGTCTTTGGCTTCAAAGTGATATGTGTAATCCACCACTCCTTCAATTGAATTAGAAAAGGAATAAGAATAAATAACTCCTGTATTATTTGCCCCTGAAACATAAGTCATGCTAAACGGAGAACCCGAAATTTCCGAACCGCCTTTTTTAATGTGAATTTTCGGATAGCCCGCAGCGGGAGCGTCATTATCCACATCCGTATATTTGACACGGTAAATAAATGTCATGGTTGAATAACCTATCTCCGGATTAAGTCCGTCGGAAACATAATTGGCTTCATTTGTCCATGATAAAACCGGCACATTATTTATATCCGGAGCGTTAATCAGAGAAGTAGGTGTTCCTATGGCAATAGCATTATACGCGTCCTGCGCCTCAAAATAATAAGTGTAATCAGTCCCGCCGGAAAGTGTCGTTGTTGAATATGTATAAATCGCTCCTGTATTATTTGCCCCTGAAACATAAGTCATAGCAAATGGGGAACCCGAAATTTCCGAACCGCCTTTTTTAATGTGAACTTTCGGATAGTCCGCAGCGGGAGCGTCATTATCCACATCCGTATATTTGACACGGTAAACAAATGTCGTGGTCGAATAACCTATTTCAGGATTAAGTCCGTCGGAGACATAATTAGTTTCACCTGTCCAAAACAATGTCGGCGCGCTATTATTTATATCCGGCGCATTTATCGGATTTAAAGGTGTTCCATTGGCTATGGCATTATAAGCGTCTTTGGCTTCAAAGTGATATGTGTAATCTGTCCCACTTGAAAGCGTTGTTGTTGAATATGTATAAATCGCTCCTGTATTATTTGCCCCTGAAACATAAGTCATAGCAAATGGGGAACCCGAAATTTCCGTTCCGCCTTTCTTGATATGGACTTTTGGATAACCGCTTAAAGGTGCGTCATTATCTGAATCTGTATATTTTACTCTAAAAATAAAAGTATCGGTATGCTGACCCGTTTCGGGATTTAAACCGTCTGAAGCATAAGTTGTTTCTCCGGTCCATGACAATATTGGCGCATTGTTCGACACATCGGGCACATCAATAGGCGTTAAAGGCGCGCCGGTGGCAATAGCATTATACGCGTCCTGCGCATCAAAATAATAAGTGTAATCCGTCCCAATTAAAGTTAAAACTTTGGAATAAGTATAAATTTTCCCGTCTATATAAACCGTATCCCCCGCATTTACTTCCGTCATCGCAAACGGACTTCCTGTGATTTCAGCGCCGCCCTTTTTAATATGGACTTTTGGATAGCCCACAGCGGGAGCGTCATTGTCGGAATCGGTGTATTTAACGCGGAATATAAAAGACGTATTTCTGTCCCCGGATTCAGGATCTGCTCCATCAGACACATAGTTTGTCTCGCCGGTCCATGACAATATTGGCGCATTGTTCGACACATCGGGTGCGCCAATAGGTGTTAAAGGCGCGCCGGTGGCAATAGCATTATATGCGTCTTGAGCTTCAAAATAATAAATATAGTCTGAACCGGGGACTAATATCTTGGAATAACTGTAAACAGCTCCTGTATTATTTGCACCTGAGACATAACCCATCGCAAACGGACTTCCTGTAATTTCAGCGCCGCCCTTTTTAATATGGACTTTTGGATAGCCCACAGCGGGAGCGTCATTGTCGGAATCAGTGTATTTAACGCGGAATATGAAGCTTGTGTTTCTATCGCCTGTTTCGGGATTTAAGCCGTCAGAAATATAATTACTTTCACCTGTCCATGAAAGAATGGGAGTTTGATTGATAATGCCAGCAAGGTGAAGTTCTTCTTTCTTTTGGATTACTTTTTCATCTACTTGATCAACTTTTTTCTTTACTCCTTTTATAAAGCCAAAATTAAAACCTGCCGCGACAAGAACGGGGAAAGAAATCAATATAATGAAAAATATTAAACTTTTGCGCATTATTTTTTCCTTATTTAAAATGCCAGTAAATTCCCATATTTAAAAAATACTCCAGTCCGCTGACCGATTGAGAATAATCGTTTTCACTCAAGCTTATATACATGGGGCCTATATCCATATTTAGTTTTATATTCGGAGTTAAAGGTATTTCTCCACCTGTAAATCCGCCGAAAGCAAAACCTACGCCTTCGCTTTCGTTTCCTTTGAAATTTATATAATCGGCTTCAAGTCCCCAAAAAAGTTTTATTTCAGAATTTTTTAAATAACGATAATATCTTGGCCCAGCGGCGAAAATACCAGAACCGGATTGAACCCTGATTTCCCAAGCGTGTTTATTTCTAATACGTTTTAAAGCCACTCCGGGGTATAAGATTCCCAATGCCCATTCGGTATTAAATTGACGATTTTGAATATTCACGATATTTTGTTTTTGAATTGTTTTGATTTCTGGTTTTTTGTTTTTAATTTCAGATTTCACGCCGCCTGAAAAAAATTTAACCATTTCAAGACATAAATCGGGAATTTGTTCTTGGCTATTCGCTGTAAGTTGTTTACCTTCCAAAACCTCCCCTGTTTCAACATTCACAAAACGAATATTTAATGTGTATTTTTCACCGAATTTGACCACGCTTCCAACCGCCACAAACTTCGCGCCTAAAACCTTTCCTATCCCGACCGCTGTTTTTTGATCCACAACTCCGCTTTGTCCGAGTTTCTGTTCTTCCAAAATCTGTTTCAGCATTCCCCTTTCAACCACGCTGTATTTTCCCGTTCCCGCAAGCGCGGTTCTCATAATTTCGGCGGCTCCTTCCCCAAGATTTGAATTGTCGCCGATTGTTTTAAAATCCAATACAGCTACTTTAATTTTGCCATCTTGAGCTATCACAGTATTTGGAACAATAAATAGAACCAAAAACAATAATGAATTTAAAAATGAAAATCTTTTTTTCATAAAGATAGATCTAGCGAGTATTTCCCTATTCCCCTTTTAGTTTTGTTTTACGAATATGCTACAAGAATCGTATTGTTAAAGCAATATTATGATTCATTATAATGGCCTTATGGTAATATTGATAAGTTTTGTTATCCGTAAGTGTGGAAAAATATAGAGCGGCCAAAAAAAACTTTATTTTTAAAATCCAGGGCGAAAATTGTGGTTATCGCCGCAATTTTCGTTTTCCAAAAGGAAATTTCTTAAACTGAAAATTATCAGTCCCCGAGAATTTTCAGCACATCAGCCCAGGAATATAAAAAAATTTTTTGAGTTAGACTTTTACAGCTCATAATCGCAATCATCAATTCTTGCGATATCTCTTTTTAGATCGTTAATTGAAATCTTTAAATAAACCATTGTGGACTCAAGCCGGTTATGCCGTAAAAAACGGCTAACTTTTTCAAGCGGAAGCCCGCCATCAAGTAAATGCGTTGCTCTTGAGCGCCGAAAGCTATGTGTTGTAATTTTTTTGGCTATGCCAATTCTCCGGGCGTTATCTTTTATTGATCTATAAATTTGTATCCGGGATAAACTCCCGCCTTTCTGGGATCGAATTAAATAATCTTTTGGCTTTAATTTGTTTTCCCGGGTCCATTGACTAATTGATTTTATAAGTTGTTCCGGAATATGGACCAATTCGGGGGTATCGGATTTTTTTGATTGCCACAAAGTAAGGTTGCCGGTCTTTATGTTTATGTCTTTAATTTTTATGGCGGCCATTTCGCTAACCCTGAGGGCACACCAGTAAAGCATTGAGATGATTAACTCATCTCTGCGGGAAATGCCGGGATCGTTTAAAATTTGGTTGGTTTCGGCCTTTGTAAGCCATTCTTTTGAGTATTTGGTTTTTTTGATTAACATGCGCAACGCCTAAGATTGTGTCATTCTATTTTTACAAGCGCCATCCGCAAGATTATATATAGCGCGCCGCATATGTATCCACCAAATTGCGTATCATCTTTTGATATTTTATGTGGTGTTTGTTAGCCTGCTGTTTAAAAAATTTCACACTTGATTTACTAAGAGCTATGGTGATTTTAACAGTTTCTTCAGGCATAACAAGTTTTTCCGGAGGCGGAAGAAAATCATTACTTTTAACCATTCGTCCAATAGGTATATTTATGTCTGTTTCATTTTTTTTCATAATATCGCACCCCTTTTCGCCAGTATCCCGCGCCAATTATTCTAATTTTTCCACTTCGATAGGTAAATCTAACCGTCAATATTTTGTTTTCGACTTTTCCTATACAAAAAAACCGTTCTTCTTTGGCGCTATGCTTAGAATCGGTATATATTTTTCTTTTTGGGTCTTTAAATGCTTTTGAAGCAGTAAAAAAGTCAACTTTATGCTTATGAATATTAAGCAATTCTTTCGTAAAATCCCATGTAAAACTACTATTATGCATTACGATACCTTACTATGTGTATGGCTCTTTGTCAATACTATTTTACATATAATTAAGTATTTGGTTTTAGGTATTTTCAGTTAAAATGTAACAATTCAAGATTTTTGGCCGTTTTTGCTTGCTGTTTGCGGCCTTTACAGGTATAATTATATCAGAATATAGCGGAAAACGCAACAAAAGAACTAAACTGTTGCGTTTGGTGGTTTTCTGTTGGAATAGCAAGCTACTAAAAAACAGACAAGATTTCGTCGCTTGTCTTATCTTCGTTCACTCCCCTGAAAGGGCTATCGGTATGTCCGTAAACCAATATCGCCTTTTCCCGAACTGGCCGGATTGATTGCGCGATACTGTTTTCAGTCAAAGACCAAAAAATACTGAATTTCGCTATTCCAACAAAATGTTTTATTTTCTTTTCCGTCGTTTTTTATCCGGAGCTTTTGACAACTTCTTTATTTCCCTTTTTCTATATCAGCTCTCTTGTGCGCATCCTTATTCGGTATAAATCCGATTTTTGCTCGCGGTTTTTGCGGCGGCTCCATCAACTGATTGATCGCCTCAAAGAGAGACCGGATATGCTTATCATGGATCCCCAATTTATGTTCCAGTTTCCGTTCAAGCTCCGCCAGCTTGTGGGTCAATTTTTTATTGGACGCAACCATCTCCCGCAGCCGCACGAAAGCCCGCGCTATCTGGATGCTCGCCTCAATGGCAATAGGGGTATGCAGTACGGCCGAAAGCATGACAGTCCCATGTTCGCTAAACACGAACGGTAAATACTTACGGTATTTCCCGCGTCCTCTGTCTAAGGTCGCAAAATGCGACCTTAGCCATTCCTCTAAGGTTGCATTTTGCAACCTTAAAGAATCGGCTTCTTCTTTGGTCAATTGAAACATGAAATCTTCCGGGAAGCGTTTGCGGTTTCTGCTTACCTGCTCATTGAGCCGCTTTGTCGAGACACCGTAAATTTTCGCCAGGTCGCTATCCAGCATGACGCGCTGCCCGCGAATAAAATAGATGTGCCGCTCCACATGGTCAATCGGGATAAGGTTTTTTACTTTTGCCGGCAATATATTATCGTCACTAATCATAATGCTCCTTTTGATTTTGGTGGATTAAATTTTTCATTTGATTTACTTTTTTTCGCTTATATTAAATGTTCTTAAAATCGATATATTTTTGGTTTTACAATCAAGGTTTCCCCAATTTTTAATCTTACTAACAGTCGTCATCATACTTATTATTTGTATAAGAATATTCGTTCTTAATTATTCGTATATATAGAATCATTATAGTATCATTGAAAAACAAGTGTTTCTTCAGTTTACCGGTAACAGAACTGAACGGGGCCGGTAACAGAACTGAACGGGGTAAAATTCTCAAAATACATCCTCCCCTATCCCCTCCCCAAAAACCGCCGGTAACAGAACTGAACGGGATAACTTAGTTATCCACAGAGATTTTGTTAGCAATTATTATCGGTGATTTGCTCGAAATTTTACGCTGCACTGCCGCTGGCGAAGGGCTCAATTCAAAAAAACCGTCCTCAAACTTAGCCCTAACCGGCCAGTAACCTTGAAGCAGGCTTAATATCCCTTTAAGCCGATTACGGGTAACTTTATGTATCTTATGGTCTGTGCCTAATTGCTGGAAAAGAAGGTGGTCAGGAAAGGATATAGTTTTATGGAGTTCGTTATTCCTATAGGCAAGGAATCTGTAAAAATCAAGGGCTAAAGGATTGCGCTTAAAACAACGGATAACATTCATATCCAGCGGAACAGAGTGATCATGAATCCACCTGGCATAATCTTCATTGAGCACTATTTTGCCCTTGAAAAGTGCCAGTTGCTCGGGATTCTGAACATCAAAGAAGATATCCCAGGCTTTAGCGACCACGGTCTGTATCCCCATAAGATGGCCGGGGTTTGAATCTGTAATCTTTAAACTAACAGTGCTGGTAACATAATTAATCAATTGCCTTATAAGCGCCTTGTTTGCGCCACCGGCTTTATAGCCAAGTTTATGCGTGTATTCCCTGAATGATCTGCCGACATCGATTACATTCGTGTTTTTTGTTCGCACTTCCGTATCTATATAAATTTGATTCATGCGGGCGTAGCAACCATAAGGAATTTCATAATTTTTATGGCGCGTCATTATGAGTTCATACGAAGGACTTTTTTTTGTCCAATAAGTAGGTTTGTCTTTAAGCCTATGTGCGGGCAACCCGAAGACCATAAAAATATTGGAGCAAAATGCGATATCTTCAGGGACCTCTTGGAAATGCTTTTGCGTTACCAAATTACAAAACTTTAATACCAATGATTTGTTTGTCACGCCCCCCCCTTTTTATTCCCTTTCTCCGCCGGTATCGGATCGGTCTTCTTGCTTTTGAGACCATCGCCTAATACTATATTCAGAGCGTCGGCTAAAGATTTTCTATCCCAATAAGCAAAATTGCACAGTTTCTGTAGTTTCTCCGTATCGGGGTAAAGCGTAATTTTTTGCCTGTTTACCGGCGGTCTTTTTTTAAAGGCAATGGGTGCAGTGTGTGCTTTACCCGTATTGCGTGTATTACGCGCTTTACGCTCAATACTCGCAGTTTTCCTGATTGGGTGGTCTGATAAGGGGATAATGTTTTTACCTATAGGCATAAATCTAATTCCTCTCTTTGATAATTTCTTTTGCTAAATCTTCGTAATCGAGAGTGCCGTTGGAAGAGGGGGCATAGCTTATTACGCTTTGGGCAAAGGAAGGGGCTTCGGCTATGCGGACACAGGGCCGGATTTTAGTCTTATACACTTTCTGCCCTAATTTTTTTTCAATCTCCCCTAAAACTTCTTCGGATAATCTCCGCCTTGTATCATAATTGACCGCCACGATCCCGCTTATTTGTAAATGGTGGTTAAACTCCTGCTTAATGCTTTTAATCGTTTCCAGTAATTGAGTTAATCCCTGTAGACTTAAAATTTCCATTTGTAAAGGCGTGATCACATGGTTGGCCGCAGTCAAGGCATTAATAGTCAGGACTGAGAGAGAGGGGGGGCAATCAAGCAGGATGTAATCGTAACCCGTAACATCTTTTAACAGGTCTTTCAGCAAGCTCTCCCGCCCAGGCTTATTTATGATGGATATTTCCAGGCTGCTCAACAGAGCAGACGAGGGGATTATGTCTACGCCTTCCTTGTTTACCCGTATTGCGTGTAATGTGTGTATTCCCCGTAATGCGTCCGTTATGCTCTTTTCCGGGTTAATAATCCCAAAAGAGTAGGAGAGGTTGGCCTGCGCGTCGAGATCAATTAAAAGGACTTTCTTATTTTTCTTTGCCAGGGCTACGCCCATGTTCTGCGTCGTGGTAGTTTTACCGGTTCCGCCTTTCTGATTAACTATCGCTATAATTCTCATTTTAGCTCCCGCCAAATCTTCATCTTATTTTGTTTTAACGCTGTTAAGAAATTTTTCAAGTTCAGTTTTATTAATCCTGAATTCTTTGCCTATTTTGTAGGCTTTTAATTTGCCGGCTTTTATATAGCGGTAAATAGTCATCACATTTACCTTCAAAATATCCGCTGTTTTTTGTGCTGTTATAAATTCTTTGTTCATATGTGTACATCTTATTATACTTTACAATTCTTTACAAGGGGGGGGGCATTTTTAACCCAAATCACTTTCAAGAATTACCATAGCGCTTCCGGGATTACTAAAGCCTTGTTTTTCCATCATGCCTTTTATGGTTCTTTCTAAACTCGCAGAATTAGCTTTTGCCATCCGGTACATATTTGGCAAAACCGATTTTTTTACTTCTTTTCCCATGAAAATTATTATTTCGTCTTTTTTATTTTCCATAATATTCTCCTTTTTACATTATGTCTTATTTGTCAAAGTTCAGTTGAAAATTCAGTGTTATTTTTTATTATTTTAGTGATTTTTGATCTTGTTTCTTCATTAATAGAATACTCATCGAGAACATCTATACTTTCTTTGGCGATACATAGTCCCGCATAAATAACAGTATCCGTGTTTCCTCTATAGTTTGCTATTAGTTTTACGCCGTCTTTTCCATTAAGCACATTTTTAATTTCTTCCTTTTCATTTTCAGAAATCTTAATAGTGTATATTGCCTCTGTTAATTCCTTTTGTGTATTCTTATATTTTTCTGTAATATCCGGCAATCTTTTAACCTGCTCCATAAGGAAGGGATTATTTATTTCATATTTCTTTTTAAGATAAATTTCATTTTCTTTCCTTTTTTCTGTTGTTTTTTCCTTTTGAAAAATTGGTTCTCTTTCCATTCCTATTGTATCTCTGGCGTAGGTTTTTACTTCGGCCAATTCTTTTAAGTCTTCAATATCATCTGTGAATATTTTAACGCTATCCCGCGCCCTGGTTATGTTTACATACTGGTTACGCATATCGCTAAGCACCGGCACGGCCGTATCTGATTCTATGATCACTTTGTTATAAGTTTGGCCCTGGCTCTTATAGGTTGTAAGGGCATAACCGTATTCGATGTTTTTATATTCGTTCATGTTTATATCTAAAATCCTTTTATCTTCCGTCATTACCTTTATATTTCTTTCACTGTTTTCCAAAACTTCGGCTTTTTCGCCGTTCCGGATATCGTATTTTTTATAATCGTTTCGTGTGAAGCTAATAATATCGCCCTTGGCAAGCCGTATTTCCGCTTCGGTTTCTATGCCGTCAGCATCGCTTTTTAATATTTTGTACTTAATTTCATCCATTAATTCGCCTTTGGCTTTTAGCTTTCTTCGAATTTCTTTGTTTATTTCTTTCTTGGCCGCTTTCGTTCCGGCAATTATCAAAGTATCTTTACTGTATAAATGGGCTATCTGCGCGCGCCTATGCTGTTTGTCGGCAATTTCGGTTATATGGCCGCTTTCGGCCAGTATATCTAAGCTATGCTTCATATAGCCTTTTTTAGCGGCATCTACGGCTTCTCTTAAGACTTCATCCCTTTGCCGATAGTTTTCATTCATTTGTATTAGCTTTACTTCTTTAGTCATTTTATTCATGCGCTGATAATAGTCTACATAGCGATAAAAGACTCTACCTGCAGATATTGACTCCAACTGGTTTACATCGCCAACCAGTATTATTTTATCGCCGTTTTCTTCGGCGTTCCTAAATAATTTGGCCGCGCTTCGGCTATCAAGCATGGAAGCTTCATCAAAAATAATAACTCGGCTGTTTTTACGATCATCCCTTTGCCTGCCTAAGTAAGATTTCAAAGTTAAGGCTTTGATTTGGGCTTCATCGGCCAGTTTTTTGGCCGTAACACCTTGAACAGCAAGGCCCAAAACTTCAAAGCCTTTTTCATTTTTATAATGATCGGCCACTGCTTTTAGACTGCTTGTTTTTCCGGCTCCGGCATCACCTTGAACAACGCTTATCATATTATCTGTGCTAAGTATATCAACAACTGCTTGGCTTTGAATTTTAGACATAACTCGGCCACCTTGGGCCTTATTATTCCGGTTCAGCTCACTTACATAGCTTTCGGCCTCTTTTGCCGGAATACTATAATCGGTCTTACTAAAAACCCCCGCAAAATTCATGTACTCTTTCTCTGCGGCTATCAGTTCAAGTGATGTGTATCTTCCATTTGATTTAATTATTTTACCTTCCGCCTGTTGATTTTGCAGGCTTCGAAGCGCGAGCCTATACGTACTTGGGTCCCAATTTTCTGTTCTCATGGTTTCTTTTATGTACTCATGGATTAAGTCCGCTTCGGATGCCAAAGCTGTTCGTTCTGTGGCGCGCCTTATGGCATTTTCCCACATTAAATTGTCATCATTTTTACCTCTCAATCCCCCCCTTTCTTGTTCGGCTTCAATATTAAACTGCGCCTCTTTTGACCATTCTTGCCTTTCTTCTTTGGCTTTTATTTTGTTCTCCGCTTCATTTGTTTTGTATTTGCTTATCCGTTCTTGCCAGTCTTTTG
>Ga0222639_1000840_pt1 | contig 13568 bp, 18 predicted proteins | sample AntAcemetagen185_FD_179863 | JGI IMG/M metagenome (GOLD analysis project Ga0222639, IMG submission 179863) | Saline water microbial communities from Ace Lake, Antarctica - #185 | ecosystem: Environmental > Aquatic > Non-marine Saline and Alkaline > Saline | place: Antarctica: Ace Lake...
TTATCATTTTATTTTTCCTCAAAGACATTTTTTGATTTAAATATCTTTTTTATTCTACTCATCTTTATGTTGCTCGTATACAGAAACCCCGAATTGAAGGGAATCCACTTGTTGGACTTGTTGTCTTTGGAATTAGTTTCACAATTAAAGTTGTTGGTTCTGTTATGAATGGAGTAAAAGCACTCACTTCATTAGTGTTTAACCACCCACTATCATTCACAGTTCCTGGAGAAGTTGTTATGTCTAAGTTTTTCACATATTGAGTTCCAGAACTTGCATGATTCACATAAATATCTATTGATGTAACTACTTTAGCTATATTAACTGTTGCTGGAAATTCCTCATAAGTATCATCTAGTGTACTTGTATAATCAGTTGTATCACTTGAGGCATCCGAATAATTAACGACAACTCTAGCTTGTCCAACTGTTGGGTAAGCATTGTTCTGAGTTTCTAAAGTTATTGTAGAGACGTGGTAATCATCTCTAAGGTTTGGAATGTATGATTGCTGTAAATTCCACGTATCGTATGGGGCAGCTTGACTAAGCACAGTTGCATCCAATTCAGTAATATCTCCATTATTTAGTTTATATTGTATATCTGCTCCTGTCTCCCAATCTTCTACTAAAGGAACTCCAATTGCTGAACTAATAGTTGAATTAAAAGTTCCAGCAGGTAAGTCGTGTGTTATTATTATGATAGAAGATGCTATTTCTTCTACGACTGTTCCGGCAGTTGTTATTAGTGGAATACTATTATCAACATAAAAATCTATACTGCTTACTGTGTGTTCAGTAGTCCCACTTTTAACCCAAGTTATTGCTCCAGTATGTAATACAAATCCCTTCGCTGTTCTTGTATTTTGATAATTTAGGACATATGAGAGTCTCGCAATTATAGAATCTGGATTATCGTTTACATCTCCGCTTGTGTCCACTTCAGTTTCATCTGAACCCCCGTCTGTAGCGGTATTTACTACTGTTGAAGAAGGAAACAAAACATCGGCGTGAACTATTGAGTTACCAGAAGCTACATAAGACCAAACTTGACAATCATTATTAGTAGTTGTATCTGCGAATGTACCAGTATAGTCATAGTTAGCAGTCGCAGGATTTCCACTCATATAATTATAAAAGTAACTTACTCTTTTTCCTGAATCATCAGAGTTTGAACTTTTAAGTGCAGTTAATCCAGTTATTAAATCTACTCTTGGGTTAGTTCCATCTGTACCATAAAATAAAACTTTATACAGTTTAGCTCTTTTAACTTCATCTGTCCCTGTATCACAAGTAAGAATCCATTTCCCTGTACTAATAAATGCTATATCACAATCACTATATGCAAAATCTGAAATGGTTAGGGAAGTCGCCTCTATAATAAAATATGGACCTGTTTCTGTAACCACCGGCACTTTATATTTATCTGTATCAAACTCTGCGCTTGTTACTGCAGTATCAACACTATCCATTTGACCTGTTGTATCTATATAAGCATCTCCCCACCAATCAAACATTCCAGCAGAGAAATCAATATCTCTATCAAGTAATTCCCTAATCAAGTTAAGACCACTAATATTTAAGCATTCATTATTATCTTGATTTGTTTTAGATGCATAAATTACATCCCCATCTGTGTGTTTATTTAAAGTCATTTTTAATCCTCCTTGAATTTAAGAGAAACTTCTGATTCTCCTAATTTTATTTTGATTTCTTCTTGCCCTGTTAAACTCATTATAAGTTTAATTCTTCCAACAAGTTCTTCTTTACTATTTACTTCACTTGCAAATCCAAAAAAAGGTATTCCATAAACTATTCCTATTTTAAAAGGATAAGCCTTTTTTGTGAAATACATCTTTGCAAGATTATTTCCATAATTAACAAGTGTATCAAAACCTTTCCCTGTAAAGAAAGATTTAATAAACTTTTGTTTCCCACCTTCATTTAATATATTTAATGCCATTTTTATCCTCAATCATTATATGTTATAGTTATCCAAGTAATTTTAACTACATCACTTGCAGTTACTTTAAATCTTAAATCTGTTCCTGTATCTGTAAATGTGTGTTGTGTTCCAATTGTTACAGTTTCCCAATTAAGTCCACCATCACTACTTAATTGAACAACCACATCCTCTGAATCACCAGTATCAAAATTACAAGTAAAAGTTGCATTAATTATATTTGTTGAATTTTTATAACAAGCAAGACTTTGTGCTGTTTCTCCAGCAATAAATAATAACCATTGATTTGAAGTATCCCAATCCGCAATTGATAAAAAAGGAAATTGTTGTGATGAATTTGGATTACCAGAATTATACAAATATTCAGCATTTCCACTTGTTAAAGCAACATCGAAAAAAGAGAACTCATCTATTTTTCCTGGAAAATTATAACTTGTTAAATTACTTTGTTGTGCTGCGATAATTAAAGGGTCTCCAGTATCAGGTCTTGTTCCTGTGCCTGTTCCTCCTGATGTTAATGCTATTGATGATCCATTAATATATATTGTTGGAACATTACTTGTTACACTAACCATTACATGAACCCAATTTCCATCAGTGTCGATTGTTCCACCTGTATACTTAGTATATTTTGAAGTGAAACCTTGCCTAAAATCATACACTCCTGAAGAATTAAATAAACTAAAATCATGACTATTAGATGCCCCAGCATTACCTTTCCAAAAAAACCGATCATCGTCTGCCATTGTTGTTGTACTATACCAAAAACTTATAGAGAAATCTGTAACATTCTGAGTCACAGGAGTGGTCATATAATCATTCGTTCCATCATAAGAATAACAATCATCTATCTTTCCTGATTGCCCACTTGTACAACCTTGAGGCGTTAGTGTGTTACCATTACCACTGCTATCGGAAGTATCTTCCATCTTCCAGTAAGCTACACAATCCGTACTTGTTGGTGGGGTTCTTAATGAAGAACCCCCACTTGGATCTTCAAAATAATCAAAACCGAACCTTTCAATAAATTTTCTATTAGGATTAATTACAGCAAACGTAATAGTAGATGAACCAGAACCAAGTTCACCAGTTCCAAGTATTCCGTATGTGGTATGTCCCAAAATAAATGTTCCACCAGAAGAAGAACCATATTTTGATGTCCCATATATTCCAAATGTTGGACTACCATAAATGGCAGAACCAGTAATACTTGCATGCTCAATTATTGTTGGCCCTTCCTCAACAGAGATGGTTTCATTAAACATTTTAATCTTTGGAAAGACAGAACTACCTTGACCAATTTCATCTCTTGTTTTCTGATTATTTTGTCCTGACTCTAATAATCCCATTTTAATTTATTGGATCTATTGTAAATATTGTAAAAGCATTAACTTCTATTGATGCAGTTTTTCCAAATGATGTAAAAATATTTCTTGTAATACTAGTTGTATCACTAAGCACTACTTCATGCTCTGCAAAAGTACTACCATTACCAAGCAAACTATTAACAACATGTTTTGCAGATATACTTCTACCACTTGTTGTAACAGAGTTTAAATCAAGTAGTGTTGCAGCTATAGGGGTTAAGACACCACCATCTGCAGCAGTAACTGCTGTTGAATCAGTACCGAACTGACCTTTAGTTAAATCAGCAGCTATTGTGTCTACTAAACTTAAAATTCCTGTATCTTGTAACATTTTTTTACCTCTAACTTATAATCTGGGTATATGGGTCTGCATCTTCCTCTATTTTGACATCAGACCTAAAAGCTCCCCTTCTTAATTGATATGTAACTTCTGTAATCCTCATTTTTAGTGTTGGAACACCCAGAGCAAAATCAGTAAAACTCATAACTTCATTTACTTGTATTGGTTCAAAATCTAATTGAACTGTTCCACCCCACCTACCATTTCCAGATTTATTAACTTCTGCCTCAGCCCTATTATCACACCTAGCTATACATTCTAACTCAAATAATGCAATATATGTTGCATCATCAATAGGGAGAGCTTGTGTTGAACTTTCACCCCACCAAACAGGGTATGAAGTCATAGGGTAACCACCAGCAATTGTAATTGTTGCACCATACTCTTCTGCATCTATTTCACTAGCATTATAAGCTTGCCCTATTATAGCATTTGATATTGTAAAGTAAGGGCGATAACAATCTTGAACTGTTGGAGCACCGCTAAGTGGATTAAAATAGTAATCAAGCAATTCAACACCATTAAAGTTTTTATACCTATAAATTATGAAATTAATATTATCTTTTACTTTATTCTTAACAGATCTACCTTTTACTTCATGAACTACATCATCACTACCAACTATTGTACTAGATGAAACATCAACTTCCATTGCGGATTCAGTAGATGGATAAAACCAAAAGAAAATATTTCTTGTATTAACATGATAAACTCCTGGTATCTCACAAACTATTGCTCCAAGAGTGTTTACCTCACTTGCAGTATTCGTATTAGCAACTTGACTGAGTTCTTCACACCACTCATAAAATGGTTTAAAAGCTTTTGAAAAAGTGATTGCGGGATAAGCAGTTCCGTCTGGCCTCATTGTTTCTATTCCAGAATTTTCTCCAGCTATAGTAAAATAATCAGTTCCCCCAGTAATACTAAGAGTTGTTAAATCTGTATCACCATAAAAAGTAAGTGTGGTTGTAGTATTTGATTTAATAGTTAAACCTTTACCTTTTGCAGTCCCACTAGTAATATGACCATATCTTCCAGCTAATTCATTAACAGTAAAAGCAGCACCATTAAGAGTTAGTGTGTGTGAACCTATCGCAGTTACTTGTCTTCTATCAAACCCTTCAAAATCAAAGTTAGCAATAAGTGTATCCTCAGATGAACTCTTATAAGCATCCTTTATCTCATTAACTTGTTTATGTAAAATAGTTGGTGTTGTCCAACATATATCAAAAGTATCAGTTGCAGAGAAACCATCACCACTAACATTATCATCTGGTTTAACAGTTAATATAGTGGCAGTATTTGAAATAATAGTATACCTATGCTCAGTTGCACCATCCATTAGTAAAACAATTTTACCTTTAAGATCATTTACTGTCCAAGATTGTGCACTATCTGTTATGGTAGTAGATGTAACAGAAGTTATTGTTCCACTATCATCTGGTTTAGAATAATTACCAACACCATTATTATTTAAAAGAATAGTATTTCTATCCGTTAATTTTAATTTTATTGTACTTGTCTTATTAGAGCCCTTACACTCTATTTCTGTAATAAACCCTGTAAACAACCTATCTGTGCTACTTGAAGCTGTATCGACTGAATCAGTTGCATCAACTAATTGTTTTGCAAATATCTCAATCTTTTCTGGAGTTTGATTTGATTTAACACCAATTCTTCTTGGTGCTTTAAACTTAAGAGAACCATCATCATTAACCCATTTATGAAGGGGCCTTGTCCCAGACATATTCCTAATAGGGTTTTTAAGAGTTAAATCTGCAGAATTATTTTTAACTTTAGAAGTCCTTCTAACGGAACAACTCATTACATCTTCTAATTCTATCTCAGTTATTGAACCATCATTTTGATAATAGATGATTTTAGCTTCATTTACCGCCATTGTACTACCATTTTCTTCTAATCTTGAACTTCTTCAACACACTCAAATGTTATCTTAAAAGTGAACTTATCACTTTTCACATCATCTTTTAACCCTGATACTTTTAATACTCTACCAGATATGTAAGGTGTACTCGCAGGAAGAAAAGTTCCTTGAAATACACCATTTGCACCATTATACGCACTAAGTAATTCTATACAAGTCTTTCTAGTATCCGCAACAGCACTTGGATAAATAACTTTTAAACCCTTTGTTTTTTCAAGCCTCATTATTTGAGTAAGCTGATTATACTGATAAGTTATTGAAGTAGTATCATTTTTATTAATAAAACAATCCAAGTCATAAGTTGTATTATTAAAACTTGTAAAGTTTAAATCTGTTGTCGTATAATTTCCAACATTTACGCCATCATCAATGTTTGCACCAGCATTTCTACTAATACTTTTAACACTTAATTCAATATAATTACAACTAGATGAACCATCATAACCAGCCCTGTTAGCTACTGCAACTTGATTTATTAAACTTGTTGTAAAATATCCTGTATCTTGTATTCTTAATTTCATCTTCTTCTCCTAATTTGTTGTTGAACCATTATATTGGCTATTAATTTCTTCCATACCATCTTCTAAGTTAACTCCTGCATACTCAAATTTACCAATCTCAGGCATTTCTATAATAGTAATTCCTTCCTTAAGGGTTTCATTTAATTTATCTAATTTATCATTAGAAGCTTGTTGTTCTACTAATGAATTTGACATTAATGAATTTGCCTTATCTTGTAGTCCTTGTAATTCTAAATTATTTGCTTGAGCATCAGGTTCTGGCATTTGTGAAGTGAATGTATTTGGGTCTTGTCCAAAAAAAGTTTGACCTTCTGGAGTAGTTGGTGCCGCACCCGTTGCAGCATCAGTTTTTTTACTAAACCCCTCTCTTATTTCAGTAACTCTGTCTTTTACATCTGACCCAAATTGTTTAAATGCACCACCAACATCTTTAAAATTCTTAGATATTATACTAAGAGAATCTTCACCTGTTGATGTCATTTCATTAATAAAATCTTTACCAGAGTCAACAATATCTTTAATTCCTTCACCCATATTTTTAGCGGCATTATCCCTAACACCTTCAACGATTTTAATCTTTTGTTCTGTTTTAGCTATTCCAAAAACATCAGACATATTATCTTTAGCTTCTTCCATTGTTTCCGATATATTTGATTTAAACTTTATCTCCCATTTCTTAGGAAGAATCTTATTAACAGTATTAACTATACCATTTATTACATCATCTATTTTCTTTGCCACCCAAACCATGGCAGTAAGGATTGCATTAACAATAGCTTGACCAACCTTTTTCCAAATAAGTTCCCAATTAAGAAATAAAAGTGCAAGCCAAGCAGCTAACCAAACCCAGAAATTAATAAATATTTTAAATAAGCCTTTAATAACCCCCAAAACAAGATTAAAAATAGCAATAAAAGTTCGTTTCCATCCATTAAACATTGCTATAAGTATACTAATCAACGCCTTAAATAAACTTTTAAGCAAATCCCAAAAAGCACCCTTAAACATCCATAATGCACCTATAATTAATAATATAACCGCTACTACTGCAAGTGGCCATAATATAACCCCAAAAACTATTGCGGCTATTGCAAAAACTAAAAGACCAAGCACCCCAATTATTAATAATACTTTATTAACCATATCAAGAGAAGCATTAGTCCAAATTGCTTTAACCGCAAGCCAAGCTAAATAAATTAGAACTGCAACAATAATTATTTTTAATAATGCTGCAACTATTGAAGCAGCAGTTATTATTGCTGCACCCTTAATAACCCCAAGAGCTATGCCAATTAGTATTATTGCTATAATTAATAATCCAACTATTAAAATTGCATAAAATATTTGGTCTACAATTGTTTTTGTTGAATCTGTCCAAACAGTTACGAGTAAATAAATTGCAAGAATAATTAACATAATTGAAGCCCACGCAAAAGCAAACAATGAAAAGAATATTCCCATATTAACTGATCCAGAAGCAGCAAGTAACAGAAATTGTCCTGCAATTGCAGCTATGGATGCAGCAACAAGTAAACCAGCCAATGCTATTAATATAAAGATCCTAACCGATGCTGGCATCTTTGCAAACCAATTTATAAGGCCAATAACAAAACCTATAATTACATCGAATACGCCTAATGAACCTATAGCATCCATTAAACTAAACTTAAAGAACTCAAAAGCGGCACCAAGTTTATTCATTTGTTGATTAAACTCAGATTGCTCACCTGTAGCTAACTTATAAGTTTCGACTATTGCATTAAGAGCAGAACTAACTGCTTTCTTAATAGCCATACCAATAAACATGAATGCGAAACCGAGACCCATGAACTTCATCATGTTACCCCTAGCATTTTTACCAACCTTACTCATAACCTGGTCCATTTCTTTAAATTTTGCAGTGGTTTTAGGTAGTATGTTATTTGTTTGCATAACAGATTTATAAAGCTTATCAGTTCCTTCAGTTCGAACCTCTTTAGTTACTTCATTTAAAATATTTTGTGCTCCTGTTTGCTTCATTATATTTTTAGTTATAGAAGCTTGCGTTACACCTAAATTATTAAGTAAATTTTTCTTTTCAGATATTAAATTTTTAGATTTAATTTGGGCATCATATTGAGTTTGTTGAACATCATTCAAATTTTCAGTTACTGATTTCAATGCTTTTTGTTTTGACGTGTATCTTCCTAAGCTGTCACGATATTGATTAAATCCAAGAGCACCTTTCTCAACAGTAATGCCTACTTTATTAAGTTCAGTACCCATAAATCTAGCTGCATTAGCACTAGCCATAATACCTTGCACTCTTGAATACATTTTACCAAGAGTACTCATACTATTTTTAACAGCACCAATAGCTGCAACTGCTTGATCTACTTGTGCACGAATTACTACATTTAAACTATCTGTATATGATACCATTACCTAAATCTCTTTGCACTATTATATTGTGATGCTTCCTTATCTTTCAATTCTTTAAGGATCTCTAACTCAATAAAGAACTTCATAAGTAGATAATCTGATGTTATCGGACCTATGTTTAGTTCTTTCTCAAGTATGACTACTGCCATAGCCATATTTTTATCAACTTCATCGACTGAAGAACCTGCTTCTTTCATCAAGTTTTGACGAACAAGTTCTATTTTTTCTTGCTTACTCAGTCTCTGTCTTCCAGCTTTTTTTTTAAATTAGCCTCTTGTTTTGTTTGCATGGAGTCCATTTTTTCTTTAGTAGTCCACCTAAACGCAATCATTGTTTCTTGAACAAGTGCGGCTATATTAAACTCTATATATAAATCTAATTCTTCTTCCTCGTTAGGGGTTTGCGGAGCGTAATCTCTTTTAACAATATTTCTAATAAATTCACCCATTTGAGAAAAAAACTTTCCCTCATCCTTCTTTGTTGAGTTAACTATACCCATAAGTTTATAGTTATCTCCTTTTCTTGGTTTTAAATCTAGATTAGCACCGCCAACCTTTAAATTCCAAATTCCTATACTTTCTCCATATTTTCCCATTTTATTTTCCTCCTTCAACTTTTTCGTCTTTTTCAATTTTTACTTCTTCAGTACCTTTGAATGTTTTAACAAGATAAGATTTCTTAATCTTTTCAGATTTTTCTTTATCTTCTTCTGGTATAACTTCTTGTACAGGAGCTTGGGTTTGTTCTGCCATAATTTCCTGCATCATTAGTATATCATGTAATTCTTTAAGTCTTACCCAGTATACATCGTTATACCTATTCTTATCATCTAAGAACCACTTGTATAACCATAGTGGGCAGTCACTAATTGAAAAACTAACAACTGTACTACCATTTTTCTTCTTTCTAGCTTTATTAGCTAAATCATCTTTTTCCATACCTTTTTTCATATCCTTTTCCATCTTTTTCACCTTGTTTTATAAATAAAAAAATAAAAAAATTAAATTAATTAATCCTTAAACTCTGGTCCATAAAAGTCTCCTGGTAATGATGTTGCTTCAAAATCATACTCAGCGTGACCATCACTTGTCATTTTCCTTTCTCCAAGTTTAACATGTGCGTCATCAAATGCGAAGTTTACTTCGTAAGTTGAATCATCAAAGTTTACTAATATTGCTGGAGTAAGCCTACTTCCATCTCCTGGTCTGTATCTGTGATGTGTTGAGTTTATTGCTGTACCTGAACCATAAACAAGTATTTCAAGTTGTTCATCTCCTCTCATCACAAGAGTTCCTTTTATTGTTGCTGCTTCATAAGTTTTTTCATCCCAATCCGCATTTTGGTGTCCGCTTGTTGCTTCACCTAATTCGTTTACCATTTCAGGGCTGTAACCTGGTTCTTGAAGTGTTACTTCTTTTAAATCTGCTGTAATATCAGTTCCTGAGCCAAAGAATGTATCTAAAGCTGCATTAGTTGTGATGGTTACAGAAGCTTTGAACGTAACTGTTACTTCCCTTGCTTTCCATATTTTTCCTATTTTAATCACCTTTTAATTATTGTTAATTTTCTTTTTCATCAATTAATTCTTCTTCATCTTAACTATAAATTCTTAACCATAAATGTATGAAATTCTTACTGAACAACTAGCTGTATCAGCAGTTACTTTAATTTCATCGTCTACGCCATCGCTTATTGCATCTAGTCCTGCTGGCATTGTACTAAGTATGAAACCTGTTGCAGGTATTCTAATCTCTGGAGTTGTTCCAGTTAACCAACTAGTTAATGCATTAGTTCCTAAACCAACATCTACAAAATTAGTAGTATCTAGATTTTCAATCATTATTGCCCTTATCTTTAATCCTTCTGGATCACTGCTTGGGGTATCATCACCTGCTGCACCTAAGGGATCTGCTGAATCTGCCATACTAATAGTGATTCCATCAGTGGTTGCAGTAAATATTGAACCAAAATATCCTGAAGCAGCTCCGCTTCCAGTTCCATCACTTATTGCTCTTGTAATATTGTGAGCTAAAGTATCTTTTCCACTAATTTGAGATTGTGCTCTTGCGAGACTAATTCTTAAACCAGCATTTATTGTTCCTGATAATGTATCAGTCATTGCCATTTTTATACACCTTCATAAGAGTCTTCACTCTCTATTGTTTCTTTTATTATTTCTTTTATTTTCTTCTTCTTAGTTTTCTTACCAAAGTATTTAACTAATGTTTCATTTTCAATCTTATCAAATGGCAAAGAATCTAAATCATTAAGTAAATCTTCTTTAGATTTATATAATTTAATTACTTTCTCTGCTCGCTTATGACTAAAACCTACTTTGTTTGTTAATTCTTCAAACAACTTATCAACTTCGCTTTTGACTTTTACTTCTTCTTTTTCAACTACATCTACAATATTTTTATCACCATCAAGATAATTTCTATATTCCTTAAGTGATACTTCTTTGTTACCTATAAACCATTTTGCCATTTTTTACCTCTAAATTTTAATACTCAACCCTTTTCTAACATCTCTTATAACCATTTTAAAAAATCTGTATCTTGTTTTACCTGCTGCTTTCGTAAAATAACCAGGAGTTCCAGTATTATTAGTTGCCGAATAAAGTCCTTTTTTCCAACCACCTTTATCTCTTCTTCCATCTGCCCATGCATGAATAGGAAATTTTCTAAAATTAGGACTTTCTTTTGCTGTTGGGAATCTGTGAGACACTACTTCATATGAGTTTTTTCCTCTTCTGAATGCATTAATGTTTTTCTTTAATCTACCTGTTTTAATTGGTGCCATTAATCTTGCTTGCATAACCATATATTTTGATGCATCCTTAGGGCTCTTTTTACCAGTCCTTATAGTTCTATTCTCAATAGTTTTAAGCTTTTTTACAAGTTGAGTAGGGCTATCACCACCCATTTTTAATTTTACCATTTTATGTAACTATTCTACTAAGGTATACCTTCATTTCAAATGTAATTGTTTCGACGTGACCAAGTATTGCACTATTATCACTAGAACTTCCATGATCAAATGGTTCAGAACCATCAGAGTCTATCTTAAGAAACTCTACACCATTAGTTTCAAATACTGATTTAGTCCTATTTTCAATAAGATTAACAATATCATCAACCATAATACATAAATCTTTCTTACCAGTATTATAAATCATAATATCTAAATCACAAAGATACTCAGTTTCCCTAAATGTGAATTCATCTTCTGAGAAGTAAGGCCCATCAATTATAATTAAAGGGTATGCTTTCCTATCTGTAAGTTTATCTAGTGGAAAAGAGGGATATACTAAAAACCTTGTAGTGTGTGGATTACCATAATTATCAACTATTGTATTATAAAATAATTTATATATTGAGTCTTTTAATTTTGCTTTTGTAACTACCATAGTGTATCACACATACTGTTTGGCTATCAGCCAAGATTCGAGCTATCAGCTCTAATAAATATTATATTTAATCGTATTTATAATATTATCTAAAATTATGAGGCATTTCTTTCATAAATTGATGCACCAACACCAGTTACGTAAACAACATCTCCTCTTTGTTCTTTATTTACTATTTTGATTTTATATTTATCATTTGAGTAAATAATGTAATTGCCTATTGAGGCATATTGTTGATCACCCATTTTTAAATGGACATAAATATCTCCAGTTTGAAATAAACCTTCTTTAACCCTATCTTCTTCAGAACTAACAGTTTCGACAACACCTGTTGTTGTCACTTCTGTTTCTGCTTCTATAGGTTCATGATATTCATCATTAGAATAAGTTGTTGTAACCGAGATGATGGTTATTTCTGTTCCAAACTCATTAATTATTTCATCAGTGTCTGTTCCATCACATAATATAGTGCTCATTTTCTCACCTATATTTCTTGCCCTTCAACAGAATCAGCGAATTGAACCATCCACTCACTATTTATCTTAGCTATTGTTTCTTTATATTGGCTCATCCAATACTTATGTGCAGAGGTGTCTCTGAACACTGTAAGATTTCCCATTCTAAATCTAGGTGCTTTACCAACATTTAATTTAGAATAAGCCCAAGCAGCAACTAATTGTGCTGCAGCCAAAACAACTTTCTTTGAAGGCGTATCCATTCTTGCTTTAGAATAAGCGTATTTAATATAATATTCTCCTTCATTTGCAGGGGCTAAACTTACTACAAAACTTCCTTCTTTAACATCTATTGAACTAATTGTTAAATAAGTCTTTGTTTCATTATATTCTTTCCAAACTTCGATGTCATCTGTATCAACATCAAAATTATCATCTAAGTCCCCTATAAAACCATTTTTTACATAATAAGTAGTATTAGTACCATTTATATTATTTGTCTTTATATCATCAATATACTCAATTCTTTCCCTATCTATCTCTACTTGTAAGTCTTCATTTAATTGATAACTTGAAAATGTTATAATATTTGCTAATTCACTATCATCAATTTGAGAACTAGATATGTTAATTATGCTTCTAACTTCGTTTACTGTTACATATGCCATTTTCTTCTTATGATAAAAAAAGCTTGCGGGCAAGGGTGATAAAATGATGCAAGTCTTCTTAGAAGATCAAGGCCCGCAAGCGAAGTGGGTGAGAGTATTAATCTCAAAATAAAAAATTAGTATTACTTTTTCTTTTTTGCTTTTACTTTCTTTCCAGTTACTTTCTTTCCAGTTACTAAGTCAGAATTCTTTTTAGATTTCCATCCTGTTGCTGAAAATGGTAATTTAATCTTGGCATCTTTAGAGTGTTTTTCTAAAAATTCTCTAGCATTAAATCCATTTTTGATCTTTATTGGTCCTTTTATTGTTGGCATTTTATTATTCCTCTTTGTTTTTAATAAACTTCTCGTAAACACTTAAATATTGATTAGTTAACTTTTTTTCTTTGTCTAATTTTTCAAGTGCTTCTACTACTACATCTGTTGCTTTTTCACCAATAACAATTTCAATTTCTTCTGTGCCTTTCTTATTCCATGTAATATT
>Ga0222639_1000841_pt1 | contig 13560 bp, 10 predicted proteins | sample AntAcemetagen185_FD_179863 | JGI IMG/M metagenome (GOLD analysis project Ga0222639, IMG submission 179863) | Saline water microbial communities from Ace Lake, Antarctica - #185 | ecosystem: Environmental > Aquatic > Non-marine Saline and Alkaline > Saline | place: Antarctica: Ace Lake...
TTCCTTGAGCGCTGAGGGTTAGCTCTTCACTGCGTGTCACTCGAACCCTTGAATCCTTGACCCCTTGTACCCTCTGAGATTACACCCGCTTAATTAGAAATAAACCACTTGTTTTAGCTTCTCGCCAGAGGCGAGCAAGAATTGACTACAACTAACCGGGAGATGATCCGTTTATAACTTGACGGGGTAATTGAACTGAAGAACGCCGCCTTATAATGCCTCATACTTACCAATCCTGAATAGCTCCTCTTTGTTTTGTCTCTCGATATCAGGCGATATGGGTTTCAATCATCGGTATAAGTAGGTTGACAAATAGTATTTATACATATATAAACAATAAATTATATATTGGGCATATATGTATAGACAAAATGTTATTTAATATTCATATATTTATAAACTATTCTTACCCATAATGTATTTATTACTATGAAAACTTTTCAAAAAAAACTGATTATTGAGCAGTTAAGCTCCACGCTAAACCGCTTCAAAATTTTAAAAACAATTATTCCGCCACAAAAAGGCTGGATATGCGCCATCCGTAACGCATTGGGGATAAACGGTAGGCAGTTTGCACAACGGCTCGAAGTTAACAAGTCGCGCATCACACGCATCGAGCATGATGAGGTCGCCGGGAACGTGACCTTAAGAACTATGCATCGTGCTGCCGAGGCTTTGGACTGCATATTCGTTTATGGACTTGTTCCGAAAACCAGCCTGCAGGATACAATAAAAAAACAGGCAAACCTCGTTGTAAAGAAACGAATGATGCGGGTTTCTCATACTATGTTACTTGAAGAGCAAGGATTGTCTGAAAAAGAAAAAAAGAAGGCTTTTGATAATACTGTAGAAGAACTGATTCAGACAATGCCAAAGTCATTGTGGGATGTTAAATGACTATTGATTACCCGGAAGGTGCCACGTCTTTAGAACCTGATGAAACAGAAGGACTTCTGCTTACCCATATTACAACTCGAGCAGAGCTTGACCGCTGGGAACATGACAATATCAGTCAGGCATACTTATGGGCAGAACGCCTTAAAAAGACAGATTTTTTTAACGAAGATTTTATATGCCTGCTACACAAAAAAATGTTTGGTAATGTCTGGAAATGGGCCGGTAACTTTAGAAAAAGCAATAAAAACATCGGGATTAATTGGCAGGAGATAGCTGTCGAACTCAAGAAACTCTGCGATGATGCAAAAGCATGGACCGAATTTAAAACATTCACGCCCGATGAGTTTGCGGTACGCTTTCATCATCGTTTGGTATGTATCCACCCATTCCCAAACGGTAATGGGCGACATGCAAGACTAATGGCAGATCTGATACTCGAAAAGATTTTTAAAAAACCTGTTTTTACATGGGGAAGCGCAAGCATTATAAAGCAAGGTGAGACCAGAAAACGGTATATTGAAGCATTAAAAGCAGCTGACGATCATGACTATTTTTTGCTGATGAAATTTGTGCGATCTTAATTTCAATATATCTGTACAGCACCCATGATTTTATGCCAACCCCTGCAAAAAATCGTTCGACTTAGGTGTTAATCTATCAGAAATTTTGATGAAAACAAGGAAGACAAGGAATCGAATCACTCGTTTTATGGAGAGGCTTACAGTGGATAGCAATTTTCCCGAAAAGAACAATTCTCAAATCCTGATCTATCAAACAGAAGGCGGAAATGCTTGGTGTCAAATTGTGAATTATAAATTTCTAAAATATGACTTTTCAGTATGCAAAGGCCTGAATGGGGGATGTCCATTGGAATATTGTTTGCCCCTTATTGATTAGTCAAGATTATAGAAGATTAAGAATAAAGATTTATCTTAGATGAATAAATATGAAAACATACCTGATGAGCAACTGGTTCAACTTTCACTAAAGGATCAGGATTGTTTTTATTATTTGATGAAAAGGTATGAAACAAAAATATTGCGCTACATTAACAGGCTGACAAATGTAAGCCACGAAGAAGCAGAAGATATATTGCAGGAAATATTCATAAAAGCATATCAAAATCTCAACGGTTTTAATCAGAAACTTAAATTTTCAAGCTGGATTTATAGGATAGCTCATAATGAAATTATAAATCAGTACCGTAAAAACAAACTTCGTTTAGCAGTAATACCTTTGAATATTGAAGATAAAGCAAATCTCATTGACTCTATAAGCGATAAAACCGAAACCAACGGAGAGTATGAAAGTCTTGAAAATGCTGAAAAAATAAGAGAGGCTCTTGCCATGCTTCCTGATAAATATCGTGAAATACTTGTTCTTCGGTACCTTGAAGATAAAAGCTATAATGAGATAAGTGATATTCTGCGCAAGCCTCCTGGGACAGTGGCAACACAGATTAACAGAGCAAAAGCGAGTTTCAAAAAGATAGTCAGGCGTTATAAACTTTAAATTCTAATATAAAATCATGACTGATATAAGCAAAGATATTCTACAGAAAATTAAGAAAGACAAAGTGCGCCCATATAGTAAGCAGCGGTTTGTGTTAAGACGTTCTGTGATATGGACTGTATTTGGTTTGTCAATTCTGTTTGGAAGTATTGCAAGCGCTGTTGCCATCTTTCAGTTAAGATCTGCTGAATGGGATTTATATAAGAATCTTAGCCACAGTTTTATAAAATTTGTGCTGCTGGTAATTCCGTTTTTCTGGCTGATTTTTTTGCTTGGGTTTACAGGTTTTGCTTTTTATTATTTCAGACGCACTGAGCATGGATACCGGCATGCTGCAATATGGGTAATATTGTCAAGCATTGTCCTTTCAATTATTGGCGGCGGACTTTTATACTCAACCAGTCTGCCTGAAAGGCTGGAAAGGGTTTTTCAGGAAAATGTTTCTTTTTACAGAAAGCTTCAGGAGCGCAAACAAAGAGTTTGGATATCGCCGGAGCAGGGTTTGCTTGCCGGCACAATTACCAGGATTATTTCTGAGAAAAACATAGAAATCAAAGATTTACAGAACAATATCTGGGTAATTGATATTTCTGATACTGTTTGGCGAGGCCGGCTCGAACCTGCTGAAGGTCTTAAGATAAAAATTGTTGGAAAAATGAAAGAAAAAAATCAATTTGTCGCCAATGGAATTCGACCATGGAAAGGGAGAAGATATCAACACGGAAACCGTCATTTAAGCCATAAGAATAAAAGGTGATTATTCAGCCACAGATTTACACAGACTTGTCCGCCTTTGGAGGATGAGCACAGATAGGTTTAAATACAGGTATCCGCGTTCAAGGTTAAACTGAATTAACCGCTGATAGGAGGCCGTTCGAGAATGCACCAATATTGTCATTTAGAGCGGAGCTGGAGATCTTATTTCATTGTAGATCGGTGAGCGAGTGATTACGGTAAAAGTTTATTGCATGTTGTATGCGCTAAAAAAAAAATGAAAGAAAAATAGCCTTCGGATTGTATTAGTAATTGAAAGGCTGATAAATAACCTAATACAATAAGGAGGAAAAAAATGAAAAACTTAGTTAAATCAGCAGTCTTGAGTCTTTGTATAATGATGGCTGTTTCTTTTGCATATGCAGCCGATAGCACTAAAGGAGCGAATGATACAGGGAAAAAGGCTACAGAAGTACAGAGAGGACCCAATTTTACAGATGCAAATGGCGATGGAATCTGTGATAATGCCAGAACCAGATTGGGTAAAAGCGGTCGCAGGGATGGCAAGGGTTTTGGCGCACGTCATCTGGCTAAAGGCAAGGGCTTTCGCGGAGGACCCAGGGATGGTAAGGGCGCCGTTAACAGGTCAGGCAATGCAAAACCTAACTATGTAGATGCAGATGGTGATGGAATTTGTGATAATTTACAAAAACAAAAATCCGCAAAATAAAATTATATAATAGAAACATGATGGTAAAGCAGCCTTGTCATAACTTTTGACAGGGCTGCTTTATATGTAATTACTCAGCCACCGATCTACGCTGATCATCACGGATATTTTTTCTTTTGTTATCATATAATTACTCAGGCACAGAGGGGCATTGATTTTTGCCAGACCTTCAAATCTCTAAAGGAACGTCGAACATCGAACACCCGTCCGCCTCGCAAGCGAGAGCGTTGCGGGCAGGTCGAACTTCCAACGTCGAATTAAGGTACGCCTTCGGCGTTTCAATTTTATTAAAGAAATGAGCGAAGCGATATCCACATTCGATGTTCGATGTTGAGCGTTCGATGTTCGATGTTCATCTTTTACAGGCAAAACAAATTCCCTCTGGGGATAGCCAAAGCCTGGTACCCTGGGCCAGGATTTTTTACTTTGCTTTGTGCCACTGTGCCTTTGCCCCTCTGTGCCTGAGTAGTTACTGTATTTAAACCTATCTGCGGTCACCTGCCCGCTCGTGCCTCGCAGTGGCGGGCGGGTCTGTGTAAATCTGTGGCTGAATAGTTACAAAATAAGTAAAACTCATTTTTGAAAGGTCTGGAATTCTGCTTTCGCCGGAATGAAGGAAAATGGTATTTACCATATGGGTCCCCACGCTGGAGCATGGGAACCAGACAATATATCAAAAATCATGTTTCAATGTCATTAACTCAGATAATTTTATTATTGATAACCACGAAGAACACGAAGGATTTTTTCTTTATCTTCGATTACTTCGTGTGCTTCGTGGTAAAAATATCGCAGTACGCTCCATGTAACATTTTCAAGTTAATTTTGTTGAGTTATGTTTTAGTTGTTTGAAATTCATGAACTTGACTGCAGCTGATTAAGCCTGAAATAAAAATCTTTTTTCTTCATTAACTGGTCATGTGTTCCTGTTTCGATTATCTTTCCCTTGTTTAGAACTATTATTCTGTCTGCATGTCTAACGGTTGACAGGCGATGAGCTACAATAATAGATGTCCTGTTTTTAATCAGGCTGTAAAGCGCCTGCCTGACCTTTTCTTCTGTCTCAGAATCAACATATGAGGTCGCCTCGTCAAGTATTATAAAGTCGGGATCACGCGCAAAAGCCCTTGCCATTGATATCAACTGCCGTTCACCGCTTGACAGGGATGTGCCCCCTTCGGAAAGCACGGTATTAAGGCCATCCGGCAATTTGTCTATAAGTTTTTTACAGTTTGATAGTTCCAGGATAGAATCCATACTTTGCTTGGAAATGTTGTCTTGCCCCTGAAGGATATTATCCAGTATTGTTCCTGAAAACAAAAATGGATCCTGCATTATCATGGCTGTTCTTGATCGCAAAGAAGACAGCTTGAAATTTTTTAAGCTGGTTCCGTTTATTGTTATTCTTCCAGAGTCTGGATCGTAAAACCTGATCATAAGGTTAATCAGGCTTGTCTTGCCTGAGCCTGTTCGTCCTACAATGGCTATTGTTTCACCTGCGCGGATTTCAAGAGAGATGTTTTTTAACACTGTTTTATCTTCAGTATAACCAAATGATACATTCTCCAGTACCATGCTTTTTATTTTTGTTAAAACAGGCGTTTTATCTCCGGAATCATCAACAGCCTGTGGAATTTTTTCCTGGTTATCTAAGATTAGAAATATTCTTTCAGCCGATGCCATGGCATTCTGCATTATATTGTATTTTTCAGCAATGTCCCTTATTGGCCTGAAAAACATCTTTAAATATGATATAAATGCAACAAGCGACCCAAGGCTTATTTTCCCCTCAAGCATGTTGCTGCCCCCATAGTAAATAACGACTGCAAGGGCTATTGAACCCAAAAGTTCTATAACCGGCATAAAAACTGCGAACACATGAATCTGCTGCATGCTGGCCATGTAATGCTGATGATTCAGCTTTTTAAAAGACAGGTAATTTTCTCTTTCATGCAGAAAAATCTGCAGGATTTTTATTCCCTGTATGGTTTCCGCAAATCTGGTATTTATTTCCGCAATCTTGATTCTTAAGATTCTGAATGCATCTCTTGCTTTTGCGGAAAAATATATTGAAGCAAAAACAACAAAAGGAAGCACCGTAAATGAAACAAGGGCCAGCTTCCAGTTCATCCAAAGCAGCACAAGTGTGATGCCTGTAAGCAGGAACAGATCCTTGAAAATAAATGATATAACAGAGGTGAAAAGATCATGCATGTTCTGAATATCGTTGGTTGTCCTTGTAACAAGACGGCCAACAGAATTTTTGGTAAAAAACGAGACTGACAGTCTCTGAATGTGTTTAAACAGCCGCATTCTTAAATCATGCATTATCATCTGGCCGGTATATTCCATGAGCATGACCTGCAAAAAATTAAAGACAAAGCTAAAAACAATTATACAGAGAAAGACACCCGCAAGAATGCTTAACCCGGTAAAATCTTTTTTGCGGAGTTCTGTAAGATCCTCTTTACTCAGTTTCGACAGATTATTTAACTCTATCGTGGCTTTTGAGCCTTTAATTTGAAAAATATCCGGATATCTGTTGATAATTTTTCTTGTTTTTGGATCAGGGGCATCGATATTTAAATACCTGATTTCTGATCTCGCGGAATCAGGCTTGTGTGATGCTGATTGAGGCACTATGTATTGATCTATCGCTATCTTGGTGACATATGGAAGAGAAAGATCAAGCAATGCAATTAAAACTACAAGCATGATCGAACCTGAAAAAAGACGTCTGTAGGGCCTTGTAAAAGGATACAGCTTTTTCAGCATCTTCATGTCATATGGTTTGCCAAGCTGTTTTTCTTCAAAATATCCAAAATCAGTTCGCATTAAGTTCCTCTTCGATTTTCTGAAGACGAAATGTTTTTGCATAGTATCTGTTGTTTTTCATCAACTGCTCATGAGTGCCTGATTCTACAATTCTGCCGTTGTCCAGGGATATAATCAAATCAGCAAAACGCACCGCGGAAAGCCTGTGAGAAACAATGATAACTGTTTTTCTGCCGGCCATTGCTTTAACGGTTTTTATAATAAGGTTTCCTGTTTCCATATCTACCTGGCTTACAGGATCGTCCAGCATCATAATGGGTCTGTCATGCATAAGTGTTCGCGCAAGGGAAACGCGCTGCTTCTGTCCGCCTGACAGAATAACTCCCTTTTCGCCGACAATTGTATCAAAGCCTTTGGGGAAAAGCCTTACAGTATCATACAGGGCGGCTTTTTCTGCTGCCGATATCAGTTGAGACTCTTTTGTTTCAGTGGCTCCGAGCAATATGTTTTCTTTGATTGAACCTGCAAACAAAAAGGGCTCTTGCGGCATAAAAGAAACAAGAGATCTGAGATCGCGAAGCAATATATGGGATATATTTATTCCGTCAATTAAAATCCGGCCCGATGACACGTCAAAGAGTCTTGGCATAAGGTTTAACAATGTTGTTTTACCGCTGCCCTGAGGACCTATTATACCCAGGATATCGCCTTGTTTCAGTTTTATGTTTATATTGTTTAAAATCAAAGGAGTGTTGTTTGCATGAGAAAACGAGACATTTTCAAAAACAATGCTGTTTTTAATCTGTTTGATGGATTTAGCATCAATCGCGTCATCAATATCCGGCTTCATGCTTAAAATCTTGTTGATTCTGTCTAAGGAGGCTCTTCCTCTCTGGATAAGATTTATAACCCATCCCATTGCCATCATAGGCCATGTAAGAAGACCAAGATAGCTGATAAAAGCCACAAAATCTCCCGGCGTTATGGCAAGGGTAATGGTTTTTCTGCCTCCAAGGAAAAGAACGATTGCAAGGCTTATATTGGAAAAGAAAATCAGCATGGGAAAAAATAACCCTGTAGTTTTTACAAGCCTGAGATTTTTATTAATATAATTTTTTGATATTGTATTTATCTTGTATGCTTCCTGCTTTTCCAGGTTATATGCCTTGATTATGCGTATGCCTGCAAACCTTTCCCTTACAGCTTCTGTAAGATCTGCAAACGATCCCTGCACCTCCTGATACAGATGATGCATTTTTTTGCTGAAAAAACGGGTCCCAAATACAATCACCGGCATTGGGATTAAAACATATAATGTTAACAGCTTGTTAATATATAACATGAAACATACGGATGCGGAACCCAGCACTATTGCGTCTGTCAGCGCAACCATACCCATGCCGATAGCCATCCTTACATGCTGAATGTCATTGGTGGCATGGGCCATTAGCTCCCCTGTTTTTACTTTATCGAAATATGAGGCGGAAAGGGTCTGAATATGGTCAAGCAGGCTGTTTCTCAAGCCCTGTTCAACCTTTCTTGACATGCCGATCAGGCAGCGTCGCCATCCATATCTGAAAATTCCTATCATTACGGCAATTCCAACTATATACAGGGCATAGGACAGCAGTTGTTGCCGGTTTATTTGAAACAGCGTAAGATCATCAATAACCCTTTTTATTATACGGGGAATAAAAAGCTGCAGCATGTCAACAACAATTAAACACAACAGCCCGGCGAGAATCATGTAGCGGTTTTTTACAAGATAAGGTTTTATTAAATATATGGAGTTCAACTGATTTATCTCCTGTCTTTAAAAAATTTGTAATCACTCGGCCACCGATCTACGCTGATTATTACGGATTTTTTTAATTTGTTATCATATAACTACTCAGGCACAGAGGATCAGGCTTTGGCTATCCCCAGAGGGGATTTGTTTTGCATGAAAAAGTGAACCCTGGTCGCCTCTGGCGCCGCCGAAGGCGACCAGGGTTCGACCTGCCCGCAACGCTCTCGCTTGCGAGGCGGACGGGTGTTCGACGTTTCTTTTTTAAACACAAAACTCCAGGGCAAAGCCATCTATCTCTGACCTGGCCCAAAAGACCAGGTTTTTCAGGACACAATAAAAACATATGGAGATTTGCAGGTCTGGCAAAAATCTATGTGCCACTGTGCCTTTGCCCCTCTGTGCCTGAGTAGTTACTGTATTTAAACCTATCTGCGGTCATCCTCCTGAGGCGGACAAGTCTGTGTAAATCTGTGGCTGAATAGTTACAAAAATTTTTACTAAAAAATTATACATTGGTCAAACAAGTCTTTTTAAAATCGGCTCGTTGACTTTAACAGGGCTGGTTGTTATGATTTTATATGATAGAAAATGGAAATGTTGTTGAATATATTGATCGACAGAGAATAATATGTGCTGTTGTACGTTCGGTTAGTAATAAAAAACTGAGACTTCTCAATGAAAACGACCGTGAAGTCAAACTGTCTGCAGACCGGCTTTCACATATATCTGATGTGTCTTTAGGTCCTTTGATGAGCAGATATACACTTGTCGAAACATTAAAAAAGACTTCAGCCAGACGCAATGATTTAGCAACCCAGGTTAATATTAAGGAATTGTGGGAAGTTTTGAATGCAGAACAAAAATGGGTAGATCTTGCGACAATTACAGAATTATGTTTTCCGGATAATCCCACAGAAGACCATAAGGCAGCGGTTGTGAGAGCATTTTTTCAAAACAGGCTTTATTTTAAGTTTGACCATAATCGTTTTTTCCCTAGTTCAGAAAAAAAACTTGCACAGCTCGCAGCCCAACAGGAAGAGGCTGACCTCAAGACTCAAATCATAAAAAATGGGGGAGCATGGCTTAAAAGTATTTTTCAGGCAAAAAATTCTTTTAAGCCTGAACCTTTTTCACCGGAACAAAAGGAATATATAGAAATACTCAAATCAATATATATACTTGAAAAGGAAAGCAGGCAATACACTCTTGGCAAGGCAATGCTTGAAAAGGCTGGTATAGCCAGCGCAGAAATTTTTCAGCTCCTTTTGAAACTTGGGGTATGGGATGCAGATAAAAACACTGATATTTATAAATATAATATTCCAGTATCCTTTCCCGATAAAATCACAAATTATGTAAAAAGTCTTATTGATTCGCGCCATGAAATCCATACTTATAATGGCCGTAAAGATTTTACAGGCCTTCCGGTTATTACCATAGACGGTCAGGCAACTCTCGATTTTGATGATGCTTTAAGCATAGAAGAGACAAAAGACTATTATCACCTTGGCATTCACATCGCCGATGTAGGACATTTTATTAAAAAACAAGATGCCATTGATCAGGAAGCCATTGCTCGCGGAAGCTCTATTTATATGCTTGATCAAAAGGTACCGATGCTGCCGGAATGCCTTGCCGACGATTTATGCAGCCTGAAACTCGGTGAATTGCGTCCAGCCATAAGCATTATGGTGAAATTAAATAAATTCGCCGAAATAATTGATTTTGAAATCGTTCCAAGCCTTGTAAGGGTAAAACAGCAGCTTACATACTATGATGTTAACATGGTTGCAGATCATGACAGGGAAATAGGAATCCTGTATGATATAGCAAAACATTTTCGCGAATTCAGACTTGACAGTGGAGCAGTTCAAATAAACCTGCCGGAAATAAATATCAGGATGAATGAGGCCTCAGAACTGACGATAAGCAAAATACAAAGGGAAAGCCCGGGAAGAATGCTGGTTGCGGAAATAATGATAATGGCCAACTGGCTGATGGCTCGTTTTCTGGCAAAAAACGGTGTTCCGGCAATTTTCAGAACCCAGCCAGAGCCCAGAGAGCGATTATATAAGAAAAATACAGGCACTCTGTTTCAAAACTGGATGCAGCGCAAACTCCTAAGCCGCTATACATTAAAATCTGAGCCTAAACATCATTCAGGATTGGGTCTGGAGGCTTATGTAACGGCCACCTCACCTATCCGCAGATATTATGACCTTGCGACTCAGCGACAGGTCCGGGCGATTCTCGGCCTTGAAGAACCGTATGACGCAGAACAAATACAACAAATAATTCAACTCGTTGAACAGCCGGTCATTGATGTGCTAAAGGTTCAAAACAATCGCCGTAGATACTGGCTTCTCAAGTATCTTGAAACAAGGATCAACCAGAAGGAAGAAGCAATTGTATTATTTAAAAAGAGAAACACCTATCAGGTGCTTATTAAAGAATATGTGATAGAATGTGAGCTGCCGGTATCAAGTGGCATAGAATTAAGACCCAAAGACCTCGTTCAAATCAGGATACAACACGCTAATGCAAGAAAAGGTTTGCTTTATGTATATATGGGTTAGGGTTTAGATTGCGAGACCTTTGCAAAACACCCCCTTTTGCCCAATTTCTGCGTCAGGTTTAAAAATAATTTTGAGTTTTGAGTTTTGAATGAAGAAAAAACCATTATTAATTTAAAATTCATAACTTTTTATGTATTCCTGCCTGCCCCGTAGCTCCGGCAGATGGTACTGGGGTGGTTGAAATCTTCGCCTTCCTTGAACTTGAGCAAAATTGAACATTTTTCAAAGGTCTCATTGCAACTCACTTAATGCGTATGTGAACACACAAAAGCAGACCTTCTTTAAGAGATACTGTCGCTGACTTTTCCATAAACACATTGCTGATTCCACGTGTTGAACCAAACTGTAATGTGCTGTTTTTTAGAGGATATTCCAGATTGCCGGCCGTTATACCAATCGCATCTCTTCCAACAGGAATCAGGGAAAGAATATCTCCTTTTTCTCCGTAAAACGTTATCTGCTTTCCTGTTTTAAGCATGGTAATTTCGTGCAATCCGTTTATAATGCGGATGCTCGTATTTGACAGATAAGGCTCTACAGGAAGCAGGATATTTGCAATACTCATATCCCAGCGCATTCCCATAGCGCCGAATAAAACAATTTCATCAGCCCCGCGTTTAACAGCCAGTCTTAAGGCCAGCTCTAAATCTGTCTGATCCTTTTTAACTGGATGCTGGATGATCTCTACGCCTTTGGATTGCAGTGACTTTAAGTCATCAGGTTCAATAGAATCAAGATCTCCAATTACCATGTCAGGAGTTATGCCCAGATTTTTGCAGTGACGCGTTCCGCCGTCTGCAGCAATGATTAAATCATACTCTTTTAATAAAGGCTCTGCGTCATCAATGGCTCCATTCGCGAATATAACGGCTTGCATAATTTTGCCTTTTTTATTTATACCCTGTCAAGCAGATCGCAGAGCAGACGTACGCCAAAACCTGTTCCACCAGGTCCGCAGTAATCATTTGCATTTTTAAGATAAGCAGGCCCTGCAATATCAATATGAGCCCATTTTGTATCTTTGACAAATTCTGACAAAAACAGGGCTGCCGTAATTGCGCCGCCCCAGCGTGAACTGCTTATATTTTTTATATCCGCAAAATCGCTTTTAAGAAGTTCCTTGTAATCATCCGGCATGGGCAGGCTCCAGCAGCGCTCATTAGTCTTTTTACCGGACGCGCAGATATCTATGGAAAGCTTTTCATCAGAAGAAAAAATTCCTGCAATCTTTTCTCCCAGCGCTACAACACAGGCTCCGGTCAAGGTGGCCAGATCAATCAGTGTTTTAGGTTTATAGTTTTTTATGCAATAGGAAATAGCGTCAATTAATATCAGCCTGCCTTCGGCATCTGTATTGCCTATTTCAACTGTTTTGCCATTATAACTTTTGACAATATCCCCTGGTCTGCATGCATTTCCTGACGGCATGTTTTCAACAACAGGAATAATTCCAACAAGCTTTACCCTGGATTTGAGTTTTGCCGCAGTTATAAGAGTGGCGGCAACTGCGGCAGCCCCTGACATATCCATTTTCATGTCTTCCAGAGACCCGGTGGGTTTCAAATTAATGCCGCCGGAATCAAAAGTTACGCCTTTGCCTACAAGGCCTATTGTTTTGCCGGCTCCCTTTGGGCTGTATTCCAGAATTATCATTCTTGGAGCGCTTCTACTCCCGGCTCCAACAGCAAGTATGGCACCGCACTTTTCATGCTTAAGCTCTTTTTCAGTCAAAACTCTGACTTTAAGCTTTGCCTTGCGGGCATTATTTACAATTGATCTTGTGAACTGATCAGGCCTTTTGTCATTTGAAGGGGTATTTATCCATTCTCTGGCAAGAATGGTTCCGGAACAAACAGTTTCAATATGCGAAGGCAGTTTATTGTATTTCTTTACATCCCCCGGAGAAGCAATAAAATCTATTTTTTTAAGCGGTTTAAGGTTTTTGTCTTTTTTGTATTTATCAAACAGGTAATTCCCAAGAAAAGCTCCTTCCATAAGGGCTTTAAGTTTATCGGGTGTTTTTATTTTAATTTTTTTTGCGCCTGGAACAGCTATTAATACATCCTCAAGGTTCATCTTAATGCATCTTTTTACTGCTTTGCCTGCTGATTTGCGCAGACTTTCAAGATTAATCTTTTCCAGCTTGCCAAGCCCGAAAAGCATCACTCTTTTTGCATTTATTTCAGCAGGATCGTAAAAAATAATCTCATCGTTTTTTTTACCCTTGAATTCCTTGAGTTTTTTTGCCTTTTTGATAACCAGAGATATTGTTGGATCGTCGTAGATTTCCACATCCTCACAAACAGGAATGGCAATTGTTTCTATTCCGGTTTTGTTTAAGTCCACAGATGTAAGTCTAAGCATATTTTTCCTTTTCCGTCTTTGTCCCATTCAACATGTTTCAATGTCATTAACTCAGACTATTTTATTATTGCTAACCACGAAGAACACGAAGGATTTTTCTTTATCTTCGATTGCTTCGTGTTCTGGTAAAAATTTCTGTTGTTTTTTTCACCACGAAGAACACGAAGGGAAAGAAGATTATAAAGCCATTCGCTTAATCCCGT
>Ga0222639_1000845_pt1 | contig 13552 bp, 8 predicted proteins | sample AntAcemetagen185_FD_179863 | JGI IMG/M metagenome (GOLD analysis project Ga0222639, IMG submission 179863) | Saline water microbial communities from Ace Lake, Antarctica - #185 | ecosystem: Environmental > Aquatic > Non-marine Saline and Alkaline > Saline | place: Antarctica: Ace Lake | collected...
ACCCCATACCTGTCAGCAGGGTCCTGAGATTTACCTTTCTTCGTTTCTCAGAAAAAAGCCATGCCAAAAAAATTAGGGCAAGAAATCCTATGAAACTGTGGAGTCTAAGCAATTTTCCCTCTTCTACTTGCCGCACATATATATTAAAATCTAAGATATCATTTCAGAGAAAGAAATACACGTAAAAAACATCGAAGAAATGATGAAAAATGAGCCTCTTTTCTTTGGGGCGTTCTCCGGACCGGAATCCGTAAGTCAATCTCTCTAAGCCGGGAGATTACATATCAACCTTTTTGAATGTTGCAAAAATTTGCCACAAAATTTAAGATCTGCGGTATATTAATAAAAAAACACCGTGCCAATAAGACGGGATTAAAAAAACCGAAGTCCAACCCAATTTTTTTTACCATAGAGAAAAGGAGGAGATAATGCCAAAGGGAAACTGCGAATTCAATGGATCAGGCAGAGACTATCTGGGTCTCTTTGTCATCCACCTTTTTTTGCTCAGCATACTCACTTTGGGCATCTACTCCCCATGGGCCTGGGTCAGGCTTTTCAAGCTAAAGGCATCGCATACTGTTATAAACGGCAAACCGGTCACCTTTACGGGGAGCGGCAAAGAGCTTCTTATCCTTGGCCTGGTGAATGGCCTCTTGACGATCATTACGCTCGGCATCTATGGCCCCTGGGCGATCTGCAGGATCTCGAAATGGAAGGCCCAAAAAACCCTGGTTGATGGTAAACCGAGCGACTTCGTGGGCACCGGCTTACGGCTGTTTCTTTTTTACTTAATACATTTCATAATCCTGCCGATACTGACCTTGGGGATTTATTATTTCTATGGTCTGTACCGGTTCTATGCCTGGAAAGAAGAACGTATGAGATACGGCGGCCAAAGGACCTCTTTTGGTGCTGGTTTCTGGGATCTGCTGAAAATATTTTTTGCGTTCTCGTCGGTCTGGGTCATATTTCCGGTGATTTCGCAGTACATAGAGCTACCCTCGATTGATCTGCTCGCACCCATTTTTTTCATCCTCCTTTCACCATGGCTGATGTGCATGTTTTTTAGGTGGCAGATCAAGGGCCTTGTGGTGGGCGATGAGGAAGGGGTTGAACACTTCCCGCCCGTTAAGACAAGTTTCAGGCTGATTCTGATGCACATGCTTATCGCCCTGCTGGCGATCGGTGCAGCCGGTCTGCTTCTCAAGGATCAGTTTGAAAGGCAGATGACCGAGATGGCCAAACTGACCCAGATGTTTGAGATGAAGGAAAGAAGCCCAGAAAAAATAGGGGCTATAAGGGTGCCAGTAAAAAGACCTTCCCATGCAATTACTCCAAAGCACGGAACAAGAGCTCTTCCCAAAAAAGTGCTGCCCAAAAAAACTCCTGCCCCCAAACTCGCCAAGAAGCACTTGCCCAAAAAACCTACAAGCAAGAAGCCCCATGTACCAGTCCTATCTTCGCCGCATGAGAAGCAGGTTTTAGAGTCTAAGGACTATGACAGAGAGATAAGCGAGTTTGATGAACTTATAAGGCGGGACAGGCAAAATGCAGATCTCTATTATAGCCGTGGCTGTTTATATGAACAAAAAGGGGCCCTGGATAAGGCAAGAAAAGATTTTACCAAATCGATTGACATCAACAATCGTGTCAGCGATACCTACTATAACCGGGGTCTGGTTTTTGTGAAAATGAAGAAATACGGCCTGGCCATTAAGGATTTTGATAAAGCGATAGAACTGGACTCACGGGCTGTTGACGCCTATTGCAACAGGGGAAACGCCAATTATCAGTTGGGCAAGAGCGATCTCGCCATAAGAGACTATAACGAGGGCTTAAAATTGAACCCCAAGGACGGTGACCTTTTTTATAACAGGGGTGTCGTTAATCTATCCAAAGGAAGAAACACAGAGGCAAAAGCGGATTTCAAAAAAGCCGCCATGTTAGGACACAGATTGGCCTCAGAAATGATATCAAAACAGAAATAGCGGAATTTGGAATTTATGCCAAATTGGACGCAGACCTGCTTCAAATGGGCGCAGATAGATAAGGAAACCAAATAGATGACAGAAATGATCAAAGAGACACATTATGGTCCTGTGCTGTTCATTCCGGGTGAAAACAGTGGGAGATATCCCAATTGCCATTCCGTATATATAGAGGGCGACAAGATATTGATTGATCCTGCTTCTGATAGGAAGCGACTCATTAAACTCAGGGAAAATCCCGGAGTCGAAGCCGTCTGGCTTACCCACTGGCACGAAGATCATTTCATGCATTTAGATCTGTTTGATGACATCCCCATATTGGTTTCAGAGCAGGACGCACCACCCCTTTCGGATATCGAAGTCTTTATGGACTCCTATGGAATGGATGATGAGCATGAACGCGAGTACTGGCCTCCCATACTGAAAAAGGAGTTTCATTTCAGACCGCGCAGGCCAAAGCATTTCCTGCGGGGTGGGGATATCAATCATCTGAAAATCGGAACAGTTGAAGTCATAAGTACGCCTGGTCATACACCCGGCCACCTTTCCTTTTTTTTCCCAGGTCCCAAGGTATTGCTCTTAGGCGACTACGATCTTACAAAGTTCGGGCCATGGTATGGTGATCTCAATTCGAGCATCCAAGAAACCATAAACTCTGTAGAGCGTTTGAGAAAGGTCCCTGCCAGGGTATGGATTGCATCCCACGAGGCCGGTATATTTGAAGAAGAGCCCGGGACCAGATGGGATCAATATTTAGCTGTTATTGCTGAGAGGGAGGGAAAGCTCGTTGATCTGTTAAAAACCCCACGAACCTTGGAACAAATTGTGGCAGCGTGCATAATCTATGGCAGGCCAAGGGAACCAAAGATGTTTTTTGAACTTGGTGAACGAGGCCACATGAAAAAGCACCTGGAAAAGCTTATGAAAGAAGACCTGGTAGTAAAAGATGGAGAGTACTATTCAGGGTCTTAATAAATAGGTACTAAATCCTTAAATTAGTTTTTTCGAAAAGGAGGCCATTAAATTATGACAGATATTTCATTAGAGGAAAAATATAAATCAGCCGCAGGAGTTGTCTGCAAGCAGGGTATGTTCCCCTTTCCGGTCAATGATACAACGATCTCGATTATTAAACACGCTGTCGGAGACAACGCCGATGAGCTGGATTTCATCTACGCGTTCAATCAGAAAGCTTCCCAGACCTTAGAGGAATTGGACTCATCTTGCGAATTCTCTCCAGAGGAGATCGACCGGCTCGCGACGAGCCTTGCGAAAAAGGGGCTGATTTTTAACCAGCCCAACTCTGCCGGGGTTATGGTCTACCGTTTGCTCCCGCTTATGCTTGTTGGTTTGATGGAGTATAAATTCATGGAGGAGCTAAAGGGTGATGATGAAGAAAAACAGCTCGCCGAGTTGTTTCAAAAACTCTTAGACGAGGTCAGAGATCAGGTCCAGGCAAATTATGACAATCTCATGCCGATGCTCAAATCCGCCCCTCCCACTGACCGAACCGTCCCTGCACGGGTCACGGAAGATGGAAAGGCTATCAGGATAATCCCCCTTGATAAGACCGTTGAGGTCCCCGAAGAGTTCATCCTGCCGAGCCAGTCAGTGGATAATATCATCGATAAGTTTGATGAAATCGCGGTGGGCCATTGTTTTTGCAGGCAGCGGCGAAAGGTTCTCGGCGATCCCTGTGCAACTGACGCGCCCGTAATAAACTGTTTCACCTTTGGTAAATCGGCGCGGCATACTGCAGCCCAGGGTTTTACCCGTATGGTCACTAAAGAGGAAGCTCGCAAAATAATGATGGAAGCTGAAGAGGCAGGTCTTGTTCACAAGGCCTTTCACCCTGGTTCAAACGTATCACGTCCTGAAACAAGCATTTGCAATTGCTGCAAGGACTGCTGTGATACATTGAATCTCTGGCGGGATGGCGCATTCCCTTTGATTAATTCCACCTACTACCTATCAGTAATCGACCAGGATGCCTGTTCGGGTTGCGGGGTCTGCGTGGAACGATGTCCCACGGACGCAATCGAACTAAACGACGATGGGACTGCTGAACGGGACGAAAACGCCTGCTTCGGTTGCGGTATTTGTGCTCGCTTCTGTCCCGAGGAAGCCATATCATTGAAAGAGGGGTTGCGGAGGGTTTCCGTTCTTCCACCAAGACTGCGCCGGTCGAATTAGGGGATGAGGACCGCGGAAAAAATAAAAGGGGCATTCCATTATATTTAAAATGGAATGCCCCTTTTTAAACCCGGAAATATGAACCTAAGCTACAGCTACATTTACTGCGGCAGGGCCTTTTTCCCCTTGCTCTATGTCAAAGGTGACTCGGTCGCCTTCCTCAAGAGACTTGAAACCGCTTCCATCGATCCCCGTATGGTGAACAAATACATCGGGACCATCTTCCTGCTCAATAAAACCATAACCTTTACTGTTATTAAACCATTTTACAGTTCCACTTGCCATAGTGACACCCTCCTTTCAAAAAATTCTCATAGTTCCAAACTTCGGGTTGCCACTTTTACAAATGGATCTCCCCTTTAGAACTAAACCAACCCGCCAAATAAAAACGAGCACCTATAACGTTCTTATATTAACATATTTTTGAAAAGAATCAAGCAAATAAACGCTTTTCTACATTTCTATACAAAATTGGGAGTGATAACGCGATCTCACAGCCAATTTTTCCATTAAATCTTCAGGGCCTCCTCAAATCCCTCTCTCACAGCTTCTGTAATTTTCCTCGGATCTTTTGCATCACCTATGGTTATTACATCGCAACCGATCTCTTTCAGATTCCCGGCAAAATCGTTAACAGACGAGACACCGACAGCCATTATTACCGTGTCGGCAGGGATCGACTCCTCCCCCTCATCGGTTTTTACCAGAATTGAATCATCTCTGATCTCCTGGAGCAGGGTATTGGGACGCAGATTAACGCCCATGAGCCTTAAACTTTCGATAAGGGACCAGCGTGCAGTGCGACCGACGTTGTCTGCAAAACGGGGAAGCATATCTATAACCGTTACCCTTCTTCCCGAAGCGTGGAGAAGTTCAGTGGCAAAGTCTGGATTCTCGGCCGTATGATACATCAGAAAGGTGAATGTGTCCGGGTCCGGGACTGCCATTTCGGCTACAAAAAGGGCGGTTTCACACCCGGTGGCGCTCCCTCCCACTACGACAACATCCTCTCCCATATTCCATACTTTCTCGGCAAGGACATCCCATGCCTCCACCACGTGAGGCTTGTCAATTCCCGGCACATCAATACTAATTGATCTGGCCCCCGAGGCGATGACCAAAAGATCCGGTCTCTCTTCTCTTACCATTTCCGGGGTGAGAGGGGTATTGAGATTGACCCTAACGTTCCCATGCTCCATCCTCCCTTTCATACTCTCTATCAGTCTATGAAATTCCGCCTTTCCCGGTGGTGTCTCTGCCAGATTCACCTGGCCTCCAAGTCGATTTTCCCTTTCATAAAGGGTTACCTGATGACCTCTCTCTGCTGCAGTGAGGGCGAATTCCATTCCTGCAGGACCTCCTCCCGCCACCATAATTTTTTTAGCCGTATCTACCTTCTCCACCTTGAAAAAGCCTTCATTCCCTGCCCTCGGGTTAAGGATACAGGTCACTGGTATGCCCGCGAAAATAGAGTCAAAACACCCCTGATTACAGGCAATGCAGGGGATAATTTGGTTTAGTCTCCCTTCCTTCACCTTATTGGGGAGTTCCGGATCTGCGATAAGGGGCCTTCCCCAGCATATCATGTCACACGTCCCGGACCGGAGCGCCCGCTCGGCAACATAGGGGTCACCAAGACGATTGGAGGCAAAGACAGGGACACTCACCTTCTCTTTAATGCCACGGGAGAGGTATAAAAAGCCCCCTGGAGGTACATTGGAGGTAAGCTGCGGTATCTTGGTTTCATGCCACCCACCGGTCACGTTGATGGCATCAATCCCCGCCCTTTCAGCCTCTGCGGCAAAGAGTGCTGATTCCCTATTGGTATTTCCCCCTTCCATGAAATCATTCCCGGCAATCCGAATACCAAGGGCCAGTTCCTTTCCAATGGTTTCCCTCACCTTTTTTATGACCTCAAGTCCGAAGCGCATCCTGTTTTCTATAGAGCCTCCGTAAGCGTCGGTGCGCTTGTTGGTAACAGGGGACAGGAATTCGCTGATGAGATAGCCGGTGCATGCTAAGACCTCCAGAAAGTCGAAACCTGCCTCCTTGGCCCGCCTCGCTGCCTGGGCATAGGCCTCCTTTACCTCTTCAATATCCTCCTCTGTCATCTCCCTCGGGGTTTCATGGGTAAGCCTGCTCGGGATAGGGGAAGGTGCAATCGGGGTCATTCCTGAGAGGAAAGAAAAAGTATATCTCCCCATATGGAGGAGCTGGGTTGCAACCTTGACATCCGTTTCCCGATGCAGCTCATCAATAAACAGTCTCAATGGCTCCACATAACTGTCATCAAAAAGCCCGGACATAAAAGGCGCGCTCCCTACCCTATCGATGGCAACCGGACCGATTGTCAAAAGGCCTACACCTCCTTTAGCCCTCTCCCTGTAAAAGGACTTGTATCGGTCATTAAAGGAGTAGTCTGTGCTATAAGCGAGACCCATGGAAGGCATCACAGTCCTGTTTTTTATTTTTAGCTTATTAATAGTAATCGGCTCGAACAGCCTTTTAAACTCCATGTTTCTCCCTTCGTCAGTTATTATAAAGACCCAAAATTGAGATGGCGCACACGTTCTGTGCAGGGAAACCGCCCAGGTTGTGCGTCAAGCCGTATTGGGGATTTTCCAGTTGTCTTTCGCCTGCGCGGCCAAGAAGCTGCAGATACATTTCATAAATCATGCGAAGGCCTGACGCGCCGATGGGATGGCCGAAACACTTGAGACCGCCGTCCACCTGGCAGGGGACCTTGCCGTCCATATTATAAAACCCATCCAGAGAGTCCTTCCAGGCCTGGCCCCTCTCAGAGATATGCATGTCTTCGTATGTAACCAGTTCCGTGATAGAAAAGCAGTCATGAAGTTCCATCATGCTTATCTCTTCACGCGGGTTGGTAATGCCCGCTTCTTCGTAGGCCTTGGTGCTGCACTTGTCCGTAGTCATGAAATGGTCGCCGTCCCAGCTGTTGAATGCGATTTCTTCACCACTGCTAAGCGCCACCTGCAGGGCCTTGACAGTGACCGGGTTCTTGATCCCCATCTCTCTGGCCTTTTCCACCGTGGTCACGATGGCGCAGGCTGCGCCGTCGCTCACGCCGCAGCAGTCAAAGAGCCCTAAAGGATGGGCTATAATGGGTGCAGCCATTACCTGGTCTATTGTCACCTTCTTCCTGAGGTGTGCCTTGGGATTTAAAACCCCGTTCTCATGGCTCTTGACGGATACCTGGGCCATGGCCCTTTTTAAATCCTGATCTTTGATGCCGTACTTAGCGGCGTAGGCCGATGCCAGTTGCGCAAAAGCGCCCGGCGCAGTCAGGTTGGGCCACCAGAGCCAGAGAAGTGATCCTGAACTGGAGCCGCCGCCAGGCAGACCTCCGTACCCGGTATCCTTGAGTTTTTCCACACCCATGGACAGGCAGATATCGTATGCCCCGGACGCCACGGCATAGACAGCCCCCCGGAACGATTCAGTGCCGCTGGCACAATAGTTTTCAACCCTTGTAACCGGGATAAAGGGCAGGCGCAGACTGGTGGACAGGGGCACAGCGGCCTTGCCCACGTTGACCTCATCAATACAGGTCCCCAGCCATGCAGCCTGGATATCGTTTTTCTCCAAACCGGCGTCTTTAATGCATTCGGTAAACGCCTCCACCATAAGTTCCTCTCCGCCCATATCCCATCGCTCGCCAAAGCGGGTGCAACCCATACCGATGATAGCCACCTTATCTCTTATTCCTGTTGCCATATCTATTCCTCCTTGCAGGGTCCTCCATTATTGTCTTAGACTTGTTTTCATAAACAGCGGCGAAGCCGCGTTTCATAAAATTGCGTCGGCAATTTTATAGTTTGAAAAGTTTCTCAACAAGTTGTGACTTCATAAGGTCCCCTTCGATCTTCAGCTTGCCGCCTGTGTAAGCACTCATGGCATTCAGCTCTCCGGATATCATCTTCAGGAAGTCTTCATCGGCCATCTTGAGGGTGGTTGTGGGACTGCTGTGAGATCCCTCGTTCACCTCACACGCCCCATCCTTTACAACCACATTCCAGGATCCTCCCTGATCACCGGAAATATCCCACTGAAAAACCACGTCCACACCGGCGGCAGCGTCCGCCCGGAAGGCGTCCTGCATACCTTCAAATACGGCCTTCACCGTCAGACCTCCACCGGAATCGTCCGGAGTCTCTTTCTTCTTGGGGCTGAAGGCATCCAATATGGGGGCCATGGACGCCGTGACGTTCGGGAACTCCGTTGCACCTGTAAGATCATTTATAGCATCCCAATTCTGATGGATTTCCTCCAGGGTGGGTATACGTGAACCATCTCCCACGGCCGTGCCGGGTCCGGTAACTATAGCTGCCCTGTTGAAGTAACCCATACCCGCATTCAGGATCATACCGCTTTCCTGGCAGTTCTCCGCACAAAGGTACAGCACCAGCGGCGCAACAAATTCAGGTTTAAGCTTCTCAAGCATCTCCGGAGGCAGAATGTCCTCCGTCAGCCTGGTGGCTGCAACCGGGGCCACCGTGTTCACCCTGATATTGTGCTTGTCTCCTTCCAGTTTGACTGTATTCATAAATCCGATCAGACCCATCTTGGCCGCAGAATAATTGGTCTGTCCGAAATTGCCGTAAAGACCTGCCGCGGAAGTTGTCAGGATGATCCTGCCATATCCGTTTTCCCGCATCTTTATAAAGGCGGGACGTGACACATTATATGCCCCTTTCAGGTGGACATCCATGATGGCATCCCAGTTTTCCGGTTCCATCTTGGCTAAAGTTTTGTCCCTGAGGATACCGGCGTTGTTGATGACAATGTCCACCTTGCCGAACGCCTGGATGGCCGAATCCACGATGGATTGCCCGCCTTCTGCAGTGCCCACTGAATCGTAATTGCCCACCGCGTCGCCTCCCAGGGCCTTGATCTCTTCCACAACCTTGTCGGCCGCGGAAGTATTGCCGCCGGTTCCGTCGGGCGCGCCGCCCAGATCGTTTACAACAACTTTAGCGCCCCGCTGGGCAAGTTCCAGGGCATACACGCGGCCCAGACCCGCACCTGCCCCTGTGACAATGGCCACCCGGTCATCAAACCGGATCTCTTCGGCTGCGCCCGCGGCAGGCTTCTCTCCCGGAATTGGCACTGCCTTCCAGAAGTACCCGCTAAAACCTCGCTGCTCGTCAACGTATCGCCTTCTAAAGCTCATTCCCACGGGCTGACCCACATATACCTCGGAAAGCTCGCAGTCGCTGAAGTCCGCCATGAACCGGCCTCCTCCTTCGAACTGAACCATTCCGTAAATATTGGGCGGATCGACCGATACGGCCAGCATATCTCCGGTAAAGGTCTTTACTTTGGCTGGAATTCCGGCGAATTCATAGGGTTCCTGGGAATTCACCTCCTCGCATTCAGGGTTGACACACATGGATGACCTGGGGAACTGCGGCGTCCCGCATTTTGTACATCTGCCACCCACCATACCCAGGAGCATGTCTCGCTTGCGCCACAGAACGGTCATGGCCGTCTGAGTGGGAGCCTCTGCCCGAATGCCCATCTCCGTCTGAATCAGGTCGCGAAACTTGAGGAATTTCAAATAATTATCAGTAGTCTTCTTATTGGCAAGGGCGCCCTTGATCCCCCGCCGTTGGGCCAGATCACGGATGGCGTCTGTGACCTTGAAGTACATGGCATCACACCCCTGTCCGAATCCTGCCGCCAGGATACGATCTCCAGGCTCCGCCTCTTGCAGGGCCTGTACAAGCATAACCAGTGGATGGGCCGCACCTGTCTCTCCACACACCTCGTGCATGTTGTCCATCACTTTTTCCGGTGTTGCGCCCAGTTTGTTGGCTATCTTCCGGTGTTCGGCCTTGAAAAAACATGGAAACACAAACCTGTCCACGTCATCCATTGAAATGGAAAGCTTCTGGAAAAGCCCGTTTACGGCCTGGGGTATAATCTTCGAATACCCGTTGTCACGGACCCAGCGCTCTTCCCACATATAGTCTACAGATCTGGATGATCCCCGGAAGTGGTCCACAAAATCATAGGTAATCGTGTAGGAACCCATAAATTCAGCTATCACGTCCGTGTCTCCAACCAGCAGGGAGGCGGCTCCATCACCGAACCACATCTCGTAGAAATAGGCTGCTTTGGTCAAACGCTTGTCCGTAGCCGTGACCAGCACCTGTTTTTTGTCACCGCCCCTGACAGAGGAAAGCGCCTGTATGAGGCCCGTGGTGCCCGCTCTTTCCGATGAAGTAAAATCGGCCGCCTCCAGCTCATCTTTTAGGTTCAGCGCCGTCTTCAGGATCCCCGCATTGAGCCTGTCCACAAATGGTAGGGTTGTAGAACAGAGGAAGACACCGTCAACCTTGCTCTTGTCTTTTCCGATTAAACAGTCCCTGGCTGCGGCCACGGCCATGGTCAAGCTGTCCTCGTCCCAGTTGCAAAAGGATCGCTCACCCTGGGCCACCATCACAATGGCCGGGGCGAACCAGCCCATACTCTGGAAAATACTCATGCGGTCAAGCCGCAACCGTGGTATATACCCGCCGTACGATGTTATACCGATCATGAATGGTCCTCCCTTTTGTATTGAATATTGACTATTGAATCAAAACTTGAATAACTTCTCAATAAGCTGGGATTTCATCAGGTCGCCTTCAACCTTCAGTTTTCCGCTGGTAAAGGCGCTCATGGCGTTAAGTTCGCCGCTCATCATCTTAACAAAATCATCATCACCCATCTTGATGGTCGTGGTAGGACTGCCTCCGGATCCTTCGGTGACCTCACAGCTTTCGTCTTTCACCGTGATGGTCCAGGACCCTCCTCCAGGTCCGGAGATATCAAACTGAAACACCACATCCACGCCAGCGGCCTTGTCCGGCTGAAAGGCCCCGGGAATATTCTCAAAAACGCCAACCACCGTGAGCCCCCCGGACTCTTCGGATACCGTCTCTTTCTTCTTGGGGCTGAAGGCATCTAACATGGGGCCGAAGGCAGCCATTGCATCGGAAAACTCCTCTGCGTCTTTTAGGGATTTTATCTTGCCCATGCTCGCTGCCACGGCCTCTGGTGTGGGGATTTCCTTCCCGTCTCCCACCACGACGCCCGGACCGGTGACAACGGCGGCACGGTTGTAATAGCCCATGCCCGCGTTGTAAACAGCCCCGGTCCCCGTACATTGCTCGCTGCAGAGATAGAGCACCAGGGGCGCCACAAATTCCGGTTTGAGCTTTTCGAACAGCTCCGGAGGCAGGACATCTTCGGTAAGCCTGGTAGCGGCAACCGGGGCAATGGTATTCACCTTGATGTTATGCTTGTCCCCTTCGATCTTTATGGTGTTCATGAATCCTAAAAGACCCATCTTGGCCGCTGAGTAATTGGTCTGGCCAAAGTTACCATAAAGACCCGCTCCAGAGGTTGTCAGTACGATGCGGCCATAACGGTTTTCCCGCATCTTTACAAATGCCGGCCGGGTTACATTATATGCACCCTTCAGGTGAACATCCATGACCGCATCCCAGTTCTCCGGTTCCATCTTGGCCAAAGTCTTGTCCCTGAGGATACCGGCGTTGTTGATGACAATGTCCACCTTGCCAAAGGCCTCAACGGCCGAATCCACAATGGCCTGGCCCCCTTCGGCCGTGGCAACGGAATCGTAATTGGCCACCGCCTCACCGCCCGACGACTTGATCTCTTCAACCACCTGATCTGCAGCGGAGGTCCCGCCGCCGGTGCCGTCCCGCGCACCGCCCAGATCGTTTACAACCACTTTTGCACCCAGCCTGCCCAGTTCCAGGGCATAGGCCCGGCCCAGACCGGCGCCGGCGCCTGTCACTATGGCCACCCGGCCGTCAAAATTTATGCCTCCCAGCCTGGCGCGTCTCTCCATTTCCTCCTTACTCACCCATTCCACGACACCGCGATCAATCACTACATCGCCGTTTTCAGCGTTGATGGTACGAAACAGGGCCTTCCCCTCTTCCAATTTCCAGATCTGGGTGGTGATAGGGACGCCTGGGTAGAGGGTTTTGGAAAAACGCACTCGAAACCGGGTCATCCGTTCCGGTTCCCCGGGAAAGAGGTGCTTGATCACGGCTCGGCACGCAAAACCATGGGTGCACAGCCCGTGCATTATCGGCTGTTCAAAGCCGCTGGCCTTTGCAAACTCCGGGTCCACATGGAGCTGAAATATATCTCCGGAAAGTCTGTATATCAGGGGTTGATGTGCTAATGGTGTGCCCTGCTCTTCGAAATCAGGCTCCCGGTCTGGAAAATCCACGACTTCACTTGGGCCAGGGTCTCCACCGAACCCACCATCTTTCCTGCCGAATATAGTAAAGATATTGGTAAAAAGCTTGCTCCCGTTGGAATGATAGGTGTCGGCCTCGGCTACTACCAGCGCGCCCTTGCCTTTCCCCTTGTCGTACATGTGGGTGATCACCCCTTCGGTGGATATGGTCCCTTCCGTGGGAATAGGGTTGTGAAAAATGATGTCCTGCTCACCATGCAGGATACCAGAAAGGTCAACATTAGAGCTTATCCCTACCTCTGCCAAAAATTCAAACACGCTGGCAATAGAAAAACTCGGGATAACCTTTAGTTGATCTTCGTAGCAGTACTCCAATTCATCAAAGCCTGCTCCCACTCCAAGGGCATAGAGCACAAGATCCTTCCAGTTGTACTCCTTGCTCACCGGTCCGATCTTTTTCCCGATGGCATCTAAATTAAGGGCCATCCTGTCACCTCCTTATGTCTGTTTGGTTTATGTCCGTTTGCCCCTGAGAGCCACCGTTAAAGGCGGGGATTAGCATAAACTCAAGGGTCTCTTTAACATGATCTATGTATTCCTCCCTTTTCAATTTGAGCATCTCCCGAAAGAAATTCTCACCAGAGATAAAGTTGTGGATTGAGTTCATCATGGCCAGGACTCGCATGGAGGCACTCGTCGGAATGGGCTCCTTAGTCTTGCAGAGATCCATGGAACGGGCAATATCTGAAATGAAATCAGGTACATGTAAATCGAGATTGGATTCCTTGCGGGTCTTCCCAAAATACTGAAACAGGACAAGGTTGGATATCTCAGGGCATTCAAAAAGATATTCGGTCACCATATCGATGGCGATCCCTAATCGGCCTGCTAATGGCCGGCCATGGATGACCTTTTCTACCTCAATAAGTTTGTTTCGAAGGTCATTGTTAATATCTAATATCACCGACTCATAAAGATCGGTTTTCTCTCCCCAATGATAGTAGAGAGTGGAAATGTCAATTCCTACTTCCTGGGCGATCATCCGGGTTGTGGTGCCGTGATAGCCGTACTGACCGTACATACGGCGAGCCACCTTCAATATCCTGGCCTTCATGGAATTGGGGTC
>Ga0222639_1000849_pt1 | contig 13521 bp, 9 predicted proteins | sample AntAcemetagen185_FD_179863 | JGI IMG/M metagenome (GOLD analysis project Ga0222639, IMG submission 179863) | Saline water microbial communities from Ace Lake, Antarctica - #185 | ecosystem: Environmental > Aquatic > Non-marine Saline and Alkaline > Saline | place: Antarctica: Ace Lake | collected...
TGAGGTTGGAAAGGGCGCAGAGAAGGTTGTCAAAGATATTGGCGAGGGTGCGAAGCAGGGTTATAAAGACGTAAGCGATGGCGTCAAGGAAGGACTCAAGGACGGTGGGAAATGATAGTTTCCAAGTCTTATGGTTTAGTAAAAAGTCTCCAGGGCCGTCACTCCCGCGAAAGCGGGAGTCCAGTCCTGTCGCGGCGGGATGATTTTCCTGGATTCCCGCTTTCGCGGGAATGACAAAAACAGGTCAGTGACTTTTTACGAATTCATCAAGTTTTGTCATGAGGAGAGCTTTATCATGCGTTCAGACATACTGAAGAAGGATATCGAGACCCTTCCGCACAGGGCATTACTCATGTCGACAGGTCTGAAAGAGGAAGATTTTGATCAGGATAAGCCATTTGTCGGTGTGGCAAACAGCTATAATAATATCATTCCCGGCCATATTCATCTGAATGAATTGACAGGGGAGATAAAGAGGGGGATCCGAGATGCTGGAGGTGTTCCCTTTGAATGGGGGGTTCCCGGTGTTTGTGACGGGATTGCCATGTTTGTGGAGATGAGGTTGAGCCTTCCAAGCAGGGACCATATTGCGGACAATATTGAGATCATGGTCCTGTCACATTCCTTGGACGGTTGGATCGGTGTAACGGCCTGTGACAAAATTACGCCTGGCATGCTGATGGCGGCAGGCCGTCTTAATCTGCCGGCTATGATTCTCACAGGCGGTCCTATGAAGGCAAATGTTGTGGGGGGGGATAAACATCATCCCATTGAAGGATTCGGGCTTGTTGGCCAGGTCAAAGGGGGCAGGATGACGGCGGAGGAGGCTGAGAGTCGTCTACCCTCCATGACCTGCGGGGCCGGATCTTGTGTCGGTCTTTATACGGCAAATACAATGTCGGTTGTCACCGAGGTGTTGGGCATGTCCGTGACAAAATGCGCAACGACTTTAGCCGTCGATCCCCTCAAAAAAAAGGAGGCCTATGAATCGGGGAAAAGGATTGTGGACCTCATCAGGGAAGATGTCAGGCCAAGGAGCATAATGACAACCAATGCCTTTGAAAACGCCATCAGAGTAGATATGGCCATGGGGGGTTCAACAAATGCGGTTTTGCATATCCCGGCTATCGCAAAAGAGGCAGGGATAGAGATAGGTCTGGATCAGTTTGACAAGATTTCGCATGAGACGCCGAATCTATGCTCAATAATTCCTGCAGGGACTTATGAGATGGCAGATATAGACAGGGCAGGGGGCATTTCAGCGGTTCTTAACCGATTGAAAGATAAGATAAAGGATTCCCCAACAGTCAACGGAGGATCGATAACACAAATTGCTGCGCGGGGAGATGTGTTAGATGATGATATTATCAGGCCTCTTGAGAATCCCTTTCACGCTGAAGGAGGGATTGCAGTGCTTAAAGGGAATATTGCAAATAGCGCAATCATAAAGCAAACTGCTGTATCAGAAGAGATGCAGGTCCATTCAGGGCGTGCAAGGGTGTTCTATACAGAAAAGGATCTACTTGCTGCGATTGAAGCAAAGGAGATAGAGGAGGGAGATGTTGTGGTGTTGCCCTTCCAGGGTCCTGCCGGGGCGCCGGGAATGCCGGAGATGTTGACCCCAACCGACGCGTTGAAGGGGGCGGGCTATAGAAGGGTGGCCTTGATTACCGATGGAAGGTTCTCTGGCGCCACTACAGGCCCCTGCATCGGGCACGTTGAAATGGAGGCCTATAATGGGGGACCGATTGGAGCCATAGAGGATGGGGATATCATCGAGATCGATATCCCAAAGAGGAGTCTGAATGTCAGATTGAGCGATGCGGAAATCAATGAGAGATTGAAAAGAGTCAGGTTTCCTGAAAGGGATCTCACGCCATTATTAGAATATTACAGGGAAAAGTTCAGAGGGAGGGACTGCTATGGGGGATCATATGAAAGTATTAGCGATTAATTCAAGCGCTCGAATTGGGGGCCAGAGCAAGACTGAGCTGATGCTGAATCATCTTGTGGAGGGGATGAGGGATGCAGGTGCCGCTGTTGAGGTCATAAATCTGCACAAGAAGAGTATCAAAAACTGCATCGGCTGCTTTACCTGCTGGACAAAAACCCCGGGCAAGTGCATCCATAAGGACGATATGAGCAATGAGATTTACCCCAAATACCTTGATGCGGATCTCCTTGTCCTGGCAACGCCACTCTATCATTTTACGGTAAACGCTGAAATGAAGGTCTTTATCGAGCGGACCTTGCCTGATCTCCAGCCTTTTTTTGAGCTCCGGAACGGAGTTACAAGGCACCCCATGCGGCATGAAACACCGCCTGTGGTTGCACTTTCAGTTGCGGGCTTTCCTGATGAATCGGTTTTCGATCAGCTTTCATCCTATATGAACTTCCTTTATCATGGCAGGCTGTTGGCTGAAATTTACCGGCCTGCGGCTGAGAGTATGAGGCCATCGGATGGAGGGGAAAAAGTGGCTGACATACTTGACGCCACGGTGCAGGGGGGACGGGAGCTAATTAAGTCCATGGCGATTTCTTCAGAGACCATGACCCGGATCAAATATCCTTTTACTGATTTTGAAACCATGGCGCCAATTGTCAATATTTTCTGGCAGACCTGTATTGACGAGGGGGTGACGCCCAAAGAGTTTGAAAGCAAAGAGATGGTGCCACGGCCTGACTCCATTGAAACCTTTGTCGCTTTGATGGGATTGGCATTTAATAAGGAAAAGACTGGGGATGTGGAGGCAAAAATACAGTTCCTCTTTTCAGGGGAGGTGGAGGGCAACTGTTATTTCAGTATTAAAAACGGGAAATTTGAAGCAGATGTGGGAACGGCCGATAATCCGGATCTGACCATTGACACACCCTTTGAAGTCTGGATGGACATTACGACCAAAAAGAGTGATCGCCAGCAAATGTTTATGGAGCAGAAATACAAGGTCTCAGGCGATATGTCAGTGCTGATGCGATTTGGTGATTTTTTTGGGAAGTAGTGGAAAGATGGCTGTTATCTTATGCTTAGACAGGATCTACAGGATTCTCAGGATTTTTTGTAAATAAAAACACAATGAAGAAACGACATTATCAGTCGGCAATAATACGATCGGCTTCTTTGGTTTTTCTTTCCCGCTGAAAGCGGGATTGCCATTTCTCGGTTTCGTCAGGAAACAGAGAAAGCAATAGATCCAATCAATCCTGTTATCCTGTCAAGAAACATTTTATAGACATTTGTGCAGCATGATATCCAGTATAGCCGGGTCCATGCTTTTCAGACCTGATCGCGTCAGTTTACCGAGGTTGCGCATGGTAGTCTCCGGGCTCTCATCGATGATGCCGTCAACCGGCTTCACCACCGTGCCTTGAAGGGCCATAAGGGCGCTTTTTACCCCTGAAGAGGCGGCCTCACCGACCTTGAGTGCGCAACTGGTCTTGGCCCCGTCGCATATAATGGCGGCAAAAGTTTCAATATGGTTTTTTATGGCTCCCCCGATCTTTTCCACCGTGCCTCCCAACAGGTACGTTATACCCGCCGCCACACCGGCCCCTCCAGCCACACTGCTTCCGCAGAGCGGGCCTATCCTGCCCGCAAGGGCCTTGATGTAACAGGTAATGAGGTAGCTCAGGGCAACCGATTTCACCAAAAGCAGGTTATCTTCGAGGTTGGTAAAGTCGATTGCAGCAACAATGGGAGTACTTGCAGCAATCCCCTGATTACCGCTTCCGGCGAGGGTCATGGCTGGAAGCATGGCTCCACCCATACGGGAATCGATCCCTGCTGAGGCAAAGATCCCTCCCGCAAGCACCATATCGTTCTTGAGAAGGCCCTGGCGTATCAGGCTCTGTTGAGTTTTGCCCACACCGAGACCCGGGCCATGGGAGAGACCGTATTTGACCAGTTCCATGTTGAGATCGATTCCCCTCTGGATATAAGCGACGTCATCCCTGTCCAGACTATCCAACAGATCCACGATCTCTCCAATAGAGAGGGAGGTCAGCCACTGCTTTAAATCTTCTACATTGGAATCTTCGCTCCCCTTACCGGCTAAGAGGGGATGATCTTTCTGGGACTCGCCATCAACACTGAGCGATTCGATGTGATCATGCCGACCTGAAATAACAGCCTCGACCGTATGGCCGCCTGCCTTGATTACTGTCCGGATATAAAGCCCTGCCTGGCCCTCTTTAATCTCTGCTGAAACCTTTCCCGCCCTCAGCAGCGATTCAGCCTTTTCGAGCCCCTGTTTGTCAATGGTCGAAAATATCTGAAGCCGGTTTTTGGGATCACCGACAACCGCTCCCATGGCTGCAGCCAAGGGGATGCCGCTTTGGCCTTCCGAGCCCGGGATGATCACTCCTATAGCGTTTTTATAGATGTTTGGATCAGTAGCCACCTCAATCGATTCGATCGTCTTCTCCTTTAAAAGCGCGACGGCCGCAGCAGCGCTGAGCCCGATTGCCGCAGGTTCGGTACACCCCAATCCGGGATCGGTCTCAAGATGCAGAAGGGCTTTTGCCTTGTTGTGCAGAATGTTTTTTAGTGTGAAACCCATGATTTGCCTCCTGGTGTTTGGGGTGACAAAAATTTAATATGCCTGGAAAATATTCTTAATAAACCTTACCTCAAGGCGGGATGGTCCCAGTCCCGCTGGAGCGGAACTATGCGGATAAGTGCGAGAATTTGTTTCACCGCCCGCTTCGCTCAAGACGCTAAGAACGCAAAGGGGGTTTTTGGTGGTTTTGTCCAGATCCTGCAGAAAAGATTCAGGATCTGGACAGAACCAAGCCCTGACGGGCGATTGCTGAATCAAAAGAAAACAACAAAATCGTAAACTCTGCAGTCGCTGCGATCTCCCTCCTGGGCGTAGGTCTCAAGGGCCGGAGGCTGCGGTGGTTAAATATAAGGGTTCTAATTGGTATGAACAATTTGATCCAACGTCTCAACAACCCATTGATTTAGGCTCTTGCCGTCCGCTGAAGCCCTTGATGCTATTTCAGCGTGCAATTCAGTGGGAATGCGAAGGTTGAATTTGCCAGAATATTTTTTATATGGTTCGATACCTTTTTCTTTGCAGACATCAAGAAATACCTTTAATGATTTTTTAAACTCTAAGCGTAACTCATCCGGCGTTTTACCAAAGAAATCAGCACCCCCGTTGAGTCCAAGTATTTCACCCCGAAACATATCGATCTCGGGATCGTATTCTATTTTTGCCTTACGCCCTTCAACTGTCATGATATTCATGGTGTAACTCCGTGGCTTTCCAACCATTTTCGAATGCTTGAGACCGCACCTTTGTCATTTGCTGTATAGTACCAAATTATGGTACTTTGTCAAGAATATTATTGCCGGGATTCGGGCGTAATGGAAAGGGTTTTTTTTGGGGCGAGGGGTGGTTCTTAATGCAGATCTTTCAAGGAGGGCTCTACTTCCACCAGGTTACAGTGGAAGGCGCAACTCTGTCCCATGTCGGTAAGACGCTGGCTGGTCAACTGATTGACCCCGCGGTTGTTTGGCATGAAACGGGGCCAGTAAAGACCCTCTATGATTGTCACACCGGGTGCTGTGTCCTCTGTCAAGCGAGCAGAGAGGTGGCACTCTCCGCGGTCGTTGAAAACCCTCACCCTCATTTTTTCCTTTACACCTCGTGGGGCGGCATCTTCAGGGTGGATCATGATTTCGGGCTCACCTGCCTGTGTGCGAAGATATTCGATTTCGCTAAAAGTTGAGTTTAGGAACTGACGCCGGGGCGGGGTGATCAGTTGCAGATGAAACCGGCCCTCTCCCTCCTCGTCTGTGCTTGGTTCTCCGTTAGGAAGCGGGTCCAGCCCCTGGTCGGCCATACTCCGGGAGTAGAACTCGATCTTGCCGGAAGGTGTGCCAAATCCTTTCGAAAATATATCCTCCTGCACATTGAGACGAATCGGCTGGCCCTCCTGCAAGTCATCCAGTGTAATGCCTTCGAGATAAGGAGAACCCGATGCGAGGAGATTCCGAATACGTTCTTCCTCTGTTTCGGAAAAACAATCCTCAGTGAAATCGAACCGGGCAGCCAGGTCGTTGAAAATAGTTAGGGTTGAGCGAGTTTCACCCATAGGTTCAATAACAGGGCGAGCCATCTGAAGATAGTAATGTCCGTAGCTTCTATAAAGATCCGTGGATTCGAGAAATGTGGTCGAGGGTAGAATAATATCGGCATACATTGCTGTTTCGGTCATCAGATGTTCGTGTACCACTACGAATAAATCTTCACGCTCAAGACCAACGAGAACCCGGGCTGAATCGGGCGCCACCACTGCCGGGTTGCTGTGGTACACATGGAGGGCCTTGACCGGTGGGTCATCAACTGCAGTCAGGGCCTGGCCCAACTGCACCATATTAATGCTCCTTACTCCTGAGGGAGTTAGATCTTCACGTATAACAGAGCTCATATTGAATGCATAAGCCGCAGAGGTTGACCTGGTGATGCCGCCGCCCCTTTTGTGGGTGGCTCCAACCAGTCCGGGCAGCAGGGCAATGGTCCTCATGGCCATACCGCCTTTGAGATGGCGGGACGGGCCCCAGCCTGTCCGTATGTACGGGGCATTCGCCCTTCCGTATGCCCGTGCCAGCCACTCTATTTCAGCAGCGGGGACGCCCGTGATGTTTTCAACGCGGGGAAGGGGATAGTCATCTACCCGTTCGGCTAATTGCTCGAAACCGATCGTGTGTCTGCCAATGAATCCCTTATCAATTAATCCTTCTTTGATGATGACGTGCATCATGCCCAGGGCCAGGGCCGCATCTGTGCCGGGTTTAAGCTGCAGGTGGCGGTCTGCCTTTCTCGCCGTACGATTTTTGTAGGGATCTATGACGACAATTGAGGCGCCTCGCCGACGGGCCTCTAAGAAAAAGGGCCATGAATGCATATTGGTGACGACGGTATTGCTGCCCCAGATGATAATAAGGTCCGAATTAACGCTGGTTTCGATATCCGTGGTGGGAATATTTCCCATGCTTGCAGCGAAACCCGCTTCCGCGGCAGCACTGCAGATGGTCCGTAACAGCTTGGAAGCCCCTAATTTGTGAAAAAAAGGATGACCTGCGTGGAACTGGACAACACCCATAGTCCCTGCATAGGAATAGGGCAGTATGGCTTCAGCACCTGAATCCGAGATGATTTGTTTGTATTGGTGGACAATTTCGTCCAAGGCCTGATCCCAGGTGATGCGCTCGAAGGTCCCCGCGCCCTTAGCACCCACCCGTTTTAAAGGATGCAGGACCCGTAGTGGTGAGTAGACACGCTCAGGATAATGCCTGACCTTCACGCATATGGCTCCGCGGGTGAAAGGATGTTCAGGATCTCCTTTGACCGAGAGCACGCGGCCATCTTCCACCCCAACAAGGAGTCCGCAGGTGTCGGGACAGTCGTGGGGGCAAACCGAGCGTTTGAATTCGATCATGGGTGTACCTTTTTTTGACTGATGAACGTCCAACATCGAACGTCCAACGTCGAACATCGAATGAAAGGAATTAATGATAAATATTGACGCGCCCGTAAAAGGCCTCCAAGGCCGTCATTCCCGCGAACGCGGGAGTCCATAAGTAGCTGGTTTTCCTGGATTCCCGCGTTCGCGGGAATGACAATAACGGGTGCTTTCTGACTTTTTACGAATTCATCAATATTGTAAAGGACTACTTCTTTTCTCCACCCCATTCACCATTCGATGTTGGACGTTCGATGTTGGACGTTCATTTGGAAGATCCAACTGGGCGGGGAAATGTAGATTTTCAATTCAGGTCGCCTCGACCCGACATCGAATATATCGGTGATAGGGGGTTCCCGCGATCCTGTCCCGGTGGGTGTTTTTGGCCAGTCGGTTGGCGTTGGCCCCGTATGTTTTTCCCTGAAACACCAGACCAAACCCGTGCGGTATCATAATGTAGCCCGGTCTGGTCGAGTTTGTAACCTGGAGTTCAACGGTTTCTTCACCGGCCTCGGTGGTTACCTTTACCATCTGACCGTCTTTGAAACCGGACTTTTCCGCGTCCCCAGGGTGCATGATCGCCGTGCATGCCCTTTTTCCTTTGTTCCAGGCAGGATCCCGCATCTGTGTATTGGCGTTGTAGTCCATGTGTCGGCCGGAGGACATGATGAACGGGTATTCTTCCTCACCCTCTTTGAGTTTTCCTGCTTCTATGGCTGGATCGATCTCTTGAATCCAGTCTGACATCTCGGGGACATTCAGGTTAATTCGTCCGTCTTCAGTGGCGAGGGCCTGTAAATGATCCCATTTTTCAGCGTCTACTTTGCCAACGCAGATACCTTCAGGATGTTGCAGGATAGCGTCGAAAATTTCTTCTCCAAGACCGGGACCGGGATGAAATCCCGCCCGTGCAGCCAGTTCATGGCCTGCGGCCGGCAGGTTTTGCAGAGCCCCCCAGAACGAAGCTAATTGGGCTGAGCCCAATTTTTTTCCGAGCGTTTTGCCAAGAACATAGGGCATACTCTTACCGGCCTTGGGATTAGACTTCAAATATTCAAGCAAAGCCATTCCAAACTTTAATCGGTCCCCTTCATCAGCCGCCTCATAAAGCGCGTCCGGTATTTCAGGGACTAATCCCAGGCGGTCGGCCAACGCCAGGAATATCTCGCCGGCTTCGATCTGCTCCCCCTCCGGTTCCAGTACAGGATGGCGTACCTGCATAAAGATGTTTGGAAACCCGCCTTCCCAAAGGACAAGACCTGCGTCCCACGATTCGTAGGCGGATAGGGCAGGGAGTACATAATCAGAAAGAGCGGCGGTTTCGGTCATGGCTACGTCAATGGTTACGAGAAGATCCAGTTGTTTAAAGGCATCTTCATAGGCCGAGGTGTCGGCAAAAGACCTCAACGGATTGGCGCCGCTGACGATCACCGTGCGAAGTCTGTCCGGATGGTCAGACATGATCTCCTCGGGCATCACATTGGGGGGATATACCCTGGTTATGCCCGGATAATCCGTATCAACGGTGCGCCAGTACCGGGATTCCCGTTCATCAGTGTCTGCAGTTCTCTTTCGTACTCCGCCACGCAAGCTGACAGGAAAGATGTTTCCCCCTTCAACACCGGTTCGTCCACACACAGCCCTGAGAACTGTTTCAAGATAAGAGATGAGCGTGCTGTGCCGGTTCATGAGAACCCCAAGGTCGCTGTGATGACAGGACTTTCGATGCGTAAACAGATGGCAGACCTCTTTTACCCTGTCATAATCCAGTTCACAAACCTCTATGGCTGCTTTTGCATCAAAATCGGTGAAAAAAGAACGGATCGTTTCAAAGCCGCTTACGTGTTTTTCTATGTATCCCTGGTCGTGCCATCCTTTATTCAGAATGATGGAGATTATGGCCCGGTACAAGAGGGCATCTGTGCCCGGTCTGAGAGGCAGATGTATATCAGCTATCTTGGCGGTTTCCGAAACGCGCGGGTCGATGACCACAAGTAGTTTGTCAGGATCCTTCGCAAATTTGGTAAGCACACGGCGCGCCTGAGGTGTATGATGGCTCATCATCGGGTTCCACCCAAAAACAAGGAGCATATCCGTTTTATCGAGGTGCGGTCTGGCGTGAAGGCTTTGGTTACCATAGGTCTTTCCATCTGCCCAATACCTGCCGGTCAGCTCTTGAGCCAGGGCGTTATAAAAATATTGCGAACCTAAGCCTCGGAGCAGGTTAATGGCAAACATACCCTGCAATGCGCAGCCGATTGAACCGCCCCCCATCAGGGCAAAAGAACGCGGTCCGTGTTGGTCGATCAGACCGGAGAGTTTTTCGGATATTTCGTCGATGGCCTGGTCCCAGGATACTCTTTCAAAGGTGTCTCCGACCTTTTTCAGGGGATGCATGAGCCGGTCGGCATGGTGCTGGTGGTACATGATGTTCAACCCCTTACGACAGGCATATCCCTCGCTGATAGGGTTATCTTTATCCCCGCGAACCCTGACTATACGATTGCTGTCGACTCGAACCTCAAGCCCACAGAGATTTGCTCACAACATACAGCTTGTTTTTTTCCAATCCATTATTTTTACCTCACCATCTCCTCGATAATATCCTTGACTGATTTTATCTCCGTAATTGAGGCGCTGACCTGACCGCCTCCGGCGGGAAAGAGATCAAAATTCCCGGAATGCCAGGCCTCACCCATGTTCATCATACTATACTCCTTGGAAAGGTCGACGCTTGAATCGTTCATCTTCTCTGATAGACGGGGATTGATGATAGCCCGCACGCTCATGCCGCCGAGAGGGAGCAGGGTGGTCCCCCCATCAGGGCAGTTTAAAATCGCTTCCTTCCAGGCCTGATTGGCGGGGCTTTCCGCTGAGGACAGAAAGCGAGTACCGATCTGGACTCCCTGGGCACCCAAGGCTAAGGCGGCTCGATAACCGCGAGAATCAGCGATGCCTCCTGCCGCTACCACCGGCACCTCCACATGGTCGCAGACCATGGGAATGAGGACCATGTTGGACGATTCAGGGTTCATGGTCCGAAGACCACCCGACTCGCACCCGGAAACCACCAGAGCATCCGCTCCTGCATCGGCAGCCTTCAGGGCGAAGGAGAAGTCCAAAGCAACGTGCAGACCCTTCATCCCTAACTCATGAATTTTGGGGTAGATCTTTTTTGGAGAACCGGCTGAAGTAGTCACGGTTTTGACCCCGGCCTCTGCAAGGATCTCAAGGATCTGCTCATTGGCAGGGTTCATTGCGATCATTAAATTGGCCCCAAAGGGTTTGTCTGTCAGATCCTGGACGCGCGCGATCATTTTCTTGATCTCTTCCAGGTCTCTCGTGAACCCCAGGGCGAACATGCCGAAACCACCGGCTTCGCACACAGCGGCCACCATATCAGGGCTGTTCAGCTCACCGATGGGCCCCTGAATGATGGGGTATTTGCTTCCTAAAATTTTCAATAACTCGGACATATAAAGACCTCCCGCATTAAAGTGTTGTTTTTTTATCCCCATACCAGTGCTCCATCCACTCCCTCGCATCCTTGGGTGGATCATAGATCTCTTCCTTACGTTCTAATATAAGGGATTGGGTTGGGCACTTGTACACGCATACGCCGCAACCGATGCATTTGTCAGGGTCCAGCACAGCAACCTTTCCCTTCTTGTTGGTTGCCTTGGGGGAATCTTCCAGCCTGAGGGCCTCCATGGGGCAACGCTCCACGCACAGACCGCAGGCCTTGCAGGTTTCAGGCGTTGTGCTCAACCGATAATTGGATACATCGTGGCTCTTGTCGTGTTTAAGGACGTGATAGGCCTCAAAAAAAAGACAGCAGCACGTGCAGCAGTTGCAGATGGTGTCTGCCCTTTCCTGCCAGTTGGAGATGGCATGGACCAAGCCTGATTCAGCCGCCTGTTTTAGGATTTCTCTCGTCTCTTTATGGGTAATTTCCCGGCCCAGACCATTTTCAACGATATAGTGGCCGAGCTGGCCAAAGTGGAGGCAGACCTCTAAGGGATGGTCGCAGACCTTCGAATCGGGATCGAGGAGTTTTCGCTGGCGGCATGGGCAGAAGGAAACCGTGCAATAGTCTTGGGTATCCACGAACTTAACCACGTCTTCGTATGGAAGAATCTTGCGTGGATCTTCAACGGTCTTTTCTATGGGAATGGTTCGAAGCCCCTTGGTATGGGCCTCTCTAAACTGGTCCATAAAGCCGTCATAAAAGTATTTGTTGAGCGGTTTGGTCGTTGCTTTTGAGGCTTCATCCGGTTTTTCCGCCCAGTATGGCCCACGCATAAAAACGAAAAATGAATCATTTAGACTGTAACGGATGGTACCCCCTTTCTCACTCCGCCAGACAACCGCCTTGCGCGCTAAGGCATCCAGCCTCGGGGCCAACTCCTCAGGAGCCATCCCTTTCATCTCGGCTAATTCCTCAAGGCTTCGGCCCGAAAAGGGGATGCCTGTTAGAAGCTTCGCCTCTTCAGGGTTGTAAAAGGTCTGGACGGTCGGCATCAGGTGTTCGGACTCGGGAAGCCCCCACCAGGCCTTTCTCATCCAATCGATTAACTCTTGGTAAATCTCTTTCTCTAAGCTGTCAGGCATACGTCCCTCCATTGAGTTGTATGCAAATTATAACACCATTATCCTCGGATGTCTTTCAAGAGGCGCTTGAGCAGGGCCTTTTCTTTGAGGCTAAGATTACTGAGGATTTCCTCGTTGGACTTTTTCCGTTCGGCCAGAAGCAAGGGTTTCAGCTTTTTTGCCTTGCCGGTCAGGTAGATGCGGATAAAGCGCTTATCCTCGTCATCAGTCGCTTTGACTATCCATCCTTTATCAGACATGCGGTCCAGTATGCCGGAGAGAGTCGCATTATCCAGGGTCATCCGTTTGCCTATTTCAGTGGCCGTTAGGGCCTCTTCGTCCCAGAGGGCTTCCAGAATCAGGTGCTGAACCGGTGTGATTCCATGGGGCAAAAGACGCTGTTTGAAATTGCTGTGGGCCTTCTGGTAGGCCTTGGCCAAGAGAAATATGATGCAGTCTTCGTATTGGGGCATGATCAATCCTTTCGTATACATAATATTATCTACCGTTCGTACGAATGTAAAGGAAAAAAAGGCGATCACAAAACCTAACCCGGGTAAACCGGAAAAAAACTGTCTCACGCAAAGGCGCAAAGGCGCAAAGTTGATAAACTCGTAAAAAGTCGGAAAGCACCCGTCATCGTCATTCCCGCGAAAGCGGGAATCCAGTAAAATCACCCAGTTCTGGACTCCCGCTTTCGAGGGAGTGACGGCCTTGGAGACTTTTTACGAGTTCGTCAAAGTTGAAAGCTCAAACCTGAAAGCAAAAGACACAATGTCACACCGGGTTTTAAAAAGTTGAACCGACATTCATTCTTTGAAAACCCGCTCTTTCAATGACTTTTAGGGCGGTGTAAAAAGTTTCTTGTGCGTTCTGCACAAAACTGAATTGTTAACTGTCTAACCCGGATAACCCGGAAAAGTGCCTACTTATCCCGTTTGTAGCGGGGAAGTGAGCTAAAGTGCCTAAAATGCCTAAAGTTATGGTAAACACCGGGGGATATATGACAAATCCTTCGCAAACATGATTTGATTTCAATAAATATGTGCTAAATCCTGCATCCGTGAACGGTTAGAGATTAGGTTTGACACGGAAGCCCATGTTCTCATATCATCAAACGCGGCAAAGGGTTTTGCAGATTTGTAATAGTTGGAATAGGAGGAGAACGCAAAATGCATACGCTCATTAATAAGGAAATGGTTGACACGATCCGCGCTACGGGTAAAACGAGCAAAGGGCTGCCCGATAGGGAGGGAATACTCAAGGAGCACGGCCTGCCCTACGACAGAGAGGCGGAAAATGTGATTATTACAGGCTGCCAGATATTGTCCATGCTCCCCCATATTCTCAGCTCCCTGACCCGTATTCTGGATCGAAAAAACTTTTCATACACCTTTCTTTCCGAGGAATTCTGCTGCGGTAATTATCTTTACCGTCCGGCCATAAAGGCAAGGGACGATG
>Ga0222639_1000852_pt1 | contig 13498 bp, 9 predicted proteins | sample AntAcemetagen185_FD_179863 | JGI IMG/M metagenome (GOLD analysis project Ga0222639, IMG submission 179863) | Saline water microbial communities from Ace Lake, Antarctica - #185 | ecosystem: Environmental > Aquatic > Non-marine Saline and Alkaline > Saline | place: Antarctica: Ace Lake | collected...
CCCATGATTCCGAGAAGCCGTCCATCTTGTTCCAGGCCCCAAAAAATAACCCCATCTTCATTTAATCACTTCGTGTTGGGGTCCTGGGACAGGATTTTTTCCTGAATTTCTTTGATCTTGGCGTTGTTCAGTAGTTTCACGAATTTCGGGTTGGACATGAGGGCAGAGATATCACCTGATTGTACGGCCGCCATGATGTCAGGATCTTTCAACAGGGCCTGCATTTCGGGATCATTCTGTAGGGACATGACCAGGCCCATAACCTCTTTGTTGTTCATCATAGACGTCTGAAGGTTTTGTATATCCGGCGATACAGACTGGCCCGGGCTATTCACAATTTCCTTTTCCGTGGAACTGCCGGATGTTAGACGAATGACGCGGATTTGTGATTCATTTATCTTTACGGTACCAAGGCTATTGGACCTCACAATGTAATTTCCATGGCTGTGAGATATGATTTCCCCTAAAATGATTCCCCCGTCGACCAGTTCAATTTCACTGAGTTGGCCCGCAGATACATTGCAGGTCAAGGCAGTAAGGAAAAATAAAAAACACGTGATAATGTGCTTCATGGCGCCTCTCCGTCCCGATAATACGATTCATCGGAGGTTATTTCGATATCAGCAATGGTTTCAAGTATTTGGAAAATTTGTAAACGCTACTGAAAATTGGGGAAACTCCGCCTTTAAACCCTCTTTAATCGCGTTTTCAAAATCAGATAGCATGACCATGTTCAGCGCTGCACAACAGGCTTTGCAGTGACCCAGACGCTTGAAAAACACGATGAGTTTCCGGCGCTTTTCCACATAGCGAATTTTTTCCACTAACCCCATTTGTGAAATTGCCATACCGGTCTGAGGATCTTGAATACCATCCAAAACTCTGTCAATTTTTTCCTGAATCATATTCTCCATTTTATCCTCCCTGTTGCAAAATGGCTTGCACCCTTCGATATCATATCAGAAATACCTCAGCGGGTGCAGATGCAATTACCCCTGAAAAGGTTATTAAAATGTAGTAGAAAAATATGTGAACATTGTCAAGAGGTAGTTTTTTTATTATAAAGCAGGAATAATGAATCAATCTTCTTCTGGAATTCTTTTTTTACTTTCCGTATCGGTCGGAGTGGCAATGATAGGCCTTGGAATCATTTGGCCACTCATACCGGTATATGCTTTGGAACTCGGTGCCGGGGGCTTTTTAGTCGGGCTTATTATTGCCAGTTTTAATGTTTCCCGGACCCTTTTCAATCCATTTGCAGGACGGCTTTCCGACAGATGGGGGAGAAAGAAGTTCATTGTGACAGGGCTTTTTGTATATGCCATTATTTCGGTGCTTTATGTTTTGCCAGCACACGCTGAAACGCTTATTTTTGTTCGGTTTTTCCATGGATTAGCTTCAGTTCTTGTTGTGCCCATTGCCATGGCTCTTGCGGCTGATATTGCTCCAAAACAAAAACTTGGCCTGTATATGGGAACCCTGAATATGGCTGTTATGTTCGGCCTCGGTATCGGGCCTGTTCTGGGAGGTACTATACGTGATCATTTTGGGATGAATGCTGCGTTTTACGCCATGGGTATCCTGGCGCTTTTAACCTCTGTACTGGTTATGATATTTATACCATCTGACTACCAGAGCCATGGATCTGGAGAAAGGCGAAAAATTTCTTCAATTAGAAAAATGCTAACCCATCGAGTTGTCCTCGGAATTTTCCTAATGAGGTTTTTCGCTGCCTCCGGTCAGGGTGCTGTCTATACATTTTTGCCAATCCTTGCTCTGCAACTAAAGCTGACAAGCTCCCAAGTCGGTGTAATTTTAGCCGCTAACATTTTTATTATCGCATTTCTCCAGCGTGCCTGTGGTACTCTTGCCGACCGGGTTAATCCAAAGTATCTTGTTATTTTAGGCACTTTTGCATCCGGAATGACCGTATTCGGGATGCCATTTGTTGAGGGATTTGTGATGATCCTTTTGCTTAATATTCTCATGGGCATGGCCAATGGTTTTGCATTGCCCGGTGGACTCGTTATCATCGGAAAGCTTGGGCGCACTATGGGGATGGCATCTCTCATGACTATAACCGATGCTGCCTGGAGCCTGGGTATGATTGTGTCTCCAATTCTTTCGGGGATCATCCTTGATGTCTTTGGTCTTTCTTATATTTTTATCATCGGTAGTCTTTTGATATTAACAGGCAGTGCTGTTGTGACTCTATTCCTTAGGGATTATAAACCTGAACAGGTTTTTTAACATTTCCCCATTCAATCTTCGGCCGTGCCTCAATCGCAGGTAAGCGAGCGTGCGAGACTCCGAATCTGACCTAAATCTGGGCGCCAATTCTGGGAACTTAATTTTGCGCGAACCCTTAGGCGAACCGTTGCGCAATTTTTGGGTTGACAAAATCTGTGCTTTAAGATATAAAGAAAATCACGGAGCAAAATAATGAGCGTTACACACACTTTTCAGGGTTTTTATTATTTTTTTAGCCGGAGGGCCGGAATGCCTTAGTGTGTGTTTACGCAAATATCGGGAAACAAAAGGCGGAGCACATGCTCCGCCTTTTTTTTGTGCTAAAGCCGGCGTTTTTCAAAAGTCTCACACTGCCGGTAGTTGAGGGGAGATTGATGATGCTAAATAGACCATTGCAGGTCCGTTCATCTAAAAATGATACTGTTGCACGTAAAGGCCTGAGTCTCAATGAGAGGCTTGGCCTGATTGGCCTCATAGACGAAGGTATGCGCTTGGGATCTTCCGATTCTCCCATTATGGCAGATCTCTTCAATGACCTCTGGGATCTTGTGAATAAAACTGTTTCAGGAAGGAAGATTAGTAGCGTCAAGCCTGAAGATTCCCACAATGGTTTTCGGGTTATAGAAATTAACGCCGAGACAGGTGAAAATCTTGGTCGCTTGAACATGTTATATATGAAGAAACCTATTCCTTGTTATTACCTTGTTTACGTTGAGGTAGCGGCGCCTTTCAGGAGAAAGGGTTTAGGCACAGAGATATTGAGGTATTTCAGAACATTTTTGATCAAGAGATCGGCGGTGGGTATTTTGGATAATATTATCCCCATAGAAGATTTGACCTACGATATTTACTTGAAACAATCGTGGGAACCGGTTGAGAATGTGATTGGGAAGTCTATTTTGGAAGACCACCAATATATGATCTATATCCCCCCCAGATTCGAAGGGAAGGATCTGAGAGCGCCTGTTCTAAAGCTTATGCACCACCTGAGTAGGAAACGGACAGCCATAGAGATGAGGGACAATCAGATCATGGTCCAGCGAACCATAGCCGAGTTTAAGGAACTCTACTCGGCGCTGCTTGGCTATTTTGAAGACGAGATTAATAATGGAGAATCATCAGCATTTATGCGGTTTATGTTTACCCGTTTCGTAACAAAGTTCGTTGCCTTCAGAAGACGAATAGAAGCCCTGCTCGGCTATACAGGGGGCGAATCCCTTGAACAGATTATATTAGCGCCTGAGATTACCGGATTAGCTGCACAGTCCTATGCCCCTTTTGATTTGGAAAACGGACCCCGTATGGTTAGCGGGGACAAAACGCTTTGGACGCGGCTCCCGGTGGCACTGAAAAGGCAGCCGGCTCGCACTATTGAGGCCCTCCCTAATTATCAGAGGCCGAACCTTCTGAACTGGCTCAGAGAAAGGGGAGTCAATGCGGGTCATTCCCTGACCATAGGTGATCTCATCGATTTAGGCTTTGATCCCACTCGTCTTAAAGAGATCAGTGTTGGAGGTGAAGAGTTTATTTTTGAACGGATTCAAGTTAGGCAATTAGCGGATTTAGAAAAAAAGAGGGTCCTCTTAGAGGAGGTGGAATCAAAAATGCGGGGGTCAAAAATAAAGAATGCCAGTCTGAGAGTCAATCCGCCCCTGCTAACGATCCGGGACAGGGGAAATGCTTATGTCTTACGCCGTAAGATAGGCGGGATTCACTGGGAGGAAGCCGTGGAGCAGATCCACAGCTCACCCCGGTTAAAAGATCTCGACAGTTCACTGAAATTGCACGGGATGATACTCGGAACGGTGCTCGAGGCAAACAGGGCGGTCTCTAAACAGGTGAAAGTGGAAGGGACTGAGCCGCAGGATCTGCTGACATGTTTTGTGTCGTGGGATATAAAGGCGAATCAGCCGCTGCTGATGGTTGATTTTTCTAATTGCTATTTAGAGTCGGTTTGGATGGCGTAAACCAATACAAGTGCCTAAAGTTTGAAGTGCCTAAAATGCCTAAAGTTAAAGGTATCTTCTCAATAAATCGGGGTAAATCCTCTGCTGTGCCATTTTTCTGGATTCCCGCTTTCGCGGGAATGACAGATACTTATTCTATTTCGTCATTCCCGCGAAAGCGGGAATCTCCCGCCGCGGCGGGATTACCGCTACTTATTGAGATGTTACAGTTAAAGGTTTTATTTGACATTTTAAAATAGTGAACAGTTCCAGAACAAGGTATTTGTCGACAACCTCCTTGCGTAATTCGAGGCAGACAAACCGGTCGGAGTTTTTGACTACATATTACCCGAGTCCCTTGATCTGATTTTTCGCGCAGGCCTCCTTGTGAAAACCAGTCTTTTTTAAAATGACACGAAGTTCCTTAACTTTAGTCACTTCAAACTTTAGGCACTTTAAACTTTCGGTATTTACATCACAGGACCGATCTGCCAGGGCACGAACTCATTATCCCCAAAACCGAGAAGTTCGCTCCTGGTTTTTTTGCCGGATGCTGTTTCTAAGATAAGATGGAATATTTCTTCCCCCATTTCCTCTATGGTGGCCTTGCCGTCAGTTATGCTACCACAGTTGACATCCATGTCGTCGATCAGGGACCGGTACATTTCCGTATTGGAAGCCAGCTTGATGGTCGGGACGGGCTTGTAGCCACAGACCGAACCGCGACCGGTGGTAAAGCATAGCATGTTTGCGCCTCCGGCTACCATTCCCGTGACAGAGGCAGCGTCGTAGCCAGGAGTGTCCATAAAGACCAGTCCTTTGGCTGAGACCTTTTCCGCATATTTGTAAACCTCTATTAGGTTCGTTGTACCCCCCTTTGCCGATGCGCCCAGGGATTTCTCAAGGATGGTGGTAAGTCCCCCCGCCTTGTTGCCCGGTGTGGGGTTATTATTTATTTCTCCACTTAGCCGGCTGGTATAGCTCTCCCACCATCGGATACGATCTATCAGTTTTTGGCCCACTTCACGACTTACGGCCTTTCTCGTGAGTAGATGTTCAGCCCCGTAGATCTCGGGGGTTTCGCTCAAGATGGCTGTGCCGCCTTGTGAAATTAGGAGATCGACTGCGGCCCCGAGGGCCGGGTTGGCTGAGATGCCCGAGAATGCATCAGAGCCCCCGCACTCCAGACCGAGTGTGATATGGTTCGCCTTAACAGGGACCCGTCTTACGCTGTCGGCTTTTGCCAGCATATTATCTATTGCGGCTATGCCACGGCGTACTGTTTTTCCTGTTCCCCCGGATCCCTGAATGTTCAAGACCTGAAACATCGAGCCTTCTTTCAGATCCATATTCTCAATCAGAGAGGATGTCTGGTTTACTTCACACCCCAGACCCAAGAGAAGAATACCTGCAAAGTTGGGGTTACGGGCATATCCTGCCAAGGCGCGCTGGAGTAGAGAAAACCCTTCGCCTTCGGACATGCCGCATCCGGTCCCGTGTGTCAGGGAGAGGACCCCGTCCACATTGGGAAACCCGGCCATTATTTCCCGGGTGAAGGAGTCTGCTATAAACCGGGCCACGCTTGCAGAGCAATTGACAGTGGACAATACCCCGATGTAGTTACGCGTCCCCACCCCTCCATCATTTCGTACAATACCTTGAAATGAAGCACGGTCCTCCTTTGGCACCATCCGGATAGGCCTGGCATCCACGCCGATAGCGTGATCCCTAAAGAAATCGCCCATCTTTAGGTTGTGAGTGTGGACATGGTTTCCCGGTTCTATGGTTGTAGAGGCGAAACCGATAATCTGGCCGTATTTCCTGACCGGTTCTTCTGTATTTATTTTATTTAAGGCGACCTTGTGGCCTGCAGGAACCGAAACCCCGCGAACCACAACACCGTTGCCGATCGCGTCTCCGGGCATGAGATCTATCAACGCGACAGAGACATTATCCTCCTGATTAAGGGTTACTGTTGCTGGCTTTTTGTCAGCGATGTTGTTTTTAATCATAAATTCCATCCACAGATTACGCAGATTTCCACTATGCTCCAACAATGATGAATTCGTAAAAAATCACTCACTTGTTTTTGTCATTCCCGCGAACGCGGGAATCCAGGTAAATCAACAATCATCAATCATCAATCATCAATCCAAAACGTACTCCTTTTCCTTGAGTTTGGCATGGGCCGCCGCTAATCTGGCAATGGGGACCCTCGGCGGAGAGCATGAGACATAGCTCATCTTGATATGGTGGCAGAACCTGATAGAATCAGGCTGTCCCCCCTGCTCGCCGCAAATCCCGACCTTCAGCCCGGGCTTTGTCTTCCGGGCCCACTCCATTGTAATCCTCATCAGCCTGCCAACACCCTTGATATCCAGGACATCGAAGGGATTGTGCTCCAATATCCCCCGTTCTTCATAAAGTGGGAGGAATTTATTTTCAGCGTCCTCTCTGGAAAAGGAAAAGGTCGCCTGGGTAAGGTCATTTGTGCCGAAGGATATGAACTCCGCCAATTCGGCAATCCTACCCGCCCGCATGCAGGCCCTGACCACTTCCACCATGGTCCCGAATTTATAGGGGACCTCGATTTTGTATTTTTTCTCTACTTCTTTGTTTATCCTGGTTACATACCGGTGGACCCATTGTAGCTCTTCTAAGGTACACACCTGGGGGATCATGATCTCGGGAGAAACCCGGCCGCCCTCTTTGATATGTTCGGCCGCGGCTTCGAACACGGCCCTGATTTGCATGGCATAGATCTCCGGGTAGCTGATGCCGAGTCTGACCCCCCGGTGACCTAACATTGGGTTGATCTCGGTCAAGGACTTCACCTTCTTGAGCATAACCTCCTTGGATTCTATCATTGGCCCGGCTAAATGCCTGTCCTTGAGTTCTTCCAAATGCTTTATGATCAGCTCGAGGTTAGCTTCATAACGCTCACTCAGATCAGGGTCAATTATCTTCAGGGTGTCGGGAAGATCTGCCATGCCGTCTACCGTCTGTTTCAGCTCCTTAAGTTTGCTGATCTCATCCGAAAGCTCTTCAGCAGAGGGGAGGAATTCATGAATGGGGGGATCTAAGAGACGAATGGTAACAGGATAACCGTCCATAACCCGGAAGATCTCCTTGAAATCTTCCTTCTGATAAGGGAGGAGCCGATCTAAGGCCGCCTCCCTCTCTTTGGTACTCTCTGCCAAGATCATCTCCTGCACAATCGGCAACCTGTCAGTATCATTAAACATCCTTTCTGTCCGGCATAGCCCTACACCCATAGCGCCATATTTCTTGGCCTTTGAAACCGAGTCAGGGGTGTCCGCATTGGCCATGACCTGGAGTTCGCTGATTTCGTCCGCCCATTCCAGCACTACTAAAAGGTCTTCGACGAATTCCGGTTCTATTGTGGCTACCTTGCCCTGGTAAACGTTACCGGTGGTCCCGTCCACTGTAATCAGGTCGCCTTCCCTGAGTGTGATCCCCGAGATAACAGCTTCCCTCTCAATATCATTGATCACGATTGCCTCGCATCCGGAAACACAGGGTTTTCCCATACTCCTTGCAACCACGGCGGCATGGGATGTCTTACCGCCCCTGCTTGTGAGTATTCCCTGGGCGGCAAAGAATCCGTGAATATCCTCTGGCCTGGTTTCTTCTCTTACAAGTATTACCTTTTCGCCCAAGTTTGCCTTGCTGTCAGCCCTGTCCGCATCAAAGACCATCTTGCCGGATGCGGCCCCCGGAGATGCCGGCAGTCCCTGGGCCAGGACCTCAACCTTGGCATCCGGGTCAAGACGGGGATGGAGGAGCTGCTCCAACATGTCCGGTTGTATTCTCAGTATGGCTTCTTCCTCAGAAATAAGCCCCTCGTTCACCATATCAACAGAGGTCTTGATGAATGCCGATGCGTTCATCTTTGCGTTTCTTGTCTGGAGGCAGTATAGTTTTTTATTTTCTATTGTGAACTCGAGATCCTGGACTTCACGGTAGTGGTTTTCCAGGGTGTGCCTCAGCTCTTCTAATTGCGGGTAGATGTCGGGCATCTCTTTCCTGAGCTCTCGGATCGGTTTAGGGGTGCGGATGCCGGCTACCACATCTTCACCTTGGGCATTGATCATATACTCACCGAAGAAGCGGTTTTCTCCGGTGGCCGGATCTCTCGTAAATGCGACACCGGTGGCGCTGTCATCGCCCATGTTTCCAAAAACCATTGTGCAGATATTGACCGCAGTGCCATCGGCCATATTTTTGGTGATCTTGAATTCCTTTCTGTAATCAATGGCCCGCTTCCCCATCCACGACTTGAAGACCGATTCCACTGCGAGTTCCAACTGTACATAGGGGTCCTGTGGAAAAGGTTTGCCTGTTTTTTCCTTGATAAGATCCAAGAATCCACCGCACACCGTTTTGAGAGCCTTGGCATCAAGATGGACATCGTCTTCAACTTTATTTTGTTCTTTTATCTTATTGAATATGCGGTTAAAATCGTCATCATCAATGTCGAATGCGATGGACCCGAAAAGCTGGATCAGCCTGCGATAAAGGTCATACACAAAACGTTCATTCTTGGTAAGACGGATAAGTCCGGCAACCGTCTCATCGTTGAGGCCAAGATTCAGGATGGTATCCATCATACCGGGCATGGACATGGCCGCTCCCGACCTGACAGATACCAATAACGGGTTTTCAGGATTTCCCAATCCCTTACCTGTTTCCTTCTCCAACAGTGCCATAGAGGCCTGTATCTCATCTTTTAACTGCTGGGTAAGACCTTCCTTTTTCTGCTTCAGGTAGATCAGGCACGCCTCGGTTGTAATAACAAATCCTGGCGGGACAGGAAGGCCGATCTGGGTCATTTCGCAGAGGTTTGCACCTTTTCCACCTAAGAGTTTTTTGTTTTTCCCATCTCCTTCTTGGAACGAACACACATTGAACGAACGGACAAATTTTTCAGCTTCCATTACGCGCCTCCTCCCTTATTTCTTTTTCTGACATATTCAAATAGATAAGCAAAACCAAACAAAACAATACCTAACCCGAGGACTCTCAACGCCGACATTTCTTGAAAAAAAAGGCGGGCAAGGATAAAGGCAAATACGCCGGAAAGGATAAGCCGGATGACAATCATTCGAGTGTTTTTCATTGAATTAAGACCTTGTTAAGTGGTTAAAAAGTTGACAGTTTGCATGACAATTGGAGACTCGAAGGATTCAGGAATTTGGGAATCCAGGAATTGAAATATGAATCTTTTCCTTTTGTAAGGGTTATTTAAGGTTTTTTAAAAGGAATGACCGCAGCCGGCTTGTTAGGGGCCTTTTTTGTCTCATCTTCGCCTGAGGATTGCCTGACTTCTCTGATCGTCACTTTCTTGACCTCTTCCAATCTCATCGCTTTTCCTCCCATGGTGAATACCTCGCCGTCAATATATTGGTCTCTAAGTATCCATGTGACTGTCTGGGTGGGTATTGTGAGCAGCAGCAGGGTGACGTGATACCAGTCCTTTTTAATGTCGGGCTCTATATGTTCTATGCGTGCAAAGATGGTTGGCTGTTCCTGGTGATAAATCAGGACAACATCTCCTTCTATAGCCATCGTGCAGACCTTGTTAAGTGGTTTAGTCCCGCCAGGACGGATTGAGTAGTTAAGTCTCGTCCAGGGCGAGATTATTCGAATTCACACTCTTTACCAAAAATTATAAGTTTAAAGTTACGAGTTTGGAGTGCCTAAAGTTGATGGTCTCGTAAAAAGTCTCCAAGGTTGTCACTCCCGCGAACGCGGGAGTCCAGAAGTGATTGATTTTCCTGGATTCCCGCGTTCGCGGGAATGACAAAAAGGGGTCATTTCTGACTTTTTACGAGTTCATCAAAGTTAAAAAAGGAAAAATCCCGATTTGAACTCTTAACACCACACTCCACACTTTACACTTCATTCACTGTCCTTAAGAACAGAGCCTGGATCGGTCCTCAGTTTCTCCAACTTCCCCTCGAAGCCGCTCCCTAAGTCCACCCCCATCTCCTGTGCCCTTTTCTTGGCTTGTAGTCCGATGTTTCTACTATCCTTGTAGAAACTATCACTCTGATGAGAGGTGGAATTGTAATTAGAGAGACGATCTTTCTCAGATTGGTGATATGTAACCCTGGAAATCAGCCTGTTTAGATTTTGACCTCCACAGTTAGGACATGCAAGGTTTTTTTCGTCCTCCGTCTTGATTACCAGGGTTTGAAACTGCTCCTGACAGTTTTGGCACTCATATTCAAAAATCGGCATCGGCCGGGTTCCTCCTTGGAATCGATTCAATTGCCCGTCGTATAGAGCAAGATAGCTGAGGTTCTCCCTTTTATATCAGAAGCTGGAAATTTAGGCAATAATCTCCTTACCGTACTCTTTTACGTCTTCTTGTCTAAAACCCATTTCTGAAGGACCTGAAACACAACCTCCCTCTTAATGGGTTTCGAAATATAGTCATCCATTCCTGCTTCCAGACACATCTCCCTGTCGCCTTCAATGGCGTGGGCCGTCATTGCAGCAATTGGTATGGTATCAAAGCCCCTTTCCCTGATAGCCCTGGTCGCTTCCAATCCGTCCATCTCCGGCATCTGAACATCCATAAAAATCATGTCAAAATCATCTGGCGATGCCGTGAATTTTTCAAGCGCCTCCTTGCCGTTAGTCGCCACTTCCACCTGATACCCGGCCTTGGTAAGCATTATCTTTGCCAGTTTCTGGTTAACCGGGTTATCCTCTGCCAAAAGGATTCGTACAGAATGCTTAATTTGCTCCAAAACAGAATGTTGTGTCATAATCTTTGGGGGTTCAGCCTTATCCTTTTTGACCGCATCTCCTTTTTCCGCCAAGATTCTCTCCAACATCTGATACAACCTCTCTCCGCGGATGGGCTTGGCCAGGAAGCCATCAAATCCCATCTTTTCACATTTCTTAGAATCCCCTTTCATCAGAGAAGATAATGCAATGAGCCTTATATCTGAGACCTGGTCTTTCGCACCACGGATCTGTTGCGCTACATCATAACCGCTCATATCGGGCATCTGGATATCACTGATACAAACGTCAAATGGGTCTTCTTTCTTCAGGGCCTCACGTAAGGTTTGAAGGGTCTCCCCACCTCCTGTCAAAGGAACAACTCGCATGCCCACCAGTTCCAGATGACGCCTTAGTATTTCCAGATTCGTATTGTTATCATCTATGATAAGTGCCTTTTTCCCAGAGAGTGACGCAGGCGCATATCTCTCGAAGGCCCTGTCTTCGCATTTTCCCAGCCATGCGGTAAAATGAAAGATGCTCCCCTTGCCCTCTTTACTCTCAGCCCAGACATCTCCATCCATAAGGCTTGATATCTGTTTGCATATGGATAGTCCAAGTCCCGTGCCACCATATTTTCTTGTGATGGAACCATCGGCCTGTTGAAACGCCAGGAAAATGCTTGACACTTTGTCCTCGGGAATGCCGATACCCGTGTCTCTGATTACGGTATGAAGCTTTACCCTGTTATCCTTTTCCTCTTCAAGATCTACGGAGATCTCGATCTCTCCTGATTCGGTAAATTTTGACGCATTGCCCATAAGATTCGTCAGGACCTGTCTGAACCGAGTCGGGTCTCCCTTTACGTGGGCTGGAACGTCATTTCCAATATGGCAAAGAAGCTCAATCGGTTTTTCCCCTATCCTTGGTCTGATTAGAGCACAGACATCATAGATAGTAAGCTCCGGATCAAACTCGATCTCTTCAAATTCCAGATCTCCCGCCTCAATCTTCGAAAGGTCAAGGATATCATTTATCAGATGAATAAGGACCTCGCCGCTCCTCTTGATTGTGTTTAAGTAATCGACCTGGTTTTCATCCATATCGCCATCAAGCAGTATATCGGTGAAACCGATAATCGCATTCATGGGCGTTCGGATTTCGTGGCTCATGTTTGCGAAAAAGTGACTCTTGGCTGTATTGGCAGCCTCGGCCGCCTCTCTGGCTTGAATCAGTTCTTTTTCCATTTGCTTGCGGTCGGTAATATCGCGAAGCGATTCAATAGCCCCCGCTGCTTTTCCTGAGGCGTCGTAAAGCAATCGGGCGGCGGCTGAAAGATACGTTCCGCCATCTCCTAAAGCAGGGTTGAAAGATTCAGCAACAAAAATTTCACCGACTTTTTCTACGGATATATACCTCTCTTCGTATGTTTCGTCCCATTCGCGGATCAGATCGATGAGCACAGGTCTTCTTTTGCCATAAAAAGGAAGTGCGTATTCGTAATTGCCCTTTCCCAACATATCTTCCGCCTTGATACCTGTAAGTTCTTCGATCGCTCGGTTCCAGGTCACGACCTTACCGTCATTGTCGATTACCCAGGTAGCATCAGGCAGAAAGTTCACAATCTGAGCCTGACGTTGCTCTGAGTTTTTCAATGCATGCTGCACTCGTTCACGCTCATTGATACGACTATTCAATCCTATAAAAGCAACACCTATACCAGCAAGCCCCATCAGCCACAGTGCGATAAGACCCATCCAAATAGCATTAAGGTGTTGCTGTTTCACAGCCCATAAAAATGTCATGGGTATTGAGACACTGATCCCCCCTCTGACGTCACCCACTCTGTATCCTTGTGCTGCATGGCATTTCAGACAGCCTTCCTCGGTAATAAGCGGACGCATAAAACGCATGTGGGCCTCACCCTCAAAATCTAAAACTTGGCTGACTTCGGCCTCACCCCGCTCGAAGGCTTTGAGCGCCTCGGTTTCCCACTGATCGGCAGCGTTAGCTGGGCGGATAGGCTTAAGGCTGGTTATATGACCTTTGATCCCATATTCCAGTTTTCCGAGTTCATGGACCTGTCGAGTCATATATGCCGGATTTATCAGGGTTAAAAGGCGGTCCGATGGTGTTTTGATGTCACGCTCGGACACCACGGAGGAAGAGAGATGAGGATTTGAAGGGGTCTTTTTGCTGACCGGTACATACACCCCGCCGTGTAATGCGTTCCATCTTCGATAAAGGACGTCCTTGTCGAAGTGACTTCGTGCCATAACGCGTACAATCTCCAGGACTTTTTGCTTTTCCTGAGATAGAGTCCAGAACAACGACAGAGATGCCACAATTGTCCAAACAATCGCCAACACCAGGGCATAAATGCCCACCCGGGTCGACCTGGGTTTAGTTCTTACATTCCTGGCCATAATTGTACCTTTCAGATGGGTTTGGCCTTGTGTATAAAAAGATTTGAACTTCCAACAAGTCAGACTCTACCCTATTGGGAGCAGGACATATATTTTGAGGTATTTTTTCATAGGGTAACC
>Ga0222639_1000879_pt1 | contig 13245 bp, 13 predicted proteins | sample AntAcemetagen185_FD_179863 | JGI IMG/M metagenome (GOLD analysis project Ga0222639, IMG submission 179863) | Saline water microbial communities from Ace Lake, Antarctica - #185 | ecosystem: Environmental > Aquatic > Non-marine Saline and Alkaline > Saline | place: Antarctica: Ace Lake...
TTACGTTATAAAAATGAGCATCTTAGTTCCAAATATAAATCAGTGTGGGCAGAAAGATTTGTCTTTCAAAGTCCGCCACAAAGCATATGCTTCTCGTTATGTGTAAGCAAAAGAACACAAGCCAAAAATGAAATACATATTCTCAATATTTATATTAGTAGTAATTATCTCTTGTTCTAAGAATAGTAGTCAAGAAAAAGAAAAATACAAGATAATTAACCTAATTCTTTCGGATCTAAAATCCAAAATATCAAATGGATTAATTCTTGAGAATGACACAATTACATATAACAAGTTTGTATTAGATTGTAGTCCACGCGGAGAATATAGAATTGATACCGTATCAGGAGAAAAAATATTAATTTATGATAATTTTAATTTACTAGACTTATGCTTTTTCTTTGATAACACAGATATACTATATATTAATAATCAAATTAAGAATAAAAGCATTAATAAATGGGAAAGGAGTTATTTAAAAGACTTTCTACTAACTGACACAAGCGTTTATAAAAGCGACACTATTGGAGACACAATTTATATCTCTGATACACCAGACTCAAGAATATGGAGACTTTTTAAAAATAAGAAACATGATTATGTATCAATATCTGAACCTTTAATAAACACTTCACTTAATAAGTCAATAACAACACTTAGTATATATCAACCTGAATATTACTTATTACAAACTATTGAAACCATCAAAAATAAAGAAGGTCAGTGGTCAATAAATACGAGAAGAATATTTGCACTGAAGCTATTTTATGACAATAACATCACAGATAGAAATTACGATATGTCAGAAATTAATTTAGGAATCTGGTTTCAATAAATGCCTACACATAACAATAGCGCATACGCTATAGCCGCGGCTACGGCTTCGTAGAAAAATTATAAGTAAATTTGAAAATGAATTTTCAAACTCAAATACATTAAAATACAGCGGCAACAGCGCATCGCAATACCGTTGGCGGTTATTAAAAGAAAACAATGACAACAGAAGAACTTTTAAATAAAGGATATTTTCCAAAAGAACTACCTCCATGTTTTTTCACGGAATTGCTAAGTAAAAGATTCAATGAAATAAAAAGTGATTTGGAAACAAACAAAGCTGTTTGTCAAACAAACTTTGAAAACACAGCAAACTCCATAGAAGGACTGGATGCTAATCAGTTAAATGAAGAAAAGATAAAACTTAGGCAGATTTTTAAAAATCGATTAAATTTCTCAGAATGTGGTCATTTCTCCATCCCGAAACCAGGAATAGCAAGGAACATTATAAAAATACCTAACCCACTACATCAGGGAAAATTATCAGACACTATTGCGACTAATTACCTTATTATTGAGCAATTGTATAATGATTCAAATCTATCAACAACGAAACCTTTCATTGAAACTGAAAAAGGACAAGGAAAAAGATGTATAAAACATAATAACTACGGATATTTCAAAGAACTGTGCGTCATTAATTCCTTTAAATATTCAATCCAATTAAAAACTGATATTGCAAAATTCTATCCCTCAATATATACTCACTCAATTCCTTGGGTGACATTTGGTGGTAAAGAAAAATACAAGAAAAATAGAGCGCTACACAACATTGATTCTTCAAAAATTTCAACTATTTATGGCGATGATATCGACAACAGGTTTATGTGGTGTCAGAACCAGCAAACAATGGGGATACCAATTGGTCCAGACACTTCATTTATTGCAGCCGAAATAATTGCATGTCATATTGATTTGTTGTTTGAAAAGAAATTGAAAAGTAAAAAAATTGATTTTATTGGTTTTCGTTACTACGACGATTTTTCACTTTATTTTAATTCTGAGTTAGATGCACAAATTGCACTTACTGAATTAAAGTCTATTCTTAACGATTTCGAACTTCGTATTAATGACGAAAAAACGGTAATAAACAAGACACATAATGAACTTGAAAGTGAATGGGCTTTGGCAATAAAGTCATTTTATTTCAGACCATCTGAGAATGACCAAAAAGAAGATTTATGGAATTTTTTCTCAATAGCATTTAAATACGCTAAAGAATACCCCAACGAGAGTGTATTAAGGCTTGCATTAAACAAGTTTAATTTTGTACGAATCGAAAAAGAAAACTGGACATTTTTTGAGTCATTAATTTTCAGGCTTGGATTAACAGATACAGGAGCGTTACAAAAGATTGCTAAATTGCTAGTTTCGTATAAAAATCTGGTAAATAGAACTGTTTTAAAAAGTTTTTGCTCTGAAATTATTTCTAGACACCACGAAGAAAATCACGATTACGAATTAACTTGGTCTCTTTGGCTTCTAAATGAATTTAAATTGCAACCAAATAAAGAGTCAATTATAAAAGTACTGGATAGTAAAAGTGTAACTGCTAGTATTATCGCTCTTGATTTACTAAACAGAAATAACAGAATAAAGAAATTTGATTACTCAAACTTAATTACAGTTCTTACTACTGAAAATCTAAATACAAAACTTTGGCTTTTAGTTTATGAAACTATAACTAAGGATTGGATAACAGACGTTTCGAACACAGTTGTTTCAAATCATTTTTACTTTGACATAATAAAATCAAAAAACATTCACTTCTATGACTCAACAAGAAAACTTGAACCATTGAAAACAAACCGTTCTAACCTTGAAAAAATTGACAGAAAAGTCACACAACTACAAGATTATGTTTCGAAGAATAAAATAGCTAAGAAAGAGATTGAATCAAAAATTAAAAGTATTGCAAATAATTTGAGTCTAAAGTCTTTTATTCAACTAAAAAACAGAAAAAAGGTTCAAGATAAACTAACTGAGTCTGACACTCAAATTAAAGAATTGCTAATTAAAGTATCATCTATTCAGGCAGACATGAAAAAATTTGAGAAAAGAAAACCATATTTTGTTATTGAAAAACGTTTAGAAGAATTAGAAAAACTAATGACCAAAGAAATTGATTCTGAAGTTAGACAAGATAAGGAATTACTGTTTGATCCAAAATATGATGAATAACAACCGCCAACACACGCTCATACTGCATACCGCAATTAGTTGTAAATATGCAGTTTATGCGAATTAATTAAATATATTTGTAAGCAGAAAAATTAGAAATATTAATGCGGTACGCAGCATAGCGCCAACGTTGTGTGCAATATAAAATGAGACCATTATGATACTATTAACAATCTTCACGATAATTACCCTATTCCTTACGGTTTATATTTATTTTAAAAAAACAGATAAAACTGAATATTACAATTTCACTTCCATATCCTCTTTATTACAAACAATCTTTGTTTTTATAACTCTATATATCACCATTTATACTATACAATCTTCTAACTCTGACACAAATAAACTATTTAACAATTTAAAAGAATTCAATACTCAATTTTCTAAAATGGAATCTTCATTAAAAGATGTCTCTAAAAAACTAAAGATATTACCCGAACAAATAGAAAAATTTTCAAAAAGTTTGGATACATTAAACTCCATAACAAGCATTCAAAGTCAAGATTTCAAAAAGAATACGAGTGAATTGAATAGTACTATTGGAAACCTTGCGACTTCAGTTAAAAAATATGAAGAAAATATTGATAATTACAGCTCTCAAATAAAGACAATTGTCGATTTAACAGATAAACAATTAACGATATGGAAAGAACAACAACGCGTTTTACTTGATGAGTTTTCAAGAAAACCAGATTTGAAAATTGAAACAAAAAAAATTAAATATTCTAAAGACACATGTGAAATTGTTGATATTGTTTTTGTAAATGATGGTAATATTGAGGCAAATGTTCGTGTAATATTTGTTTTTGTTCCAATTCAAGCGTTTATAAATTTTGAGAGTTCACAATTCAAGTTTCAAAAAAACGATTTGGGATATAAAGTATATAGATTAGGCCCTTCTGGAACAAATGCAGAAACAATAGCAGCAGGTTCTGATATAATACTTCCTTTCTCTCTTAAAATTTTAAAAAAATACAAGGATAAAATTAGATATAGGATTGATTACTTTAGTAAATATAAGTCTGGATCCGAAATAGAAGATTTGGAAATAAATTAAAATACTGCACACAACAACGGCTCATAGGCAATAGCGGGGTTTCCGTTTCATGGACAGTGCTGATTTAAATCAACAATCTGTCTTACAGACAGATCTTTTGACATAATTCCGCTACTGCCCATAGCCAAAACGTTGGGCAAAATTGCTAGTGAGAGCAGCGGTCCGCTCTTTGGGATTTGCATTTTTCGTTGTTTCATAAAATGGAAATCTGCAAAGGCTTCTTTTGGATAGGCAAAAAGCAAAATCATCAAATTCAGGAACAAAGTTCAAAAGAACGTATAAAAGAAATTTAAAGTTCTTATCACGAATTTTTGCCTCCCACCGCACCGCACAAGCCGACCCGGCGATGCAGATTTTGTCGGTGATTCTTTATTAATTGGGTTTAAAAATAGCCAGATGAGAAAATGCAAAACTGGACGATGAACTATAATAGTCAGCCATTTTACTTTGGCAGCAAGATTAAAATGAATAAAGCACTTTGCCCAACAAGCGCTCATACTGCATAGCGCAATTAGTTGAAAATATAAAAATTCTGTTTCATAATTTAATATATTTGTTACAGACAAATGAGTAATTATAAATGCGCTACGACAGCATAGCGCTATCCGTTAGGCATTATAATCAAACACTGCATAACATGAAAAGTATAGAAAAAGCAAAATTGTTAGATTTCATTTTAAATGAAATGGTTATTGACCAAGAAAAAACAAAGAGTAATATTTACAATTATGATTTTATTGAAACGCTTTTTTATAGACTAAAGAAAGATAATAACCCTATTTTTAGTGAAATTTCTATGGATTCTGAAATGGCTGAAGATTTATTTAAATTAATCTACAATCAAGATTTTGAGGGGAATCCTATACTTAAGCAAATTGACCATGGAAATTCATATAAAAATGCTGGAAATCCTTATTATAACACACATGACTTTATTGCATCTGGAGGGTTTAATTCGCTTTATGAAATAGAAAACAAGAATTATATAAAAACAGAAGAAAAGAAGAATTATGATTTTAAAATTTCAAAAAACCAAGCGACTTTAACAACAGGACAAAAAATTACATTTTGGATTACGTTTGCCGCCGCATTGATTGCTTTAGGACTTTCGATTTTTAATACATTTTTTAAAACTAATTGAAAATACAAATTACAATGCCTAACAAACGCTAATAAATAATTGCCAAAACAATTATAAACTTAGCATTTGTAATACGTTTCAAGTTTGGTAAAACCAGACAAGAAACTGCTTCGCAAGCGGCAACTATTCATAGCGCAAACGTTGGCATTCATTATAAAAAGACAAAATAATGGCACTATTCAAAATTGAAAAGAGATTAGAGTATATCAAGGAAAAACCATTCAAACTTGAGAAAGAAATTCAAGATTTAACAGAAGAAAACCTAAAGACAATTTTAGGCCTCGATTTTGTGAAATCGGAATTTGCCTTGAATAATTTCAGAATTGACACTCTTGCCTTCGATAGAGAAGCAAATGCCTTTGTAATAATTGAATACAAGCGAGATAAAAATTTTAGTGTTATTGACCAAGGATATGCTTATTTGTCATTAATGCTAAATAATAAAGCAGACTTCATTTTAGAATTTAACGAAAATCTTGATAAAACACTGAAAAGAAATGACGTGGATTGGTCACAATCAAGAGTTTTGTTTATTTCCCCTGCATTTACAAATTATCAAAGAGAAGCGATTAATTTTAAAGACTTACCAATAGAATTATGGGAAGTAAAAAGGTTTGAAAATAATACAGTTTCTTATGAGCAAATTCAAAAAGCAGGAGCGCAAGAAAGCATAAAAACAATTTCAAAAACTGACCAAACAATTGACAATGTTGCTAAAGAAATAAAAGTTTATTCGGAACAGGAGCATTTGGAAAATGTAAATGAAGAAATAATAGAACTTTATGAGAAATTCAAAAGTGCTATTCAAAACTTAGACAATCTTGAAATTAAACCTAAGAAAAAATATATCGCATTTGTTTCTGGACGCAACGTAATTGATATTTTGCCACAAAAAAAAGCATTGAAAATGTGGATAAATATGAGCAAAGGAGAACTTGACGATTCAAAAAATATAACAAGAGATGTTTCGACAACTGGACATTGGGGAAATGGAGATTATGAAATCCAAACAAACAATGATGATGATTTAGAATATATTTTAAGTCTTGTAAAACAGTCAATTAAGAAGAACAAAAAATAACGAAATGCCAACAAACGCTCATAAATAATTGCCGTGACAATTATAAATTCAACATTTGTAATACGTTTCAAGTCTGGTGTAACCAGACAAGAAACTGCTTCGCTAGCGGCAACTATTCATAGCGCAAACCGTTAGGTGGTATTTAAAAAATGAACCATGGGGAAACTTATAGGAATAGATACAGGATTCAATTATTTTGATAATGATCTTTTTCAAATTCTTCAAATGAGAAAAAAATCAAAACTAAAAACTGACGCTTTTTTATTTGATAATTTGGTTATTCCTGGCATCAAGTCATTTCTTGACTCATATTACACCCAATTGGGTAATTACCCATATGTTTTTCCAGAATATATCAAAGAATACCTAAGTTCCTATTTTTCTGATGTACAATATTTATTTGATGAAGGGTACATTGTCGACACTCAGTTCGGAACAGATGAATTAATAAAGAACGGTTTGGTTATACCCGACTATACCGAAAGAGAACCTTTATACTATTTTGACCTACGTGTTCAAGAAGGATATTTAATGAATGTTACAAGAATGCTTGTTGTCGATCAAGATTATGGAAATATGATTGTTCAAAAGTCAATTCAACTATACAAAAATGAAAACAACCTTAACACCTATATTCCTGCAAGTCCAGTCTGGTACATGAATCCATTAAATAAAGAAGAATCTTCAATTCAAACAAATTATAATAATGTAATAAATTTAATAATCGATGATATAAGTGTCCCTTCAGATGAATTAGATTGGGAGACAATTTTAGGATTACGAAAAGACGAGAAATTAATGAGAAGTCTTCATAAACTAAGACTCTGGATGAAAAAAGTATCCACACAAGGACTTACAAATGACTTTTTACTTGAAGAATATTTAGACTTAAAATATGACTATGAAACCTATATGAAACTTGTAGTCAAACATATTAAAAAAGGGTTATTTGAATCTTTGTTCACATTAACTGGTGAGACTGTTGAAAACGTATTAAAGTTGAAATTCGGTAATTTATCGAAACTACCATTTCAATATAAACATAGACAATTACAAATTGAAATTGAAGAATTGAAAGCACCTGGTAAAGAAATTGGATATATATATCAATTGAATAGCAAGTTTGACTAAAAAACACCACCTAACAAAGTATAAAAATAATAGCCGTGATGGTAGTAAATTCAAGGGTTGTAGCCCGCTTTATCTTTCAAGTAATTTAACAGTGAAGTGCAACGCAGTCGGCTACTATTCTTATACGAGCCGTTGCCCACAATATGAACGCTAGTAACAGAATTAATCCATTTTGTAATATCGGTTTAAATTTAAAAAAAGATGGCTAATAAAGTAAATTTGGATTGGAAAAAATACGAATCAATCACAAAATATATTTATGAAACTTTAGGAAACGAATCTGGAGTAGCAATTGAGGGTTATGGAAATAACTGCAAGGTAGAAGGTAAGTCTGGAGATAATCATCAAATAGATGTATTAACCAAACATTCAGATGGAATTCATAATTACCGAACTGCCATTGAATGCAAATATTGGAAGAAAAAAATAAACAAAGATATTGTCATGAAAGTATCTGCAATCATTGAAGATACTGGTATTAATAAAGGTGTTATTGTTTCTAAAAATGGTTTTACACCTGATGGAATCACTTTTGCTAAATACAAGAACATTGGATTGGTTGAATTAAGAGAAGCTGAGGAAAAAGATTGGGAAGGGAGAGGAAGAATATTTGATACAAAAAGTTGGACTCTTCGTCCGGAAATATTAGGCATCAAGATAGATTCTTTAGACAGAATGGAAAATGAATTTGAGGTAATTAAAGTAGATACAATTAAGATAAAATTAATGAATGGCAATAAAGTCCCATTAGTGGATTATTTAACAATATTCAAAATGGATTTACATAAAGAGAAAGTGTTTCAAATAATTACAAAAGGTTATCAACTCACAGGAGCAAGTCTTATTAATGAACAAACTAATTCAATTACAAAAATCAAAGGAATAATTTTCACAGGAGTATTAACAAAATTAGACGCGAATCTAAAATTTCATCTTGTAGACCAAATTTGGTTGATTATGAAATCAATTTTTGATAAAAGAACTTTTACTATATCCGAGAATGGAATTATTAAAGAAGACAAAAGTAAATGAATAAATACTGTGGGCAACAAGCGCTCATAAATAATTGCCGTGACAATTATAAATTCAACATTTGTTGTCCGTTTCAAGTCTGGTTTAACCAGACAAGAAACTGCTTCACAAGCGGCAACTATTCATAGCGCAACACGTTAGCCACAATAAAAAACAAGAAATGAGAAAAAGCATATTCACTATAGGATTAATATTTTTTGCACTTTTCAGTTGCAGTACTCAGAATGAGAAAAAATTTAAATTAAAGGCAAATTGGGAAAAAGGAGAAGTAAAAGAAATGATTGTTTTGCAATCAGGTTCAAGGACAATGGAAGGTGAAGAAGATATATTTCCAGTTGACACAATAGGTCAATATAATATTGAAATAGTTGATAGAAGCAGTAAAGGATATATCATAGAATGGAAAATAATCAATAATAATAAGGAATTGGACGGAGTTGCTTTTATGAAGGAATATATTTCTGAATTTAAATACATAATTGAAACAGATTTAGATGGTAATTTTATAGAATTAACTAACTGGAAATCATTACTTGAATTAAACATGAAATTAAAAGAAAACATTATCAAAGAAGCAAAAAACGAAGATATTAATCAAGTTGAATTAGACAATCTTGTTTCACAAATGAAATTAGCAGAAACTAAAGACGAGATAATCAAAATGTGTAATGAATTAACTGATATTTTTCATGGAAGTTATGGTGAAGAATTGCTAATAAATGATACTATTCTTGAACCAACAACAATTCCGAATCAACATTTTAAAGAAGGCATTCCTGTTACACTTGAAACAATAACAAAAGAATTAGATAATGATAAAATAAGTATAAGATATGCTTATGTGTATAATTATGAAGAACTTAAAAAACTACAAGAAAAACAATTCCCAGACCAAGAATATACAGAACAAAAAATGAATTCTTATAGTGAGTTTATTTACGACACCAAAACAGGGTGGATTGAAAAAATTACTTTTTATAATTATTATGAATATGAAGGCAGTAAGAATACATCTATAATTGAAAATATAATCAAGTAATTACTGTGGCTAACAATATATATAGTTTATGGCGGGTGAAGTGCTAAATATGAACGATTTAACAATAAATAAACATCTATGTAATTTGAAAGATTTGTGTTTCAAAACCGCCACAAAACCATATACTTACCGTTGTGTAGCATTACAAAGACAAAACTAATAATTATAAAGTGAGAATTAATATAGATGTAAAAAAAAGCATAGAAACAAGAAAACTTGTTTCAACCTCCTTGTACCATAAATTCATAGATAATTTCAATTCTATTTTAGTTGCTATTGTATTTATTGTGATTATTATAGGACCGACAGTTGGAATTAAAACTGAAATAACTACTTTAAAAATTTTGCTAACTATTATTGTTTTAACACTAACTGCCATTGAAATAACGATTTCTAAAAAGATGGAAAAATTAACTCTAACTGATAATAAAAAGGTTAAAGTTGACAGGGATATTTTCAATCTATTGGCAGAAGAAAATAGTTGGTCAATTGTTAAAGAAGATGAACAGTTAATTATTATTCAAACTAATAATTGGCTATCGCAAGAGAGACAGATTTCAATTATTTTAGACAATGGATTCATCTATGTAAATGTTATGTCGTTTGGAATGTATGATATAAAAACTCCATTATATTTTAAGAAAGACAAACAAATTTTAAATCAAATAATGAATAAATTAACGCTACACAACAACAAATTATAGCCCATAGCCGGCTTATGTTTATTAAGGAAGATGAGTAGTAGCATCAACATAAAAGTAATCAACAAACATCTGCAAACAAACGGCTACGTGCCATATTTGCGACACGTTATAGCCAATGGTAATCAACACATCAAACAATATGAATTTATTCACAAAAGCACAAAAAACAGAAATTAGAAATTTAAAACCACTAACTGAATCAAAATTTCTTTACGACACTAATCGATGGAATAATCTAAACAGGAACTACAAAAATTTAATAATTGACTTTGAAAACAAAGAAATCTCAAGACTAGATGTGATTAACACATATAAAGACTACTTCACTGAGAATGGAGATAGTTACCTGAGAGCATTTTTACTAACTATGGTATGGGGATTTGCAGACACGGGATATGGAACATTCAGAACCAATAAATACATTTCTTCAGAAGAGAATCTAGAAAAGATTAAAAGAGTACTAGACTTTATAAATGAAAATAAGGAAGATAGCATAAAAAATGCTTTTAATGAATTAAAAAAAATTAAGGGACTTGGTATAAGTTATTTGACAAAAATCTTATACTTCGCAACAAGAGCAAAAGGTTTAGAAAACTATTCTCTAATTTTTGACATCAGAGTAGCAAGAGCATTAGTAAAACTAACGATACCAAAGGAAATATATGAAATTATTGATGTTGGACCTTCTTCAAAATTTAGTGATTACAATAAATTTAATGAACTATTACACAAAATTGCTGGAGAGATTGATGTTCAAACAGAACAATTGGAAATGTATTTATTTAATCAAGAATTTTAACTTATCCAGAAAGATTAAAGAAAAACCACAGGCTATAACAAGCGCTCATACTGCATACCGCAATTAGTTGTAAATAGGAAGTTTAAGTACTATTACTAAATATATTTGTAATTAGGAAAATTAGTTAAAATTAAGCGGTACACAGCATAGCGCCATCCGGTTATATGCAAGCACCAAAAATGAAGGAATGAGAGAACTTAAATTAATACTTTCTATATTGTTTCTGATTCAAATATCCACTTTAGAATCATTTGCACAGAATAAAACACAAGAAAGAATATCCTACAAAAACAACATAACTTATAATCTATTAGGACTTTTTACAAGAGAAGCAATCTTAGGATACGAAAGAAATATAAACGAAAAAAATATAATTCGATTAGCGGCAGGAATAAAGTACCCTACATCTGCTGAATCATATAAATCACGCTCATTTGGACTATTTAATTCTAAAAATTACACTAAGGTATCTAAAGGTATTTATCTAGGCGCAGGATATAAATACATTTTGTCAACCTATGCTAGATTATATCTTTCTGCTGAAGCATATTTCAGCCATATTTATTATAACGACATTTACTATCAATTTTGTGTTGGAACAAGTTCTGACTCTTACGTAAGTCTGGAGTCAATGTGGGAAAAATCAAAAGGACTCAAAATAATTTTTGGTAAAAAGTTAAGAGTCTTATCAGGCAACAAAATAGGATTAGAATTTGACTTTTTTGCTGCCTCTGGGATAGCATTAAGAACTCAAGAATTTACAACACATGGAAAACGACAAGGTACTTGCTCTATCAATACAGAACTACAGGTATTTGACCCTCCAAGGGTAAGCCTCAGTGAAAAATGGATTCCAACCATGAGTATTGGAATTTTAATTACCATGCCATTTACTAGGAAATAGAAATGCCAGCATATAACACACGCTCATACTGCATACCGCAATTAGCTGTAAACATGAATATTAAATGTATTAATAAAGTATATTTGTAACATTGAAAATTAGTTAAAATTAAGCGGTACGCAGCATAGCGCCATCCGTTGGCGTGCATTGGGTAAACTCCCACGAATAATAAATGGATAATCATGACGAATGAAAAGAAAACCGAGAATAATTCATGTCTATTACAAGCTATTGCTATTCCAATAGGAGGAATTATTTTTTGGTACATTATGAAATACATTTTTTTATGGGTGCCTAGCCTTGCCGAATTGTTGGAATATGTTCAAACACCCTTGAAAGAATCGAATACATGGAGAATTGTTGGCTTAATTACAGCAATTGGAACAGCAATAGGATTATATCAGATTAAGAAAAAAATAATCATTGTTTTTGGATTCATTGAAATCGCTGGTGGAGGATGGACTATTTGGTCAACTTTCACACAGAGCTTTGAGAATAATGTACTATACGCATTAGCTATTGCGGGAGGTATATTTTTATTAATTAATGGATTTGAAAATACCATGAAATATGAAAAACAATCGAAGAAGGACAAACAATCATAGAATATGAAAATAGCTAGACTATTAATTGTTATACTACTTTTTGCAAATAATTCTTTTGGACAGGAATTAAGTGAAGAACAACGAGTTGAGTTTTTTAATCAGTCATTTAATGATTATTTTAATTCTAAGGACTCGACCAAACTTGATTTCTATATTTTAGCAGACTCAATACCAAATGGAATCAAAACAGACTATGATAAATTTAATATTCATTTGGTCGACTATAATAATGCATATCCATTAATAAAAAAAGATATTATTTCTTCCTTATACTGGGCTCGTTGTAGACAGATAAGTGTCGACACAATAGATATCGTCATTGGAGGTTGGTCTGTTGATTTTGAAAGAGTATTTAGATTTGAAAAAATTGAAGGAAAAAGAAAATTAGTTACAAAGAATTACAACTTTGCAGCTTGGAGTGGTGGAACTTTAGGATATATTCCTCAAGGCAGATTTGTTTATCAAACAGAACTTGAAATCTGGAGTTATATTTCAGCGAAAACAATGATTGAAAATAAATTGAATAAACACAAAAAGGAATAAACAACGACACGCCAACAATGGCTCATACGCAATATGCCTGCCGCAGGCGCAACACTGGCACACTGCGCATAGCCGGTACGTTAGGCACAATAGTGGGAAGAGAGTGTGGGTTGAGCTACGGGTTTTGCATTTCACAACTTTTATAAAATGGAAATCTGCAAAGGCTTCTTTTGGATAGGCAAAAATCAGAATTA
>Ga0222639_1000883_pt1 | contig 13214 bp, 17 predicted proteins | sample AntAcemetagen185_FD_179863 | JGI IMG/M metagenome (GOLD analysis project Ga0222639, IMG submission 179863) | Saline water microbial communities from Ace Lake, Antarctica - #185 | ecosystem: Environmental > Aquatic > Non-marine Saline and Alkaline > Saline | place: Antarctica: Ace Lake...
ATCTAGGGTATCGGCTTCTGTTGAAGTAAAAGTTATAGTATCACTTCCAGCGTTAGTTGTAATTACGTTAATTCCGGCACCTACTAAAGTCAAGGTGTCTGTGGTTGTGTCGGCCACAATACTATCTTGTCCGGTAACTGCTATTGTTTCAAATAAGTTTTGTAAATCAGTAGTAGTTAAAATGTCGGTATACGCACCTGCGTTTTCGGAGAGTTTTACCTTGTCATCTTCTCTGTCGTAATACATCCTTGCTTTGTCTGTTGGAGAAACTCCCTGAGAAGAGAGTCCCTGGACTTCCAAGACTTCTACTTGGGTGTGTTCTACACCGTCGACATAGACACTATCTTCGTGAGCTATGGCTCTTTGCGATAGTAGCAGAGTGATAAAAGTTAATACCAATAAGAGCTTTTTCACTTATTCCTCCTATAATTTCATTCACCTTCTTTTTCCAATTCTTTGATCTGCTTTTTTAAATCTTTCTCTTTTGCTATCTTAAGCAATTTTAATCTCTTAAGTTCTGATTCCTGATTCTTGCTATCTATGTCATCATACATTCCCTTCAAGGATTCTTTTTCTACATCAAGGGTCACACTTTTTTCCTTTGACTCTTCGACTAACTTTTTATTTTCTTCGATGAGCGCATCTAAGCTTACCTGCTTTGCATCTAATGATTTAGTCACTGCCTTTTGCACTATTAGGTTTCCGCTAATTTCATCAGCCCTAACCTTAGCAGTAAGCCTTAGCTTTTTTGTCTTCTCAACATTATCAGTTGCCTCGGCAATCTTAACGTCAATAGATTCTTCTTCTTTTAAAAGCTTCTTGCGGTCTTTCTCTAAGTTTATTCTACCTTCAGCAATTCGAGCTTCATCTTGTTTGTTTTTTTCAAAGCCGTTATCTATCGCATTTTCTCTCTTACCAATATTCACAGTTTCTTCTTTAATCTTTTTCTTGCCTTTCTCAAGTCTTCCTTCTCTAATACTTAGGCCTCTAGCATTCTCATCAAGACGATCTTGATTCCCTTTAATCTCTGCTATCCTCACATCGCCTTCTTTTAGCGCCTTTACGAGTTTGCCCTTAGCAGCTTTAATGTCATCGTTAATAGATGCTAATTTCTTTTGATCTTCTTTATATTTATCGAGAGTCTTTCTCTTATCTTCCTTCACCTTGCTAATGCTCTCATTAACCGCACTTAATCCATTCTCAGCACTCCTAACGCTTTTCTCTAGCGCTTGCTTTTTAATTCTTAACTGCTGTAACTCAATGGGAAGACCTTTAAGTTCTTTTTCAAATTTATCCATAGCTTTTCCTCCTTATCCTACTTCTTTTGCTTTTACTATTACGTAAGCTGTACCTGTCGCATTGGCATTAGTACACTGAATTTTTATATTATCTCCTGCTGCAAAATTCCTATTACTCTCATAGACAAAGCTGCTCTCTGCACTAAGAGTCTTCTTTCTTAAGACTACATCGTAGCTTGCACCAGCCTTTGAATCTAAGGTAATAGTTATGGTTTCGGTTACATTTACAGAAAACTTGATAAGAACCTGCAGGCTAGTGAATGCTTTAGAGTATGTAGTTGTAGAAAGCAAAACTGCAGAAGCTAGATTTTGAGATGTAGTGATATCATCCTTTAGAAATTTCATATATCTCCCTATCTTACGTCAAATCCTTGTACTGTGACTGAGCCGTCTGCGTTGTCAGTTCCACCATCGCAATATACTGCTATCCAACCACCAGCTGAACACTTGATCGGCTGTGTGAAAGGTCTGTTTTGAGTTCCTAAGACATTGGTAAAGACTATTGAATCTAAAACTCTATACCCGTCTCCTGCATCTAGGCAGTCAGCGTCATCGGGATATTCTCTTAATTCAAAAATTAACGTCCCTGTAGTCGAAGTGCAACTTGCTCTCCAGCCTGATATGTAAGATGTTTTCTCTCCGTTGAAATGTTGGACCATTCCTGCGTCTAGTGATCCTACTGGGATGGAAGTTATGAGTGTATCGCCTGTTTTCTTTCTTATTGTAATGGCTCCAGCACATTCTTTATCTGAGGAAACTTGGTCTACATATCTGAATACAGCTGTCGAAGTTTGTACTGTTGCTCCGGCTAGAGTAAAGTCTTCTGATACCTTCTTCCCAGCGTTGTCTATGCCAATTACTGTAACTGTTTGAGTTGTATCACCAGCGCTAGCACTTAATACTTCTATTGCTTCCTCTGCTGCTAACTGAGCATAGGTAGTATCGAGTTCTGTAATCAACTCGTAAGAAGTACCTATGTCATCATCTGAGCCGAATACGCTCCAACCTACGACTTCTCTAACCCTATTTCTCTCATAGGTAGCATCTGAGGCCATAGCTGAAAACATAATCAACGCGAACACCAAACTAAGCAATACTTTTTTCATAACTCCTCCTTTTAAAAATCAACAGTATCATACTTATACAACATAATATTAAAAATATAAAGACAAGGAGGGGATTTCACCCCCTCCGAATAATCATGTTTACGTTCCTGTAAATACTATCCCTGTTGCTGCATTTGCATGACCACTCACATACCAAAGAACACCATCACTATATAGGTCTATGTAATCACCTATAATTGCTGCGTCTAAAGTAAATGTGACTGTATCTTCATCTGAAGCTGCAACTGATTCTCCAGCTACAGTAGCTACACCAGTTATTTTGTTTTCACTAGCATTAGTAATAACAGTGAAGCTTGTCCCAGATGGGTTAATTCCAACAACAATATGGTAATGAATACCAGCTGCTGTTGATACGGCAGGCAAAGTTAGTGCATACTCTGTAGCATTGTCAAATACGTGCAACTTCGAACCCTCATTGATAGTAAGAGTATCTGCTGTTGCGTGTATCTGGTAAGGAGTTGTCATACCGATTGGTACTATAACATTAGCACTTGCGTTAACCTCAAGGGCAACTGTTGTGCCTGGAGCACTACCTACACCAATGTTTAGTAAGTCATCAGTTGTGTCAAACCCTACATAAAAGTCGTTAGTTTGTCCGTCAAATGTTAGGATAGCATCCTCGTCACCGCCATCACCAATAGTCATCTTTGGTGTAGTACCAGTTAATAGGATAGTATCATCATCTGCATCAAATCTAACTCTTTCTTCTATTGTTCCAGCTATGTTCTGTGAGAACACAATGTCACAATCTTCGGCTGTTGACCCTGCATCAGTTAATACAAAATCAATAGAAGCTTGTTGTTCGGCTGCGTCTGTCTCGTCTTCCAACAAAATAGATATGCCTGCTCCAAAACCATCTGTTGATGTGTCTCCAGTTGTGTCTAAAGTAAGTTCAACCAAGTCAACTACACCATTGGCTTCTGTAGTCCAACCAGTATATTCAAGTACATTTGTTCCAGCGTCTCCAAGATCAGAATCAATCTTAAGAACTTCACGCATTGTTCCTGCTTGGTTCAAGTTGATAATGAAATCTGCATCTTCTTGACCACTGGTTACTGTGGATAGAGAAACATCTATAGAAGCCTGCTCCTCAATTCCACCTGTATCATCAACCTGAAACACTAACCCAGTACCTACTCCTGCTGCGGCTGTTCCGCCGTCATGGGTAAGTTTCATTACATCAACAACAGCATTAGTAGAAGTGTCAGTTTTTTTGCTCTCGATGTAATTTGTTGAAGTAACTATACCACTATCAGCGATTGTAAATTTAGTGATTGGTGTTCCTGGAGTTGTATCATCACAACCAAATACAAGATCAGTAGTAGCACCTGTAGAAGTAATTGTCCATTGTTCACCAGCTGCATCGCCTAAATCAGATGACAACTTTAAAGTTGCATCGCCAGTAGTATCGTAAGGTGTGTAGATTTCAAAAATCGTGTCCAAGTCGTTAGACTGAACGCGAATTGTGTCATCTGTTCCTGTATCGCCAGTGATAACTTCGCCATTAGGTAATGTAATCGTACCGTCTAAGATGATAGCTCCACCATCAGTAGTTACAGTAACGTCAGTTACTCCAGCTTCACCGATATCTAAATCGGCAGAACCTGGTGATGTAATAGCATTGACATAAACCATGCCGGAAGATTTTCCAATAGACAACTCAGGGGTTGTTCCTATTGTAGCACCAAGACCTATACAAAATAAGTCTTCTTCTTCTCCACCAGTATAGTCAATACCCATGTAAACGTCTTGTGCTCCTGCTTGGAACACAAAACCACTATCTACATCATCATTTTCACCAATCATAATCACTCCACTTGACTGGATACTGATTTGCTCTGTAGTTCCTATAGCAGAACCATAACCTATCTGAAATTCGTTCTCTGAGTCGTTTACACCAGCATAGTAGTCATTACTATCGCTATCGAAAATAATTACTACGTCAGTCGCTACTGCTCCACCTAAGGTCAAATCTCCATCATCGTGTAACTTTAGCTTTGACCCGGCGTCAGTAGTAGTCGTGTAACCGTCTTGGTCTGTCATGGGAGACACGATAGAACCCCAAGATGTTTTTGTCTCTGCGCCCATACTGATACCACTCCCGGCATAAATAACACCGTCGGCATCAATATAGACGTCATCTCCCCAATTTGCCTTATCGGCTGCAAAAGCCCCCCAAGCAAATAAGATTATGCTTAGGAAAGCTACCAAATATTTCTTGTTCATAGCATAACCTCCATTTTCTTATTTACTTAAACGCCTGTACTTGCTAATCCTGCTCTCCAATCAAACGCACCTGTATCATAAAGCATACGTCCCTTGAAGTTGTAAAATTCGTCTTCTTCGTCTATCCAAGATGTAAAGTGAGGCTTAGCTGACCATACTACCGCGAGTAGTTTTAACTCAGGATAGATGATATACCAAGCTGTGTCTGAACCACCAAGAGCTGCTGAAAGGTATCTCCATTCTATTGGTTCATACATTCCGGCGAATCTGTTGATTTCTCTTAATGTAGTCCCAGGTCTCTCTGTTGCTCTGTCTGAGAATACTCTCATAATAGCCCCTCTTAGTGCAGGCGGATAAAGTATGATTGGTTTCTCTGATGTAGCAATCGGGATTCCTTTAGGGTCAAAAAAGTTGTCAGCTATCTGACTTTCGGCTAGTTCTAAGGTGTCATGGGAGAAAGCTCCTGATAATAAATTATCATAAGTTATCCCAGTTTCTTCTCTGTTCTTAGGATGTGAATTGCTGAATAGATACTGACCGTCAGGACAAGCTGTTGAAAAACCATCATAAAGTATAGAGGCTGTCTTTTTCTCGACATTCATTCTTGCGCCTCTACCCATTGCTGAGGCATCTTTTAGTTTACCTAAAAGAGCATATTCCTCTTGGTCTACAGCTTCAAAAGAGATTGAAAGTTTCTTCCATCTTTTTGCCTGTGTCAATGTCTTGGCATATCCAAGTACAGGATCTTCATATCCACCAGAAGAACCTTCAGTAGCGTCTACCCATTCACCAAGTCCACTTATTCCGTCAAACTTGTATTCCTTAGTCTTGTCGTCGATCTGATCAAACACCTTTTGATTGACTTGTTCATCTTCCTTGAAAGTCTGAAGTAAGAACTTGTCGTAAATAGGTGTATATAGTTGGTCTAATACATCTTTAGTAATCATTAGTAGTCCCTCCTTTTAATTAAGCAGCATTAACTTCAAAATGACCAATGGCATAACCATAGGTATTCGCAGCTATCGCAGCATCTGTTATGTCGATCTCATCAATAAATAACCCTTTGGCATTAGCAGCACCTGTAACATCTGAGATGTCAAGAGTATTGACGCTCTCAAGGTCACAAATAAGTCCTACTGCTGTCTGGGTTATTACTGCATCAGCTTCAACAGGTACAATAAACTGATACTTGCTTAAAGGTGGGATAACTAACACACTTAAACCATCGTCACCAGAATTATCTTGTGCATGAGCTGCAATTCCTAGAAATGTACTAGCAAACGCTGTGGTTGCGTTAGTTGCTTTTCCATTTCCATCATCATGAAGAGCATCACCCTTCAAGATAGTGTCAGAATCGCAAAGATAACTTCTTAGTCCGCCCTCATCTAATTTATTCAACAGGCTAAAACCTGCTGCTTTATAAACATTAGTTTTCATACTTTCCTCCTCAATACTGGTTTAAGTCAATTTTAATATCAGGAGGAAGTTGTTTGTAGGGCTTCTCGCCATGAGCATATCCGCAATCTGGACAAGGGATTTGGGAATCTTTACCCTCAGAAAGTAGATAAAAGATAGGCGTATTACACCTACCACATATATACGTTCCTTGTAAATCCTCTGTCCTATCACTCATAATCCGATTTTCTTCCTACGATCAACTGAATCTTTAAACTCTTCCTCTGATACCCCAGACCTTCTAAGAATTTCTTTTTTCTTCTTTTCCATCTCTGGGCTTAAATTTGACTTAGGTTTTGTTTCTTTATCTCTTGATGAACCATTACCCTCATCTAGTGAGGATATTCTTTCTTTCTCAGTTTCAAGAGCGTCATTCCTAGCGTCCTGTTTAATCTTTTCTAGTTCTTCATCCGTAAACTCTTTCTTGCCACTAGGCTTACTTAGTCTCTTTTCCATTTCTTTAGCAAGGAGTTCCGGACCATTTTCAACCCAATACTTTTTAGGGTCCTCTTTCATGATGTCATACATTAGGCGATACTTCTCATTCTCTTTGTAAAGAATCAAGTGTATCTCTTTATCTGTTTTGCCATCTTCTTTGAGTTCCTTTATCTTTTCTCTAGTATTAAGTTCAGGATGCTTGGTTTCCACTCTCTTAGATGATTTCTCCATCTCAGCAGTTAGTTTATCAACAGATTTCTTAGCTTCTTGACTACCTCTAAAGGCTCGTTTCTCACCGGACCTTCTTAGACTTCTTTCCATAAGCCATTCAGTAGCGGATACATTGTCTTCTAAGAGCCATTCTTCAAGGTCTTCTTTGGACATTTCACGCTTCTCTTCTCTGGGCTTATCTTTGTCATCTTCGAGGTATTTCTTGACCCTTTCTCCTTCGGCTTTCTTCTCAACGTCCTCTTTAGGAGGATTGAGTTTCTCATTAACCTCACCGAGTTGTTTCTCAAGTTCATTGATTTTATCTCTGTCTTGGGTTTTCTCAGTCTTTAAGTCTTTGATTTCTCCAGTAAGCTCACCAAACCTTTTATTCAAGCGGTCTTGGTCGTCAGGTTTCTTCTCTTCAGGTTTATCAGGTTTCTTAGCCTTTAAGATTTCTTCCTTACGTGCTTTCTGTTCTTCATCAAGTTCGTCCTCAGGTGTATCAAGAATCCTCTCATCGCCTTTAGCTATCTCTTCTGCTGTTGCTACTGTTCCTTTGGTCTTTTCTTTTTCAGCGTCAGGTATAGTTGGAGTTTCTTTACCCTTCTCTGCGGAAGCGTCCTTTGATTCTTCCTTTTTTAAGAAATTATCTGTAATTTCTTTGTGTTTCTCGAAATCGTTCATATTCCTCCTACCATAGCTTAAAGTGCTACGAACTTATATCTATTATTTTAAAGCTTTTTTAGCCTTCCCTATTTTCATTCTTAAGCCAACCACTTTCTTCTTTAGTTTCTTAGCTCTCTCTTCTGCGGCTGGACTGTCTGCCATAGCTTCTGCCTTGGCTGCTTCGTCAATTAATATGGCTAATTCATTCTCTAAGACTTCTACATCATTCTTAGATTCAGGCTTAGCGTCCTCTCCTGCTAGGAGTTTCTTCTTATATTCTGCTGTCTTTGCTTCGACTTCTTTCTCTTTTTCGTATTTAGCAATGAACTGTGCCTTACTTAGTTTAAGATTCTCTGGAGCATCAGGCATCCTCTTTACTGGTTTTTGTTTCTTCTTACCCGTCATTATTGGCATCTTTCTCCTTTATTGTTTTAACCCTATCCTTTACTTTACCCAAAAGTTTAGGGATTAAATCCTTCTGGGCTAAAAACTTCTGAGCGCCTGTACTATCCCCTTCCCTAGTGCATCTATTCACCTCCTTTTGTAAATATTCTGCATGTTCTTCCAAAAGATTAACGTATCTTCTCCATTCTGGCATTGATAGTAATGTCTTCCAATCTAGGAACTCTGTTAATAATATATCACTCATTAGAATTGACCGCCTCCTGGGGTTGGTTGTTGTAAAGGTTGATTAGTCGGCATATTTGGTTGAGATGGGTTCACGGGTTGTCCTTGATTTGGTTGTTGCCCCATAGTCGGAGCGTTTGGCCCCTGTCTCCCTATAGTTTGACTAGCGAGTTGATTCGCCATCTTCTCTTGTTGGGATACTTTCATAAATTGTCTTACGTTTACTATAGTCTTGAGTAAATGATCTTCAAAGTTAGGTCGATACTCTTCGGCTAGTTCGTGGATTTTCTCTTGTTGAGATACGTGTCCTGCTAAGTGTTGTAAAGCTTGAGCAGTCGCCCCCTCTGGTGGGTCGAAGGCATCTCCTTGCATAAATCTTGACCATTCGCCGTTAACTTCTTCTAAATCGCCCATCTTGCCTTTAGGTTCTTTGCCTAGATAGCGTTCTATATCTATATCTCCTACCATTTCTTTGACTGTATCTGCTGTTAGGTTATAATTCCCCTTAGGATTGAGCTGTGGATGAACCCATACACTCGTCTGTAATGCATCATAAGCCCACGCTAGAGCCTGTCTCTTGAGTGTTTTAGACCCCATGTGTATATCTGGTGTCATGCGTGCGTCATAGTTACCTCTTAGGGTTTTTACTGATAGATTAGGAAAGATTTTCTTCCCATCCTCTCCTAGAACTCTCTCTCCTAGTGTTGGAGGAGCCCAGTCTTGGTACATATTGATAAACATTGTGATTGCTTCGGTAATCTCCTCGATTATCCTATTAACCCATAAACCAAAACGTGTCTCTGATTTCTCGTTGATTATATTATCACGCGTCGCGGTTCCCGATACTCCCTTCTGATTACTCATAAAGTAAGAAGCAGCACCGGTTAGTCTTTCAAGCATCTCTAATAATAGGTTGATTGTATTGAACTCCCAGACGAATGATCTCTGGAGATTAGGGAAATATACACTATCTGAAGGCTTATCATCCCCGGTAGGATAGGATACCCCACCTCTTAGTTTATAGGATTGTTTCGTATACCCCTCGTCTGTTACTCTATGAAATCCGAACGGACAGTTAGTAAAGAATTGGAAATCTGATGCTTGGTTAAAGATGTTATTTATAGCATTGACTATCGGAGCAATGAGTTTCATTAAGGATTTACCTCTTACCTTGCCCGGTCTTCTGATTAGCGGACCGCCTATGAAGGGGATTTTACCTGTTCGAGTGATCTTCCTTAAAGGTTTCCCTGCCAGAAGAGTCATAGTATAAGGTTCTACTATAAAACGGAACTTCTCTGTCTTCTTACCCTTTTTGAATGTCCCATACCATTCTAGTAAGTCGATAGGGAATACTCTTGGGTCGAGGTCTTTGGTATCTTTGATCCCTAACTGGTCGTCTTTTATCTTCTTGAGTCCACCGCTCTTTTCTATTCTTGCTGACTTAATCTTACTTAGGAACATATCAACATCATCATCGGGGATATTCTTGAAGATTTTTCTTTCAGTTCTGTCTTTGAATTTATCACTGTCTATATGTAGAACGTGGATTAGAAAACTCTGTTCTTGTAGATTCTTACCATAGTCAGGGATTACAATATCATCCACATCAGCTATGTTCTCAAGAACACCTTTCTCAAATCTCTCTTTTACTGTCTTTATGTCATATTTCTTAAACTTGTTATTCTTATCTTGGACTGGGATTCGCTTATCTACCCATTCATACCAGACTTTCCAATAGACTTTAAATACTGAAAAACCTAAGCATATCTTATTATGGATATAATCATCTATCTCAGGATAGACGTTGCCCTCATTCTTACTTACTGCCCATTCAGCGAACTTCTTTATATTATCTCTGTTCTCGAAATCGTTCTCTTCTACTGCTACCCAGTGCATTCTTGAAGGATTCCATGAAGTAGCTAAGAGAGTAGCTTGGTAAGAATCAGCAGTTGAAGGGGCTATCCCTAGGTTTCTATCAGCCATATCAGGCTCTTTAGAGAGGTCTTCTAGGACTGAAGGCTTCTCAGCTTCGTATTGTTGGATGTCTTTCTTCTTCTGGGCTAGCCAGTCTGCGGCTGCGTCTGTGCCTACTCGGTAGTCATCTTCTATCATAGAACAGATTTCTTTCTGCATCTTGGGAGAGTAGGAATCCGACTCTAATTCTATAGGAATCGGTTGAATCTTCTTCTCGTCAGGTGTTAGAGGGTTCTTTTTATCTTTCATTGATTACTCCTAATTGTGAGTCTTACCGAATGCTCCCGTTTTCTTACCGAAGGGGTTTATTATCCCACCTTTCTTCTTTTCCTTCAACGCATCCATCTCTCTTAATATTTTATCTATCTGATATTGGCACTCACTCTTGGTTAAGTTGTATTGCGTCCTTCTTGCGCTCCCTGTGTAATGAGCTATGCCTCCACTTGGGTCTCTTACTGCGCAGAATACTATCTCTTTCATGTCTATAAATCTATCAGGCTCTTTCTCGAACGCTGCTTTCTTCTCGGCTAATATCTCTTCTGGGGTCTTTATTTTGGGTTGCTCTTGCATTTATCTCCTTATTTATCTATACCTTTCTCTCAAAAATCCACTATCCGATCCTCTCTTGAAATCATATTTTATAGTACCAATCTTTTTTGTCATATACAAGTTTAGTCCTATTAAAATAAGAGCTAGTAATACTTCTGCCATTTATATCCTTAATTACCTTTTTGTTCTAGTGCTTTTATTCTTTTATCCATATCATCTAATTCTTCACACACAGCATACGCAAATCTCTCAGACTCGGTCAATATCTGACCTTTAATATCTTCGCAATTCATTCTTTCTTCTACTCTTTGAAGAAACTTAGCTCTTCCTTCAACATTTTTCCACCGCGTAGTCACTAACTTATCCATGTTCCTCCTTAATATAATTTCGGTACATTCGGATCAAACTTGCTTACTGTTATGTACCGTGGATTACTCATCGCAAGGTATCTGGTTACATCTGAGAAATCTTTGTACTTCTCTCTTGGTTTCACTTTGTCTTTCACATCTCCGCTTGAGGTTAAAATGTCTCCTCTTGCATATCTTGATAAGTGTCTAATTGTATTAATACAGTTCTCTGTTATTAAAATCTTAGGTTGGACGACTATCTCTTCGTCCTTCTTCTCCCAGTATAGGAGTTCTCTGACCTTTAAATGTCCTGCTTCTAGTGCGTCTATACCATCTACGAACCTTAATCCACGCTTTAGAAGCTCTTTCTTAGGTGTTGTGCTTGACTGTCCGCCTTGTCTCTCGGCTAATTGGACTGTCTTGTTCCCGAAGTTGGGATCTATAATCCTCTTATGTATCGGTTTCCTGAATATCTGTCTTAGTGATTCTTCCTTCTCTTTGATGATTTTAGCATACTCGGTATAGGTTTTGTCATCTGAATACATCTCGTTGAAGTTCCTTTCAGGATACTCGTCTACGATATAAATTGTACCGGTGATACTTACCGCGGCCCAGATGATCGCCCAGGGTTTCCTATCGTGAGGATCTAATACTTCGTAGAGTGTAACTTTATTGAATGGTACGTCCTCGAAGGGGATTACATGAATACCTTTGTTGAACTTCATGTATATCTTCCCTGATAGATTGATTGGCATACCGTAGATACGAGACTTGATTTCGTCTTTAGTCATCAACTTAGTCTCTAAAAGTGTTCTCTCTTGGTCTATATAAGGATTCTCCGTAGTCCAGAGGAGGTAAAAGCGTATTCCTTCCTTCTCTACTACTCTAGGGAGGGTCTCATCTACCAATGGAGCGTACTTTGACTCAAGCGTATCATGGTTTTCAAAGATATTCTGTAAGAGATCAGTGACTCCTTTCAATGATGTCATGGTAAATATCATCTCACCATTTCTGTCAATAAGTCTCATTCTCTGCTCTCGGTATATATCGTAAGGGGCTTCTTCATCGTTCCATATACCGTCCAAATCTTCACCCTGGAAGCTTTCTCTTTCTTGGTCATAGGACTTGAAAATACCTATTGAACCATTCTTTAGAACTATCTTCCGATTGGTGAATCCTGTGATTTCGTTATATTTCCCATACTTTATACCTAGCTTGGGGAGTAACGACCAGACCTTTCTTTGTTGGATATTCACACTATCTTGGAATGTCTCTGCACATAACCACCATCTTTGATTTGGTTTCTCTCTCATCTTGTTGAGGACGTATTCAGCACCTTTCTCAGTCTTGCCTGAGCGATTTCCTCCAAAAAGTCCTTTGACTTTAGATGGATCTTTGCCAAACCTTTCTTGCTGTTCCAAATTTTCAAAGAACGCTAAGGGGTCAAGTTTCTTGCGATACTTTAATTCCCTTTCGTTTCTCCATAATTGCTGCTGCAATTTGAAGAGACTCGTTTTCGATAGTTTCTTTTGTTTTACCATCATTTTCAGTATATAGTGATTGACTAAAAGTATGATCTAACCTCTGTGCATCTGTCCAGCCAAAGTTCTTTAAAGCGAATATGTCTCCACTTCTGCCATGTTTTCTAAGGGCTTTCTCATAAGACTCTTCTACTATTAGTTTGGCTTCAGCTACAACTTCTATATATCCTTTCCTTCGGCTATAATCAGAAAGACTGGCTTTAGAACCTACAACTAGTGCTAAACCGGATACAGTGTATTCTTCTTCTTTTGTTTTATTGAGATATTTATTAAACGCTGTTGATAGGTGTTGTGGGGTAGGGAATTTGCGAGGACGTCCACCTATATTCTTTTTTAAGGGTTCGATAACTTTGTCTTTAACTTCCATCATTCTCCTTAAATACAATAAACATCTATATGTTTTAATTCTTCTTTAATTTTTTGAGCGTATTTTGTCCCGCCAATCCGTAGGGATTCTTTTAAGACAGTTTTTCTAGCTCCCTTACCCAAGACTTTCATAAAATCCATACAGTTTTTAGTCGTGATACTGATTATAATATCTCGTTTCATCCCTTCCCTTATACTTCCTGAGGTCATTTACTACTAATACTACGAAAATTATGAGTATTACTAGGTGTATATCAATCATTTGGTCTCCAATCTCCTATGAGTTTACCATTACCGAGGTCTAATACTAATCTGTTTGTTAGGGTGAATAATCTAATTTTATAGGGGCATTGCCCTTTTTTCATTGCTTTGAATATACTGTCTACATAT
>Ga0222639_1000893_pt1 | contig 13133 bp, 10 predicted proteins | sample AntAcemetagen185_FD_179863 | JGI IMG/M metagenome (GOLD analysis project Ga0222639, IMG submission 179863) | Saline water microbial communities from Ace Lake, Antarctica - #185 | ecosystem: Environmental > Aquatic > Non-marine Saline and Alkaline > Saline | place: Antarctica: Ace Lake...
TTCCTCAATCCCTCAATTCGCAATTCACAATTCCGATTTAGGTTTCTCCTGATATCTGAACCACAATACGTCTTTCACGGGGTCTGTTATCAAAATCAAGGAGCACAATTTGTTGCCACATGCCCAAGGTCATTTTGCCCTCAACAATCGGTATATGTAACGATGCTCCAAAAATAGCTGCACGGACATGGGCGTAACCGTTTCCGTCGCCCCACCTCTCATTATGCTCGTAATATATATCCTCCGGGGCCATTTTTTCTATCGCCTTTTTCAGATCGTTTATGACTCCGCTTTCAAACTCAATGGTGGTAAGGGCAGCAGTAGACCCTGGGATAAAGAGTGTGGCTGCCCCGTCTTGCACATTCGACTTTCCGACCTCACCCATAACCTGATGCGTTATATCGATAACATCTGTTTTTCCAGTGGTTTGCACCATAATTTGGGAACTTTGTATAGGCATCTATTTATCTCCGACCTCCCAATAGGATTGAAGATTGCATGTAACCGTTCAACCTTTGAACCTCTGAACCCGGGAACAGTTACAATTGTATAGCAAGATGGATAATAGGGGAACCAGAAACGTACGGCCCAAAGTCCTATACCATAGCCCCCTGTTTTCATGCAACAAAAAGCGATGTTGGCCACGAATTGACGATTTAATATTGTCATAGTCTACTGAAACATAAAACGTCTCATGCTGATATTCATAAGGATCCCCATGGCCGCCATGGTTGAAATCAAAGATGATCCGCCGTAGCTGAAAAGGAGGAGGGGGATTCCAACCACCGGCAGGAGCCCAGTAACCATCCCGACGTTTATTACGACTTGCCAAAAAACAATGGTTACGATGCCAACAGCCACCATAGAACCGAACCTATCCTTTGAACTTTTTGCTATATTGAGGCCCCATAAGATCATAAAGAGGTAAATGAGAAGAAGCACAGCCGATCCTATCAGACCCCACTCCTCGGCTAATACTGAAAAGGCAAAATCGGTGTGTTGCTCAGGCAAAAAGTGCAACCGGGTCTGTGTCCCTTCCAAAAAACCTTTTCCCCAGAACTGCCCCGAACCTATAGCGATTTTGGACTGATTGATGTGGTATCCTGCCCCTAACGGATCCATGTCGGGGTTGAGAAATGAGAGAACTCTTTTTTGCTGATATTCCTTGAGTCCGAACCAAATCAAAGGAGCCGCCAAGAAGAAGGAACACACGAAAATAATAAGCGATTTCCAATATACCTTGGCAATTAGAACCACAGAGATAGATATCATCCCTAAAAAAAGGGCAGTACCGAGGTCAGGCTCTTTCAGAATAAGAAAACAGGGAATCGCAGTGAGCACAAATGGCTGCCAGAGGTCCCTCAATCGGTATTCCCTGTTTTCGCCTCTCTCGCTGAAGAACTTCGCCAAGACCAGCACAATCGCGATCTTTGCCAATTCCGACGGTTGAAAAGAAATCGGCCCAAAACTCAGCCATCGTTGAGAACCCGACATCACCTTTCCAACAATTAGGACCCAAATAAGAAGGGCTATGGTAAAGAAATAGATTGGATAGGCCAATCGTTCTAATACATAATAATTAAAGGTGGTCATCAGGAAAAAAACAGTAAATCCAATCAAAAACCAATAAATCTGTTTGGTAAAGATCTCAAGTCCTCCCAGATCCCGGATCGGATAGGTAGCGCTATAGAGATTTAGGATACTGATCCCCGCCACAAACAACAGCAGCAGGAGCAAAACCCAGTCGAAATTTTGAATCAATCTTCGATCAAGCATGTTTTTTCAAATGAAAGGTTAAGCACTTAAGTGTCCCCGCCGAAGTCGGGATCTTCGACCAGCATCCAGTTTCCCCGCTTAAAAACGGGATTTCCGCTTCGCTACAACAAGTTTCAAACCCGTAACTCGCATCCAGTATCCAGCATCAAGCATCCAGTTTCAACTCTTCACTCTTCACGTTTCAAGTTTCACGTTTCAAGTTTCAAGTCAATGTCATTAACTTAAGCCCAAACTCCCCCCTTTGGCAAAGGGGGACCTGAAAGAAAAAGCTATTGAGTTAATGGCATTGAGTTTCAAGTTTCAAATCACGACGGGATCTGCAGATAAGCCTTTATCAACTCCTTAGCAATTGGAGCAGCAGCGCTTCCTCCATGCCCGCCATGCTCAATAAGGACCGCCACTGCAATCTTGGGCGCATCTGCCGGCGCGACAGCAACAAACCAGGCGTGGTCCCGGAATTTCCATGGGATTTCAACCACGGGTTTTGATTCTTTTTCTTTCTTAAGGGACACTACCTGGGCAGTGCCTGTCTTTCCTGCAACTGTAATGTCCTTTATTCTGGCCTTCGAACCGGTGCCATGGGGTTGGTTAACAACACCTATAAGTGCATTTTTTACAAGATCCAGATATTCCTGTCTGATTCCCGCCTTTCGTACCGACTGCGGCGAAAATTCAAATAGACTCTTCTCCCCGGTTTTTCTAACCCACTTGGTCACCTGGGGCGTAAATATGCGGCCTTCGTTAAAAACAGCTGAAATAAGGGTGGCAATCTGTATGGGGGTTGTCAGTACAAAGCTCTGCCCGATAGAAGTGGAGATGGTCTCGCCGCCCTGCCAGGGGACACCCCATCTTCTTAATTTCCATTCGCGTGTGGGGATCAGGCCACTCTTTTCGTGGTCCAGATTTATACCGGTCCTATTTCCCAGACCTAAGCGCCTCGCATATTCAGCGATCTTGTCGACACCCAGCCTCTTCCCCACATTATAAAAATACACATCACATGATTCTACCAGGGCCCTGTGAAGGTTTACCTTTCCGTGCCCGTATTTCTTCCAGCAACGGTACCTTTGTTTTCCTAAGGTAAAAGAGCCATTACAAAAGATCTCTTCTTCCGGGATAATAACCCCCTCCTCGAGCCCTGCTAAGGCAACCACGATCTTAAAAACAGACCCAGGGGGATATTGACCGGTCAGGGCCCTGTTTTGAAGAGGGAAATCTTTTGATGAAACGATATTTTGCCAGGTTTCTTGATCAATCCCTTTGATAAACAGATTGGAGTTATAAGAGGGGCTGCTTGCCAACGCCAAAACTTCCCCATTTGAGGGATCCATGGCCACAATCGCTCCGTGCTTCCCGAGGAGTGATTTTTCAGCTAAGGTCTGTAAATCTTTGTCAATTGTTAAACATATATTCGCTCCCGAAACAGGGGCCCTGCGTGAAATAACCTCTATTCTTCGGCCGGCAGCGTCTACCTCTACCTGTTCGCCACCGCGAACACCGTTTAATAAACCCTGCCACTTCCGTTCCACACCCGTTTTTCCGATCAAATCACCTGATTTGTTATCCCGGAACTGTCCGCCCCTCAATTGATCTTCGCTGATTTCGCCCAAATAACCGAGAACGTGGGACCCGAGACCTTCATAGAAATAGTACCGCTCCGGTCTGACCTTGATCATAACTCCAGGCAAGTCAAAGCGATGAGTCTCTATCTTGGCAAGCTCATCACGGGATATGCCTCTTTTGAGACATACCGGCTTAAACGGATATCCGTGGGCCGCTTTATCCAGAATCCGCCCTGCATGTTCCGAATCGAGATCTCCGAATATGCTCAGCCTTTTCAACAATTGAGGCCGGTCTTGAACTTCCTCTGGAATTACATAAAGGTCGTACGATGGCCGGTTGTCCACGAGCACCCTACCCTTTCTATCCAAAATCATTCCCCTGAAAGGTGCAATATCGTGAAGACGGATACGATTATGCTCAGATTTGGCCCGGTAGGCTGATCCGTTTACAATCTGCAGAAACCACAGCCTCAAAATTAAAATGCCAAATACGATCAAGACAAATATCATCGCAATTTTCAGTTGCTTGCCAAAAACTGCTGAAGAGACAGGATCGAAATTTGATGTGCTCAACACCTTGATTTTACCTTACAGCTCTTCAGAAACAGGGGTGTCAGCCTCTTTTCCGGGAACATCCCTCAACCAGTCGAAAAAAATGAAAAGAATCGGGGTGATTAGACCGGTGCCTATTATAGAAATTGCCGAAGCACTGAGGAATGATTTCGAAAAAACGATACTGTCATAAAAAAGAGAAAGAACAGTTAAAAACACAATATTTTTAAGAAAAATTACTAAAGTTACTATCATTATCTGCCCTTTGGCGGTCCGGAGGTTGAAAAACAGCGAACCTAAATATATCCCCCAAAAAACGCTCAGATAAAGAAAGGCAAAAAGGCCGTGCAAACCGCTGGAGAAGATATCGATCAAGAACCCCTGCCCCAACGCGAAGGCGCCTGCCTGGATTCGGCCAAAGGATAAAAAGAGATAGGCCGTTAAGACGGTTAAGAGATCCAGGTCGAAAATACTCACACCCCAGGGATCGGACCAGATCCCCTTTAACAGTGTAAGTAAAACCCCAAACAACCATGCGGCAAGACAAAAGCTTAGCTTTTTGCTTTCTTCCGATTTGACGATATTTTCTCCTTACCAGCTTTAACCTAACGTCACGAAGTTCCTTAACTTTAGGCACTTCAAACTTTAGTTCACTTTAGGCACTTCAAACGTAACATCTCAATAAGTAGCGGTGTGGCCCCTGGATTCCCGCGTACGCGGGAATGACGAAATAGAGTAAGTGTCCGTCATGATAGAGTAAACATCTGTCATTCCCGCGAAAGCGGGAATCCAGTAAAATCAACCAGTTCTGGATTCCCGCTTTCGCGGGAATGACGGGCTTGGAGACTTTTTACGAGACTATCAACTTTAGGCACTTCAAACTTTAGGCATTTTAGGCACTTTAGTTCACTTTAGTCACTCTCTTCCCCATTGCTATTTCCAGTTTGTATGACAAGAACTTCTTCTAACTTGGAGAAATCAACAGATGGCGTGACCTCGATCTCCTTAAAAAGCTCCCCGGAAACATCTTTCACTCTCGATATCCTTCCTACCGGGAGGCCTTTGGGGAAAATGCCTCCCAGCCCTGAGGTAATGACCATGTCTCCAACAACAGCATCGTTCGATTTAGCCATATAATCCATTTTACAAACATCCGTGGACAAGCCTTTTACCATCCCCCGGTCACGGGACTGCTGCGTCAGGCAGTCGACAGAGCTGTTCTGATCGATAATTAACAAGACCTTGGCGTAGTCTGTTGAAACAGAAACGATTCTCCCCACCACACCCGAGGCATTCACCACCGGCATGTCCCACTTCAGTCCGGCCCTTTTCCCTTTATCGATAATTATTGATTTGAACCATCCGGTTGGGTCCAGTCCTATAACTTGAGCCGCAACAACCGGTCGCCGAATGATCTCCTTAAATTGGAGAAGCTTCCGGAGTCTTTCATGGGTAGCCAACAATTCTTTGTATCGGCTATTTTCCCTTCTGAATGAATTGATCTCCTGCTTCAACCGGGTGTTTTCATTTCGAACGTCGATTAGGTAAAAATAGTTTAGCCAGAAATCCTTTGTGAAGTTTATGGTTTGCTTGATGAGTTTTTGGAAGGGAGCGGTAATTTCTACAATTAATTGCTCTGCGGGATTCCACGGTTGTCTGAGACCGGAAGTTGAAGAGAGCAAGAGCAGGACAAAACAGATAAAAAAAACCGATATCCATATTTTACGGAAGTATTTTTCACCTTTCAATGATAGAACCTTGCTCCACGTTATTCTACAGAGATCGTGAAATAGTTAGTGTCTGGATTAAGTTCATAAAATAAAAAGTCCGGCCTCTCGCGTTGCTACCTGATTGTAACCTCTTTGAGCATCGAAATGTTATCAAGCGCCATTCCGGAACCGAGAACAACAGTAGAAAGAGGGTCTTCGGTGATAGTTATAGGAAGCTTCGTCTCTTCTCTCAACAGAACATCCAGATTTTTCAACAATGCCCCGCCCCCTGCCAAGACAATCCCGGTATCCACAATATCCGCAGCTAACTCAGGAGGGGTCTGTTCCAAGGCAATCCGGACAGTTTCGACTATTGTCTCGATTTGCTCTGAGATGGCTTGCCTCACTTCGTCTGAGTCTATCGTCAGGATCTTCGGAATCCCAGTCACCAGATCCCGACCCTTAACATCGATAGTCTCAGCCTGGTCGCTCGGATAGGCGCTGCCAATGCCGGTCTTAATAAGCTCCGCAGTGGTAATTCCGATCAAAAGGTTATATTTTCTCTTGATATATTGCAGTATCGCCTCGTCCATCTTGTCTCCGCCAACTCTGACGGATTTACTGTAAACAATGCCGGCAAGAGATATGACCGCGACTTCAGTAGTTCCCCCTCCAATATCAACAACCATATTGCTTATGGGTTCGGTAATGGGCAATCCTGCACCAATAGCGGCTGCCATCGGTTCCTCGATTAGAAAAACCTCCCTGGCTCCGGCAGATTCTGCAGATTCCTTAACAGCTCTTTTCTCAACCTGGGTAATACCACTCGGGACACAGATGATGATTCGAGGTCTCACAAGCGTCTTCCGGTTGTGTGCCTTTCTTATAAAATGACGAAGCATAGCCTCTGTAATCTCAAAATCCGCAATCACACCGTCCTTCATCGGCCGTATGGCCACGATGTTGCCCGGGGTCCGGCCTAACATCATTTTGGCCTCTCTGCCCACTGACAATACCTTGCTGCCGCCACGCCCGTTCTTTCTCACTGCTACTACTGAGGGCTCGCTTATAATAATCCCCTTCCCTTTCATATACACGAGGGTATTGGCGGTACCGAGATCTATCGCTAAATCATTTGAGAATAAGCCCAAAATGGGATCAAGAAGCATCGATTTCTCCTTTTAACTTGATTGGGATTTACAAAACTAATAAATATATGAGTTGCTGCAAATTATCAATTAGAAAATACCAAGAATGTACGGGCCCGGCATTCCTGCCGATGGCGCTTTCAAATAATTTTGATATGGCAGAGTTCTATAATTTAGCTTGACAACCTGTTCTGCCTATAGTTATACTATACAATTCATAAAAGATACACAAAGGGATTACATCATGAAGAGAACTTATCAACCCAGCAAAATCAAGAGAGCGAGGACCCATGGTTTTAGGGCGAGGATGCGTACTAAAGGCGGAATAAACGTCCTAAAGAGAAGGAGGGCTAAGGGGCGAAAACGATTAGCCGTATAAGATACCCTCAAGCCTGGCCGAGTTTCCTCAGATTATATGACACCTTTTTCTTTTCCAAAAAAAAAAGATTATTGAATCGAATTGATTTTGTCAATCTAAATCGATTGGGTAAGCGTCATCATACGAGACATTTTGTTGTCATTATTAAGCAGAACGGGCTGGGCATAGCGAGATTGGGGGTTACTGTCAGTAAAAAGGCGGGCAACGCAGTCAAAAGGAATAGGGTCAAACGACTAATTAGAGAATTCTTTAGACTCAACAACTCGAAAATCCCCCAAGGCTACGATATCGTCGTCACAGCAAAGAAGGATGCCAGCTATTTGGATCTCTGGAAAACCAAAACCGAACTTGGAGCAATCTTTTTCAAAAAAAAGTTCAGTTTATAGGTTTAGATATATACCTGTCGTATTGATATCTATATATCAGCATATTATTTCGCCTTTTTGGCCTCCTTCCTGTCGTTTTTATCCCACATGCTCAACGTATGCCCGCCATGCTTTCACCAAGTACGGGATTTTAAGGGGGGGATGGTTGACCCTCGTAAGGATCTCCAAATGCAATCCTTTTCATCCTGGAGGATATGACCCACTCCAATGATGCAGGGCACTTGTTAAGCCTGCAAGATGCATCTATAGCTCCAGACCTCGCTAAATCGTCGAGTGGTTGTCATTATTTATTTTCGAGCCTTTTACCTAATCCCGCTTCCGTAGAGTTGAGGCCGGGACCGAATCGTCAGGACTAAGCGCCTAAAATGGACAAAAGAACAATATTAGCTTTCGCTTTATCATTTATAGTCCTTGTTGGGTGGTCGCTCTTTTTCGGGCCAAAACAGGAACAAGCGCCAACAGGAAGGGATATTCCATCTGCTGAAGCTCCCAAAGAATCCGTAGAGTCCCAAAAGACTCCTGCCTTGAGTCATCCTGCGCGACTTCCCGGGACAAAGGAAATACCAGTAGAGGCCATCCCCAGACCGGATGAAAAAGAGATAGAAATCGACACTCCTTTATACAAAGCTATCTTCAGCAATGTGGGTCCCACCATAAGGAGCTTTAAACTAAAAAAATATCGTCAAACCACTGACCCTGACTCTCCCTTGGTCGAGCTTGTAAACTTCAAAAAGGAGATGGGCGATTCTTTGCTCTTTACCTTTGACAATCATTCAGCCGGCAAAAAGGGAGAAACGGTTTTTCAGGTAGATCGAGACTTTATAAAAGTCGGGCCGGAGTCCTCACCACAGGGTATTGTTTTCCGGGCCGAAACCAAAGACGGTCTTTCTACGACTCAAACCTTCCGTTTCTACCCGGACCGATACCAGATTGATCTAAATGTAGATGTGGCTAACCGATCCGCAGAACCGGTGGAGGGGGCTTTTAAAGCAAACCTGAGGGTCATGCCTCCCCATGATAAGGGGGGCTATTATGCCTACGTAGGGTTTGCCTTGCTTCTGAATAAAGAACTGGAAGAGGTAGAGGTCGAAGACCCATCAGATGAACAGACCGTTAGGGGCCAAATGGGTTGGGTTGCCTATGAAGACAATTTCTTCATGTCGGCCATTGTCCCGGATGTTCCCTCCAAGGGGGTCTTTACCGGTCGTCACTTATCGTCGGGAATCCTGGAAGGCACCTACCTCCTGCCACCTGTTTCCATAAATCCTTCTGAGCTTAAATCTTCACAATATGAACTCTATTTGGGACCCCGCGACTTGGGAATCCTGAAGAAGTTCGGTAGGGACCTCGATCAGGCCATCAATTTTGGGTGGACAGATATTATCGCAAAACCCCTTCTCTATCTTTTGCGTTTTTTTGATGAATACGTCCATAACTATGGCCTGTCCATCATTCTCCTGACAATCTTAGTCAAAGGCCTATTCTGGCCCTTGACTCACAAGAGTTATAAATCGATGAAGGAGATGCAAAAGCTTCAACCCAGGATGGCCAAACTCAGGGAGAAGTATAAGGGCGACAAACAAAAATTAAACCAGGAAATGATGGGCTTATACAAGACCTATAAGGTTAACCCCATGGGCGGATGTCTCCCCATGGTTATTCAGATCCCGGTGTTTTTTGCGCTCTTCAGGGTCCTCGGGGGCTGTATTGAGCTAAGGCATGCCCCGTTTGCATTATGGATAAATGACCTATCAGCACCTGATCGTTTATTCAATTTTCCGTTTCAGATCCCGTTTATGACCCCGCCCTACGGAATTCCCGTTTTGACCCTCTTGATGGGCGCCTCCATGTTCTTACAGCAAAAAATGACACCTACTCCGGGTGATCCCATGCAGGCCAAGATCATGATGTTTTTACCCATTATTTTTACTTTTATGTTTATCAACTTTCCTTCCGGTCTTGTTCTTTACTGGCTCGTTAACAATATCCTTTCTATAGGCCAACAGTACCGAATTTATAAGAAACCGGCATAATATCTGGAGGACAATCATGGAAACCTATGAATTTGAAGGAAAAAACGATGAGGACGCCATTGAAAATGCGTGCCGCCAACTCAATCTTTCGAGAGAGGAATTCGATATAGAGATCATTGAACCTGGATCAGCAGGGATTTTTGGCTTAGTAGGCGGCAGAAAAGCCAAAATCAAAGTATCTGTGACAAAAGAGGAGCCCGAACTACCCGAAGAGAAAAGTCAAATTGCTGTTCCAAAAGAAACATTATCGTCAGGAGGAGAAAACGGTGTTGCCGTTGCAAAAGAGGCATTGGAAAATATCCTGGCCCTCATCCCCATGGAAGAGACCTCGGTCCTCGCTCAACAGGTTGATGGCACAATAAATCTGAACATTGAGGGAGATAAATCCGGTCTTTTGATAGGAAGGAAAGGGAGGACATTAGATGCCCTTCAGTTTATAGTAAACAAGATCGTAAACAAATCGCTCGAAAAAAGGACCCGCGTCCTTGTCGATTCGGAGAACTATCGTCAGAGGAGGGAAGATTTCCTGGTTCAAATGGCCTTGAGAATGGGCGACAAAGCAAAAAAGATCAGGAAACCGGTTGCCACTAACCTTCTTAACCCTCACGACCGGAGGATTGTGCATCTTGCCCTCAGGGATGATGATGAATTAGGAACCAAGGGGAGAGGAGAAGGTGCCTTGAAAAAGGTGATCATTATCCCTAAGCGATATAGCTCTTCAAGATCACCGAAGAAGGAATCTTGAAATTCGAAACTGGAAACTTGAAACTGGAAACTTGATGGTCTCGTAAAAAGTCTCCAAGGCCGTCACTCCCGCGAAAGCGGGAGTCCAGAAGTGATTGATTTCCCTGGATTCCCGCGTTCGCGGGAATGACAAAAATAGGTGATTTCTGACTTTTTACGAATTCACCAAACTTGAAACTTGAAACTGGGAAGAATAGAAGAATGTAAATGTATTATCTAATTTCTAATTTCAAGTTTCGGCTTTTACATGTCTCCTGACCAGGATACCATCGCCGCCATAGCCACCCCGATCGGCCAGGCAGGAATCGGCATCATACGTGTAAGCGGCCCTCTTTCCCTTGAAATCGCCGGAAAGATCTTCAGGCCCAAAAACCCCACGCCAGTATTCATAAGCCACCATCTCTACTTAGGGCATTTATTAGAACCATCCTCTGGAAATGCCATCGATGAAATTCTACTCTCCTTTATGAGGGGACCCCATACATATACTCAAGAAGACGTCCTTGAAATTAACTCCCACAGCGGATACGCACTCCTTTCCAAAATTCTTGAGATCCTTCTGCGTGAGGGCGCAAGGTTGGCCACCCCCGGAGAATTTACGCTTCGGGCATTTCTAAACGGGAGGATCGACCTGACCCAGGCTGAAGCGGTCATTGATATCATCAATTCCCGGTCAGAAAGAGGGCTTTATTTGGCCTCGCAACAGGTCCAGGGCGCGTTTAAAGAGGAAATCGAGGGCCTGAGACAAAAGGCTATCAATATCCTTGCACGGGCAGAGGTGGCAATCGATTTTCCGGAAGAGGAGACAGATCGGGTTTTTAGAGAGGAGGGAACAAAGGGAATACACAAAGACCTGATCAGGCCTGTTGAAGCCCTGATAGAGGCCCATGAAAGCAGGATCTGGGTGGATGGTATCAATACCGTCATTGCAGGCCGGGTCAATGCGGGCAAGTCAAGTCTCTTGAATCGCCTCCTGAACGAACAACGAGCCATTGTGGCCCCCATACCCGGAACCACGAGGGACATCATCGAATCTACCATAAATATTGAAGGTATACCACTCAGGCTCATGGATACTGCGGGCTTCCAGAGGGTAAATGATGAGGTGGAAAGGCTTGGAATCAATTTAACGAGACAGAAATTGAAGGAGTCAGATTTCGTGTTGATTGTCATTGACCAGAGTCGTCCCTTGGGTCATGACGATCTGGATACTATCCTTCAATCCAAAGGAAAGAAGGCCTTGATAGTGATAAATAAGATCGATCTACCCTCCAAACTCGGTCAGGGGACAGACTCCGAAACGCTTTCTCTTTTCCCTTCAGTCAAGATTTCAGCGCTTACCGGCCAGGGGCTCGATCAACTGAAAAAGGCGATGAAGGATTGCATCCTTGAAGGCCGGTTAGATACGACGTCCTCTCACGCGGTCCCCAATCTGAGGCACCGGCACGCCCTCTACAATGCGCTTCAGTTTTTCAAGGATGCAGAACGCAGAACAAGAGAGGAAACACCGATGGAAATTATCGCTTTAGAACTTAGAAGCGGGCTCGACGCCTTGGGGGAAATCACGGGAGAAACCACAGGTGAAGACGTCTTAGACAGTATATTCAGTCAATTTTGTCTGGGAAAGTGATTGATATTGAATATTGAATATTGACAATTGAATATTGATGGCTTCGCCAGAAGTCCATCTGTCACGCCCGAGGCCCAGCGGCGGGAGCCGTCCTAAATGATGGCTTTTAGTGACGAGACAAGAGCTTTTCAAAATCTTCATTAGTCAATTGTCAATAGTCAATCGTCAATTTCTAAAGTATTCCTTGACCTGTTTGATAGCCCAGTATTTCCCGCACGTGGTTCAAACATCATCCTCTTAAATGAACACCCTGCATACCTACTCGGTTTTGAGCCGTGAGGGCGGTTATTGCGCTCACACCGTAACTACCCAGCACGATTATGCTTTTCAAGTCTGCCTGGATTCCAGCACCACCTCCGGGACCAGAACCGTCGATGGTCAATATCCGCTTCATCCGGCACCTCTGATCTTCTGACAACGCCCGGGGGGCAGGCCCTAACCACCTGGATATACAATTTTTTGAATTATTCAGGAAAAAATCCTTGGAATATTCATTCGTCTTTAACGATAAAGGAGGCCCGGGAAAAGGAATAGGGGGGATGAGTTGCCTCCCCTAATGCAAGATGTCTCAAAGACTGATCTCATCCAAAATTTAGGGGCTTGCGATCTTTGGCTTTGATGGCATATACTCCACCCTCTCCATTATATTTCTGAAAACGCTGTAAATCTAAAAAAGGCAATCCATGGAAACCATTTTGGATTGGGGCGTTAGGGTAGTGCTCTGGCTTCAGCAGGCCAGTCCTTCCTTAGATCTGCCATTTAAAATCTTAACGTTTATGGGAAATGAGGGCTTTTTTATCCTTGTCCTGCCATTCATATACTGGTGCGTGGACAGGCGCACCGGCGTCAGGCTGTCTATTCTATTTCTTTTCTCTGCCTATGTTAACTCTGCGGCAAAAGTCTTTGCCGGTCAGCCCAGACCTTTTCAGTATGACAGCAGGGTTAAGCAGATAGTCAGCACTGGTGGTGGTGGATTTCCCAGCGGTCACACTCAGGGAACCCTGGTCTTTTGGGGTTACCTTGCGTTACGTTTCAGACACCCATTTCTATGGGTGATTGCAGGTCTGCTGATCATATTAATTCCTCTTTCACGCCTCTATTTAGGGGTTCATTTTCCTACCGATCTTTTAGGCGGTTATCTTATAGGAACGATACTTCTATTGCTCTATATCTGGTTTGAGCCAAAAGTGGCACAGTGGTTTGTGAAAAAGGGC